>Ga0302177_10001974_pt1 | contig 14532 bp, 11 predicted proteins | sample I_Palsa_E1_2_FD_198780 | JGI IMG/M metagenome (GOLD analysis project Ga0302177, IMG submission 198780) | Peat permafrost microbial communities from Stordalen Mire near Abisko, Sweden - I_Palsa_E1_2 | ecosystem: Environmental > Terrestrial > Soil > Palsa > Peat permafrost | place: Sweden... | reverse complement strand
GGTCATCTGCAAGATCTTCAGCGGCGAAAGGCCCGCCTTCGCCAGTTCAGCGAACTCCTGACGCAGGGTCAAGCCGGGCGCCATCATGGATCCGCCATCCGTCCCCGTCATCATCGGAACACCGTTGTCCGCGAACAGCTTTGCCAAGCTGAGCTGGCGCGGATAGAGGTCGCGGTAGGTCGATTGCGCCTCAGCGGGCATTGCCAGGAACTTCGCGGTCACCGTGCGCCACCTCTTGATGTTCTTGGCCGGCAGATACGTCAACGATTCGTCGCGTTCGTATTCCGGCGCGCCGGCATATTCCATGCTGCGCAGCCGAACCAACGTCGGCACCTGCCAGGTTCCGTGTTCGGCGAGTTCTGCCGCCACGGCGGCGGCCTTGTCCTCGCTGTAGGTGTCCAAGGCGCGCTGAATCCGGGCAACGTCAATGGGATCGGAGAAGGCGGCGGGGTTGACCAGTAACTTCTGCATCCGCCATCCGACGATGCGTTCGAGGAAGGGAATTTTGACGGGCGGGGCCTTGATCACCGGTCTCTCGTAGGCCTGCGAGCGCAACTCCTCGTCGATTGTCGAACAGGACGCCCATACCGGCGAGCCCGGCCCGAGATGCTCGACGGACCGGAAGCCGGCCCGTGCAGCGGCCACGACGTCGACGCCCTCTTGCAGGTGACCAAGAATTGGGATCCCTACGGCGACAGCTTGTTCAACCGCCGCCATGAAAACGTCGGGGTCCGCCATGACCATCTTCACGAAGTCGGCCCCTTGACCCTGCTGGCGCCGGATCTCAGCGCCGGCAGCCTTGCTCGATCCGGCATTGAGCGGTGTGAGAATGGTGCCGGGTGTCTCTAATAGGGCTGGCGCCACCGGGCCGATCGGCAACGTGTTGTTGCGTCGTTTCTTCAGCAGGGCAGGTGAACCCGACATCTGGCGAAATCCGGTGACGCCCTCGGCGAGCATCAGGGCGAGACTCCCCGAGGGGTTGCCAAGGTTCAATGCATGCGAATGCATGTCGTTGTAGCCCGGCACGATGAATCTGCCCGCCACATCGATGCGTTCTGTGTTCGGGTCCTCGCGGCCGGTTCCGCGCTGGGACACCTCGACGATGCGGCCGTCTCGTATCCGGATGCTGACCTCGGCCACGATGCTACCGTCCCGCGGATCGACTACCGTTCCGCCGTCCAGAAGCAACGTGCGGGAGGCTACGGTGCCGACCGCAACGTTCCGCTCGCTCGAGTCTTTGGCCCATTCCAAGCCAACGTACCCAAGACGGAAGAAACGTGGCGCGGACATTGGTTGTTGGTACGCACAGCAGGGACAACCGGCTGTCAGCATCTCTGAAACCTACTTTCGCATTGCACCCCAGCGGCTACATCGCCGATAGGAGACTTCTTCGCCACTCAGGCACGACCAGAGACCGTTCGCATGAGCGCCTCCGCGTCTGACGCTCGGCTGCCGCGCCACGCGACGTGTTGGTCGGGTCGAACCAACACCAACGGGGCCGCGAACAGATCTTCGGCCACCTGGCAGTCCAGCTGCACGGCTGCGAGCGGAATTCGCAGAGAGACAGCGGCTTCGAGAAGCTGACGCCCTAGTGCCGAATTCACCGCACCGACCAGACTGTACTCACTACCTAAGCTGTCGAAGAGTGAGCGATGCCCGGCAAGCCACTTGTGCGGCAGTCTATTTCCGGCCGCAGCGCTCGGAACGTACACGCCAGGTTCCTCTGGCGCGACGTCGAAATCCGTTGTGACGTCGTCAGCGACCACTATCGGTGAATCCGCGTAGGAGGTTCCGAGCACGAGGTCCAAGCTGTGAAACTCGGCGCGCTTGCCATGCTGTGTGGCTGCAGCCACCGCCGGCCGCGCGCAGGCGAAGTCATCGTCACTGCCCATCAGGCGCGGATCGGCGAGCTGGGGGCCCAGAATTGACATGTTCTTAGTGGCGACGGCTATCGTTTCTCGGGCGACCGGCCGGCGCTCGATTTCGTAACTGTCCAATAATGTTTCGGCACCCCACCCGTTGAGCACCGCACTGAGTTTCCAGCCGATGTTGACAGCATCGCCGATACCGGTGTTGAAACCATGGCCTCCCCATGGAGGATTCTGGTGCGCCGCGTCGCCGGCCAGGAAGACCCGACCGGACCGGAACGTGTCGGCTACCTGCATACGTGCTCGCCAAGGATCCGTAGCGAGCACCTCGATCGCGACCGGGTCGGCCCCGTCGCCAATCAGATTGTGTATCAAGCGTGCCGGATCGACAACGCCTTCTTCCGCGCTGACGCCCATGATGACGCACCACCACTCGTCGACGAGATTCAATCGGCCCACCAGGCCCGGTTGGCCGGGGTTGAGGACCCAGTAATGCACGGCGTCGCCAAGACGCATCCGGGACGCCAGCGACTCGGCACGAAAGACCACGTTGAAATTCGGTCGCTCGTCGGCGCTGCCCTCATACTTCGCACCGATTGCTTCGCGCACCACGCTGCGCGAGCCGTCGCATCCGATGAGGAACTCCGAACCAATCACGGTGAGGTTGCCGGATCCGTCGGCGATGGTGGCCACGACCCCGCTGTCGTTCTGGGTCAGGGCGACGATCCGGTGGCCAACGAGCAACTCCGCCTCGGCAAGTTCGCCTACCCGGTCGCGCATGATGGACTCGATCAACGGCTGTGGAGCCTGTTGGCCGCCTTCGGCTACCAGGTCGTCATCGACGAGATCCAGCCCAAGGCAGTGGTCGAAGCGTGTGACTTCACGGCCCAAAAGTGTTGTGCAGAAAACGACTTCATCCGACCAGGATTGGGGTATCGGCGCACGCCGCCTGACTGTGTCCGCGATCCCCCATCGGCGGAAATGTTCCATCGTCCGTGTCGATGTCGTCTTGGCGCGCGGCCTCAACCACGAGATGTCCAGGCGTGGCTCGACGACGATGCAGCCGGTGCCGTGTTGAGAGAGTTCGAGCGCGGTGGCCAGGCCGACCGGACCGCCACCAACGACCAGCACCGGCGTGCGTATGTGCACCTCAGCGGCCGGAGGCTTTTTCACCGTGGTTGGGTTCGCGCGCTGCGGGGTCGCGTAGAGCGACCCCCGCTTTTGGCATCGGTCTTTCGATCCTTGGGCGCGTTTGCCGCATCAGTACGATAGGCCTCGAGCGCCGTTCGGGCGGTGTCTTCGTTGCGGGCGAGATGGTCGAAGATGGCTTGCGCGGCGAGGTCAGGATCCCGCTTTCGGAATGCCGCGATCAGGTCCTCGTGGGCTCGTTCGCGCCGCTCGTGTTCGTGCGGGTCGTAGTCGAGGAGTCCGAATCCGATCCGCACATACCGCTCTCCCGCCCGCCACAACGTGGTGAGCATTCTGGTATCCCACGTCGTGGCCGCGGGTTCCAGCAGCGCTAGGTGAAATTGCAGATGACTGCTGTAGATACCGTCCATGCCGAGGTTCTCGTCGCCGAATTGCGCTGCCTGCGCATCGAGACGATCGAGTTGATCAACCGTTAGTAGCAAGCACGACCGGCGGGCAAGCTCGGGCTCCAGCACACGCCGCAATCGGTAGATGGCGTGCAGGTCGTCGAGATCGAGCGGTGCGACGGTCGCGCTACGGCCGGGCCGGATCACGACGAGGCCTTCTCCCTCCAGGCTTCGCAGCGCCTCGCGAACCGGGATGAAGCTCACGTCCAGCATCGTGGCAATCTCGCGGAGAGAAAATTCCTGTCCGGGCGCCAACGCACCCGACAGAATCGCCCGGCGCAGCTCTTCGGTGACCTGGGCGACGACCGAACGCGACGAGATCGGTCGTATAACGGCGTTTGACGACGTCAAGAGCCAACCCTCTTCCAAGATGCGAGACCAGCGCGGCGTGTAGTGAACGCTAGCAACTATATATCGACTTGTCGCCAGTCCACACCTCATTTGTATGGCACTTTTGTCGAATACAGACTGTTCAGCGCTTTATTTAAGCGATCGAGACAGGTCTGAACAACGCTCTTGCTGTTATCACATATCGCTGCTACCTTGTGTCCCACGCCACAGTGGCGCACTGATGAATGCACGGCGCCGGCAGATTGGAGCCGCCATGTCCGCTAGTCCAAAGTTCGCCCACGTCGTTTTCCAAACGGGTCAGCCGAATCAGATGCGCGACTGGTACTGCGCCGCCCTGGACGGTCACGTCGTCTACCAGGACCAGGCCTTATGCTTCATCGCCTACGACGACGAACACCACCGGGTGGCACTGATGACCCTTCCGGGTGATTCGCGGCGCAAACATCCCACCACCGCCTGCGCACATCATGTGGCCTACACCTTCGAGGACCTCGACGAGCTACTCCACCGCTACGTGCTGCTGCGCGACCAGGGGACGATCCCGGTGGTCTGCATCGCCCATGGCGTGACGACGTCGATGTACTACCAGGATCCCGACGGCAACTTCGTCGAGATGCAGATCGACAACTTCGCCACTCCTGCAGATGCCACCAACTACATGCACGGTCCCGAATACGCCGGCGACTCGGTCGGCCCAGCCTTCGATCCCGAAGCGATGCTCGCGGCCCGCCGCGGCGGTACCCGGGTCGAGGAACTCACCGACCGCGCCTGGTCACTACGAGCCGGTTTGCCCGATCCGATGCCAATTCTCGTCGGCGTGTGAAGCGACCCGCCTCGATGACTATCTTCGCCGAGACCCGCCCGAAGCCACCTTCGGGCAGAAGGCCGCGATCACCCGAAGTCGAGATCGTCGAACGCGTACACGCGATCCAGCGGCTTCTGGAGAAGAACTCCGACGAGGGTGAGGCCGCCCGCCGTGTCGTCGAGGAGTCCATCACCGCCCTCACCGATGCCGGCGCATTCAAGATCGCCCAACCGCGCCGATACGGAGGGTACGAAACCTCAGTGCGCACCATGCTCGACGTGTCCTCGGCCGTCGCCGAGGCCGACGGTGGGACCGCGTGGGTTGTCGCCGTGTGCAATGTATGCGCCTGGCTTACGAGCTTGTTTCCTGAGCAGGCCCAGGATGACGTCTGGGCAATTAACCCAGATGCGAAGGTCTCCGGCGTCCTAGCCCCCACCGCTGAGTCGACACAGGTGCATGGGGGTGTTCGGGTGTCCGGACGCTGGCACCACAGCCCGGGCTCGTGGCACGCGGACTGGGCGGTCCTCGGCTTTCCCATCAGTGACACGAGCGGGGAGATTGTTGATCACGGGTTTGCTCTCATCGCACGAGATGATCTGAAACTCGAAGAGACCTGGTTCGTGGCCGGAATGAAGTCGTCGGGTTCGAACTGCTTGATCGCCAGTGACGTGTACGTGCCCGACCATCGCATCCTGTCGATGACGGGCGCGATCTACGGTGACTACGGGAGCGAACACACCGACGTGCCGCTGTATCGATCCGCCCTAATCCCGGTGCTGGCGCTCGCGCTCGCCGGCCCGCAACTCGGATTGGGCCGCAGAGCCTTGCAACTCGTCAAAGAGCACGCCGCTCACAAGCCGGTCTCCTATACCTATTACTCCACTCAATCCGACTCGGTGGCTTTTCAGCTGCAGATCGCCGAGGCGGCGATGCTCATCGACACCGCTCATCTACACGCCCAGCGCGCGGCCGAGGATATCGACTCCGCGGCGCGGCGCGGGGTTTACCCCGACGAGCTGGGCCGCGCGCGGGTCCGTGCCGACGCCGGATGGGTACTCGACCACATCACGAAGGCGATCGACATCCTGATGTCCGCACATGGGGGGTCGTCCTTTGCCGAAACCAATCCATTGCAACGCATCTGGCGGGACTCTGCGGTAGCTGCCAGAGACGCGATCACGATGCCGATCGTCAACTACGAGATCTACGGCAAGGCCTTACTGGGCCGAGACGACCAGATCACTCCGTTGATCTAGCGTCCGACGAGGGATGGCCACGGCGTATCCAAGGAGATGGAAATTGAACACGTCGGCCGCTGATTCGTGCTTGATATGCGCAATGGAGACCGTCGAGAGCAGTTCGGTGATCTTCCGAGATGCGCTGTGGGCAGCCGAGATCGGGCCCGGAATGGAGGTCCCCGGATGGTTCGTGCTGCGAACCCGGCGCCATGCGGAACTGATCACCGGACTCGATGACGCCGAGACGGACGCTCTCGGACGCCGGCTGCGCGCCTTAGTCGCCGCTGTCGCCGAGGTAACCGCCGCACCCGCGACGTACCAATTGGTCTTCGGCGAGGATTACCGTCATTTTCACGCCTTGGTCACCGCGCGCGGCGAACACATCCCGTCCGATCGGCGTCGCGGTGACATCCTCAAGCTTCGCGACGAAGGTCACCGGGATGCCGCAGCCTGCCGGGCAATGGTCCCGAAAATCCGTGCGGCGTATGCCCGCATCACCGAGCACGAGTACATAGCGGACACAGTCGGTTAGTCACACCGAGCACATGGCGAGGTTGGAAATGCAGAATCTCAGAACATCGGTCGACGGATACACCGTCTCGGCGACTCTGCACCTTGCCGGCACGCCGCATCCAGGAAGCCCGCTACTGGTTGCCCTGCACGGCGGCACCTTCACCAGCGAGTATTTCTGCATCGCCGGCTCGGGCACCGGGTCATTCGTCGACATTGCGACGCGCAACGGGTTCTCGGTGCTGCGGATGGACCGGCCGGGATATGGTGCCAGCGATTTGCTGCCCGAGGACGAGAACACTTTCGTCCGGCAAGCCGAACTACTCGACAGCGCCATCTCGGGCATGCTCGACGACTGCGCCGCGGACACCGTTGTCCTCGTCGGACACTCCATCGGAGGCATCGTCGCCCTGGAAATCGCTGCCCGACAGCCTCATTGGCGACTGACCGGCGTGGCCATCAGCGGTATGGGTGCCGCCATCCCTGCCGGTGGTGCGGCAGAACAACTCGGCGCACTTCCCTTCAGCGGTGTCGTCGACCTGCCCGTCGAGGAACGGGAGCAGCTGTGGTACGGGCCCGAGTCGAGTGTGTCCGCAGACGCGGTCGTCTCGGCGCGGTCCTCGTTCGCACCGGCTCCCATGATCGAGTTGAAGTCAGCGCCTAAATGGGCAGCGCAACGTCTCGACGAGGCTGCCCTGGCCATTACGGTCCCGGTCCACCACACGCTCGCCGAATTCGATGCCCTCTGGGACACCTCGCCAAGGGCCCGAGACCTATTTCTCGCCAAGTTCAGCCCGACACTGCCCGTCCATTCGGAGATCATGACGGGAGTCGGCCACTGCATTGATCATCACTTGCTAGGCGCCGCAATGCATTACAACCAGCTCGCTTTCGCCCATCAATGCATGCTCGCTCAGATGGCATCGTCCAACCCGTTCTGAAACTAAGAGGAAGGCGCTTCGATGAGGTTTGCCAATGTCAACGGTCGGGCGTGTGTTGCCCAAGGAGAACACTTCTTCGACATCGCGCAGGCGAGCGGTGGCCGTTTCAGCTACGACGTGCAATCCGCCTACAGCCGGTGGGGCGAGCTGACCGCGTGGTTCGCCACCGAGTTCTCCGCCGACGGCTGCTCCCCCGCACTAGGCCCGTTCGGCGCTCCGGTCCCCGCACCATCGCAGGCATTCGGCATCGGCCTCAATTATGCCGACCACGCGCTGGAGGCAGGCCTGCAGACTCCCAAGTCGCCGTTGGTGTTTCCCAAATTCACCTCTTGCATCGCCGGCCCGCACGACGGGTTGTTCCTCGACAATGACACCGTCGACTGGGAAGTCGAGTTGGTGGTCGTGATCGGGTCAGGGGGTCGGAATGTCGAGCCCGCAGCTGCGTGGGCTCATGTCGCCGGCTTGACCATCGGCCAGGACATCAGCGATCGCGCGCTGCAATTCTCTGATCCTTCGACCCCGCAGTTCGGGTTGGGGAAGTCCAAACCGGGATATGGGCCCATCGGGCCCGTCGTGGTCACCGCCGACGAATTCGACGATCCGAGTGGTTTGGCGATCACCTGTGCGGTGAACGGCGAGAAGGTGCAGGATTCCAACACGAATCAACTGATCTTCGACGTGCCCGCCCTGGTGTCCTATTTATCCTCCGTCGTCATCCTGCGCCCGGGTGACCTCATCTTCACCGGAACCCCGTCCGGAGTCGGCGCGACCCGGACCCCACCGCGGTATCTCCGCGCCGGCGACGTGGTGGTCAGCGAAATCGAAGGGATCGGCGCGCTGGTCACCGGGACGACGGGATGACCGCCGCCCGTTCGCCCGAGAATTTGCAAAGTGCGGTCGCCAGCGGCGATGTGCTCGACGAGATTGCCGCGCACGTGCTGTGGACCTCAACGGCAATGATCCACCACGCCAACCGCATTCGCCCCAATCCCAGCGGGCTGAAGGTCGGCGGGCACCAAGCCTCGTGCGCGTCGATGGTCTCGATCATGACGTCGCTGTGGTTTACCCAGCTGCAGTCGGGTGACCGCGTGTCGGTGAAGCCACACGCATCGCCGGTGCTGCACAGCATCAACTATCTGCTCGGGACACTCGACCAGAGCCACCTCACCACGCTACGAGAGTTCGGCGGCCTGCAGAGCTACCCCAGCCGGTCTAAGGATCCCGACCCGGTGGACTATTCGACAGGATCGGTGGGAATCGGTGGCACCGCGCCGATCTGGGGAGCTGTCACGCGCCGCTACGTCAACACCACGCTGGGCGACACGGGTACGGGACGGCAGTACTCGCTGGTCGGGGATGCCGAGCTGGACGAGGGCGCGGTATGGGAGGCGATCCTCGACCCATCCGTTCAGGAACTCGGCGAGATCGTCTGGATCGTCGACATGAACCGCCAGTCGCTTGACCGGGTGGTGCCCAACATCGCGGCAGGCCGACTCGAGACGATGTTCTCCGCGGCCGGCTGGCAGGTCATCACCGTCAGGTTCGGCAGGCTGCTCGAAGACCTCTTCGGCCGTCCTGGGGGCGCGGCGCTGCGGCGACGCATCCTGGACATGCCCAACTCTGAGTACCAGCGGCTGCTGCGCTGCTCGGCGCAAGAGCTTCGAGCCCGGCTACCCGCAGAGGGCGCCGATGCCGGCGCGATCGGCGACCTCATCACCGGACTCGACGACCACACCCTGGTCCGGGCAATCAGCAACCTCGGCGGCCACGACATGAACTCGCTGCGGTCGGCGTACGCGCAGATCGACGACACCCGGCCGACGATCATCATCGCCTACACGATCAAGGGCTATGGCCTTCCGACACAGGGACATCCGCAAAATCACTCCTCTTTGCTGACCGACGAGCAATTCAACGAACTCTCGGTGAGCCTCGGCCAAGACCCCGCGCAGCCCTGGCGTCGCTTCGACGACGGTTCCCCAGCCGGCGAACTCTGCCACGCAACTGCCGAGCGGCTACAGCGCGCGCCACTTGCGACCGAAAATCCGCCCGCGGTGCCAACCGACCTCGGACGTGTCCCGCCCGCAATCTCCACCACCCAGGCGGCGCTTGGTCGGGCCCTGCTGGACCTCACGCGAGAGGCACCCGACGTCGCGAAGCGAATAGTCACCGTCAGCCCGGACGTAAGTTCCACCACCAATCTGGCGGGCTGGCTGAACAAGGTAGGGGTGTGGTCGCCGGGCGAACGCCGCAACTGGTTCGACGACGACGGCGAAACCATCATGCACTGGCGGGAAAAACCAACCGGCCAACACATGGAGCTCGGCATCGCCGAGACCAATCTCGTCGGGCTGATCGGGGAGCTCGGCGCGGCGTGGAGCCGGTGGGGTCAACCCCTGTTTCCCATCGGCGTCCTCTACGATCCATTCGTCGAACGTGCACTGGAACCCTGGTCGTACGGGATCTACGCCGGAGGCCAGTCCATTCTCGTCGGTACACCGTCGGGGGTCAGCCTGGCCGCTGAAGGCGGTGCGCATCAATCGATCAAGACCCCGTCCATCGGGCTCGAGCAGCCCGGATGCACAAGCTACGAGCCGGCTTTCGCAATCGAGGTCGAGTGGACGCTGCTGGACTGCATGTCGCGGCTTGGTAGGCCAGACGGGCGGTCGTCCTATCTTCGGCTGTCCACCAGGCCCGTCCGGCAGGAGTTGGCCGACGTCCCCACCGACGCGGCCGCCCGGGAACGACGCCGTCGCCACGTTGTTGCCGGCGCCTACACGCTGCGGTCCCACGCCGGCGCCGCGGCGACGATCGTCGCGATAGGCGCGATGGTGACGGAGGCATTGGACGCCGCAGATCGCTTGGCGCAGATCGGAATCGGGACGGAAGTCGTGTGTGTGACCAGCCCGGGACTGCTGTTCGACGCCGTTCAGTCCCGGCAGGGCCTTGGCGCCGCGCCGTCATGGATCCTCGATCAGGTCTTCCCAGCCGATCGCGCGGCGCCGATGGTGACCGTGCTCGACGGGCACCCGCACACCCTGTCTTTCATCTCGTCGATTAATCGGGTGCCGAGCAAGTCGTTGGGAGTCAGCAACTTCGGGCAAGTTGGGTCACTCGATGCGGTGTATCGCTACCACGGCATCGACACCGACAGCATCGTGCGCGCAGTGCTCGACCTGACCACGTGATGGCTGGGAGGAAAGCATGATCTTGGTGACGGCCGGATTCGGCAACCAGGGCAAGTTGCTGGTACCGAAACTGCTTGCGGCCGGGCAGCACGTCCGCGCTTGCGTCCAGTCGGAGAGCTCCGCAGAATCGCTGCGCGCCTTGGGTGTTCAGGATGTCGTGGTCGGAGACATCAGCGAGCCGGCGACAATGACGCGCGCCGTGCGTGGCGTCGACAAGATCTATCACGTCGGGCCGACGGTGCATCCGCGCGAACGCGACATGGGGTTCGCCATCGTCGACGCTGCGCGCGCCGAAGGCGTGCAGCACTTCGTTTTCAGTTCGGTGCTACACGCGATCATCACCGATCTGGTGCAACACGAGATCAAGCGCGATATCGAGGAACACTTGCTGTCCTCTGGCCTGGAGTTCACGATTCTGCAGCCGTCGAACTACATGCTGCCCTTGAAACTTCGCCCGGCGTTCGAGCGGGGCGTGTTCGAGCTGTCCTGGGCTCTGGACCGGCGACAGTCGGTGGTCGACCTCGGTGATGTGACCGACGTTGCCCGCACGGTATTGACCGATAGTGAGCGTCATGCCGGGGCGACCTACGAACTGGTGGCGCCCGGTCGCTACACCGCGCACGACCTGGGTGCCATCATCGCCAGTGTGCTCGGACGTCCCATCGAGGTACGCCAGATCGATGCCGACACCTATCTCAGGGCCTGGTTCGGCGACGCCGATCCCGCGCAGTTCCCGCACCAGGCCAAGGTTCTTCGTGCGATCTCGGCTCGCTACAGCAGCCATGACTTCATCGGCAACCCCAATGTGTTGACCTGGCTTCTGGGCCGGCCGCCGACGACTTTCGAAGAGTATGTGCGCCAGCAGTACGCCACGTTCACTCGCAGTGAGGCAACCAGATGAAGCTCACCGGAAACACCATTCTGATCACTGGCGGGGGCGGAGGCATCGGACGAGCGCTGGCCGAGGAATTTCATCAGCGCGGTAACGACGTCATCATCGCGGGTCGCCGCGCAGAAGCACTGAATGAGGTCGTCGCGGCCAAGTCCGGCATGCACGCCGTCGTACTGGACGTGTCCGATGCGAGCGCCCTCGACGTCATAGTCCCCAAGCTGCTCGCGGCCCATCCGGCTTTGAACGTCGTCGTCAACAATGCCGGTGTCATGTACGACGACGATGTCAGTCATCCTCTCGATGACGAGCTACTGACCACGACGATTGCCACCAACCTGCTCGGGCCGCTACGGCTGAACTCGGCGCTGATCGCACATCTGCGGCAACAACCCTCCGCCACCATCATCAATGTCTCCTCGATGCTGGGGTACGCGCCGCTGGCGACATCGGCGATCTACTCGCTGACCAAAGCCGCTCTGCACTCGTACACCTTGTCATTGCGTTATCGCCTGCGGGGTTCGTCGGTCACCGTGCTGGAAATCGCTCCGCCCTACGTACAGACCGGCCTACAGCAGAGAAACATCACCGACCCGCGCGCGATGCCGTTGTCGGAGTATGTGTCTGAGACCATGGACATCCTGGCCACCGATGAGGTGCAGGTGCTCGTTGAGCGCGCCAAGGCCAGGGCCACCGCGCAGCGGCCGGACGAAGTCGCCGTCATGGAAACCTTCAACGACGTGTTCCGCAGCGGCTAGACACGTTCGGTCAGTTCGCCTTCGGAGGTATCAGCATTGACTGCCACGTCTTGTCCCGGGGCGCACTTTGAGACAAGTTCGATTGGGTGCGCAATCGCCCGTCGGGGCCGACGTAAGTACCAGTGGCCGGATCGTATTCAGCCGCGCCGATGGGCAGCGGAGTCGTTACGGGTGCAGGTTCTGCCGCTTGCGGGGGTGAGCTCGGCGGCAGCTGCGGAATGCCTTGACCGGACAGGGTGGCGTTCGGATCGCCTTTCCAGTTGTAGCCGTCGTTGAGCGGCACATACTGTTCGTTGCTCTCGCACATTTTCACGGTAGGCGCCCGCTTGCCCGGAACAGTTTGACAGGGATAGTTGCGCGCGCCGCGAACTCCGAACCGCGCGTCCTGAGGCGTCCGGCAGTACAGGTCACCGGGTGGACGGTCGGGGTAATCCTCGAACGACGGGGCCCGCTGCTGCTGGGCGGGCAGAAAGCCTGTCATGCAGACCGGCGGAAGGTTGAGGTTGAGTTGGAAGTCCAAATACAGGCCCTTGTAAGACTGCTTCGTGTTCAGGTTGCCCATCAAAGTGGCTGCCTCGACGGCGATCGCCTGCGGAGCCAGGACCAGCAATTGTTCGATGGCGGGCTGATAGGTGAGGGCGACTTCGCCCACGCTGACCAGGTTGGCCAGTAGCAGCGGCAGGGTGGGTTGCAGTCGCTGCAAGAGTTGGCGGCCTTCGTCGGCGGCCGCGCCACCTTTGTGCAGCACGCCGGCAACCGACGTGTCGCGGGAACGCAGTTGGTCGGTGATGGTGGCCACGTGTGCTGCCCAGGCCTGAATTGCATCGCCACTGGCTGCTTGCGAGTCCAGAACCGGGCGGGACTGGTCGATCAGCGCGATCAACGGGTCAAGGTCGTGGTCGGCGTCCACGGCCAATTGAGTGGATCCCTTGACCAGCCGCGACAGCTCCGGGCCCAATCCCCCGACGGCAGTGTAGCTTTCGCCGATCGCGGTCTTCAGATTGTCCCGTGGGATGGCGGCCAGACCACGGTCGGTGGCATCCAGCAGCGAATCGATGTCCGGCGGCACCACCGTGTGGTCAACCGTGATGACATCACCTGCCTTCAGCGGCGGAGCGCCGGCACCATGCGGACGCAGCTCGACGTATTGTTCGCCGATCGCGGACTGGCTATGGACCTGAGCTTCCAAATCCGAGGGAATACTGATGCCGGACCTCAGTGACAGCACCGCCCGGACGCCGGTTCGGGTCAGCTGAACGCTTTTGACCTCGCCGACCTCGGTGCCCCGATAAGTGACATTGGCTTTGGGATACAACCCGGCAGTCCGCTGCAACTCGACGGTGACGGTATAGCGCCCGGCGCCGAACAGCATCGCGGGCGCGTCGATGTAACGGAAGATCATGATGGCGCCGGCAACGATCGCGATCACCATGAAGACGGCCAGCTGGACCTTGATGCGTCGATCAAGGCGCACGTCAGGGCCCTTGATCGCGATGGTAAGGAACCACCAGCGGGTTGGCGGCGGTAGTGGGGCTGGGCAGTTCGCCGATGGTTCGGCCCCACTGCATTTCCAGCTCGGTCAGATTGCCCTCCCATCTGGTCCCGGTGAAAAACGACGTATCGAGGCGGCTCAACGTCAAGTCGATGACCATGGTGATGTTGACGGCGTCGCCGCGCACGAATTTGGTGATGTTCTCTTTGGGAAACGGATAAGTCGAGAGCAGGCTCAGCGAACGCGTCAGCGCCGGCCCGGCGTTGGCGAGGGAATCAAGCACCGGCCCAATGTCTTTGAACTCCCGCACAAGAGAGGCTTTGGTCTGATTTACCGAGTCTGCGGCCAGCGCACTGAACTTGCCGAGTCTGTCGAACGCGTCGGCGAGTTTGTCGCGTTGCTCCTTGAGCACGGCCAACGCATCAGGGATGGTGTGTAATGCCTTGTCGACCAACGATCTCTGTTGGGCGAATTGACCGACCAAGTTGTTCAAACTGCCGGTGGCAGCGATGATATCGTCTTTCTGCCGGTCGAGGCGACCGATGAATTCGTCTAGCCGCTGGATCAGGCTGCGTAGTTCGTTTTCTCGGCCGGCGAAGGCGGTGCTGAACGCCTTGGTGATGTCCTGGATCTGGCTCAGGCCTCCCCCATTGAGCAGCATCGAGGCCACGGACAGGGTTTGCTCGGTAGTCGGATAGGCACCGCTGCGCGATAGTGGGATCGTCGATCCGTTGTGCAGCCGCCCTTCTGGCGGCGCATCCGTAGGCGGGGCCAATTCGACATGTAGTGCTCCCAGCAGACTGGTCAGCCCAACTTTGGCGGTGGTGTTGGCTGGTAGCGTCACGTCCCCGTTGATCTTCATGGTGATCAGCGCGTGCCAGCCCTGGCGTTCGACCC
>Ga0302177_10001958_pt1 | contig 14590 bp, 14 predicted proteins | sample I_Palsa_E1_2_FD_198780 | JGI IMG/M metagenome (GOLD analysis project Ga0302177, IMG submission 198780) | Peat permafrost microbial communities from Stordalen Mire near Abisko, Sweden - I_Palsa_E1_2 | ecosystem: Environmental > Terrestrial > Soil > Palsa > Peat permafrost | place: Sweden... | reverse complement strand
GTCGGTGACGGTCAACGAACCAATCAAGGCCAGCCGCAACACCGTTCGGTCCTTGTCCGGCATCAGATCCAGATTCAGATCCAGGTCGGCGATGTCGCGGCTGTTGTCCACGTGACGGCTCAGAGTGCTGAACCGCCAGCGACCGACCTTGGCGGCCTCGACGCTCACCGGGTGTAGCGGGTCCGTCTCGTCGATGTCGACAATCAGCACATGACCGGGATCGGCCTCCACGTCGTCGTAGTTGGTCACCTCCGGCGAGCCGGAGTACCACACTCGCCCGGTGCTACCCACTTCGGTCAAGGAATGCTTGTCGCCGAGCGCCGCGTAATGGACTGTCCCACGGGCCAGCGCATCTTCCACGCCGCGCAACCGGATCAGCGAGGGCTTGGTGGGGTCGGGGTCGAGCACGTCGACGCCGCCGTGTGCGACCAGCACCCGGGTGACTCCGTCGGCCGGCAGGCCTTCCAGCACGTCGGCAGCCAGGTCGGTCGTCGGCGCCTTGGAACGCCACGGCGCCGCGACGATCTGCAGGCCGGGCCGGACGTCTTGGACGCCGGGCCTATCGAGCACGTGCACGTTGGCCGGGCATTCGGCGGTGAACAGCGCGCTGGTATATACCGACGACGCATCGAGCGGATCGTGGTTGCCGGGTAACAAGTAGACGGGAATTCCGATGGCGCGCATGGCTTCCAGCGACTGGCTGATGATCTTGGGCGCCAACTGGTTGTGCTCGAAGACGTCGCCGGCCACCACGACGAACTCGGCGCCGACCTGCGCGGCCAGCGGGCCGAGACCGGCTACTGCGTCGCGGCGGGCGGCCGAGTACTGCGGTTGGGCTTCGCCCGCGAGGAAGTGACGGGTCATGCCGAGTTGCCAGTCGGCAGTGTGCACGAATCGCATTGCGGTCCCGTCCCTTCTACGTCATGACCGGTCGGTCTGTGACCGGGCATCGCGAGTTTAGGACCGGCCGCCGACAAGTCCGGGGACCTCGATCGGCAGGTCCGGCATTCGTCGCAAGCCACTCACCGCATACGTCACATGCGCCACATAGGCCGCGCGGACAGCGCTGCCGTAATCTGAGCCAGATGAGCGACCGCACGCTGGTGCTGCTACGCCACGCTAAGTCGGCCTATCCCGACGGTGTCGCCGATCACGAGCGACCGCTGGCACCGCGCGGCGAGCGCGAAGCCGGCCTGGCCGGCGACTGGCTGCGAGCACACCTGCCGGCGATCGACTCGGTGCTCTGCTCGACGGCTACCCGAACCCGCGAAACCTTGGCGCGCACCGGCATTGACGCACCGGTCCGGTATGTCGAGCGACTCTACGACGCCACCGCGGGCACGGTGATCGATGAGATCAACGGCGTCAGCGACGACGTCTCGGTGTTGCTGGTGATCGGCCACGAGCCGACAATGACCGAGGCTGCCTTGGGATTGGCCAACCCCGACACCACCAACGCCGATGCCGCCGAACGCATCTCGACGAAATTTCCGACATCGGCAATGGCGGTATTACGGCTAAACGGCAGCTGGACGGACCTCGAACTCGGGTCCGCCCAGCTAGCCGATTTCCACGTGCCGCGTTAGCCGAAGCTACGACGGGTCACTTGCAGAGTTCGACGATCTTCTTGATCTTGTCGTCGAGGTTCTGACGCAGTTCGTCCTGTGCGAAATCCTGCGCACCGGCGAGATATCCGATGCTGAGTTCCTCGAGCTGGGTGCCCAACGCGTTCGCATTGTCCGCCAGATCTTTCGAGGTCGCAGGTTCCGCGGCCACCCGGTCGCGCAGGAAGGCCCCGCCGTCGTAGAACGCGAACCGCTGGGCGGTCGCGACCGACAGTGCACCGATCGGCCCGCCGTTGTCCGGGTTCTTCAGGTGCGAATTCCTGACCACAGCGCGGTCGACGATCTTGAAGGTCTCACAAATGTGCTTCTTGGCGTCGCTGCGCTGCTGGTCGGTGTATTTGCCCGCGGCGGCCGCGCTCTCGTTCGGGAAGAAATACCCATAAGCGGCACCCGCGACGGCGAGGATCGCCAGCAGCAAGGCCGCAATGGTGCCCCACTTAGCAAACCTCGACGGAGCTGCAGCGTGCGAGGTGGGAGTCGTGGTTACTGGCGCGGCGGCATGCGCCCCGACAGATTCGGTGACGTCCTCGGCTGCGGACGATGGCTCAGTTGAAGGTGTTTCAGACATCGGTCGATCGTATAGGGCTCGACTCTTGGCTCGTAACCGTTTCAGGTGTCAATAAAGCAACGCGGTCACTCGCTTTGGCTGTGAATTACCTGTGGTTCACCAACTGTGCGATCCGTGGGTATGTTTCGCCGTCGCCTGTGCTCGAACCATGGTCGGGATGCGGGACGATCCGTAGGTCTAACTGCGCAATCCCGTCGAAATCCACGGGATTGCAGCTAAATAGCGGCAGCCTGTTCGCAATGGCGCTGGCAGCGATCAAGGCGTCGTAAGCGCGCGCAGAATGTTTGCGGCCGGACGCGCGTAGCGATGCAGCGATGGCGCCGAATGCGCGCGCGGAGTCTGCGTCGAAGGGCAGCACGTCGAAATCTGACTCGGCCTGCTGCAGATGCGCCTGGCGGGCGGCGCGCTCATTCTCGCTGCGGGCAACGTGAGGGCCGACAGATAACTCAGCCAAGGTGATTGCGCTGATGACCGATTCCTCAGGCAGACACGCAGGGTCCGTGAGCCTCCCGAGCAGGATCACGGTCGATGTGTCGAGCATGCCCTTGGGGGTTAGGCCAGGTGTCACAGCGACGGGTCCAAGACAGCGTCGATATCGCGCCGGAGATCGACGTCGTCGACAGGCGGCAATGCCTTTCTGCGCGCGATGAGTTCGGCAGTTCGGGCGCTGCGCCGCGGAAGTGGACGCAACTCCGCAACTGCACGGCCATCGCGTGTGATGATCACGCGCTCGCCGCGCTCCACCCTGTCCAATACCTCTCCACCCTTGTTTCGGAGGTCGCGCACGGTCACCGATTCCATCGCGTCAGTGTATCACCGGTGAGACACAGCCCCAGCCACATCGTCCACCTGCCACCGGACTCTCGACCAGGTGCGAGACACCGTTAAGTCGGCGTCAACCAGGAAAAGTTCGATCCCGTGGCGATTGACCATCGAGCCGTTGTAGCCGACATGTAGAGCGAAGAATGACTGGACGTCTGCATGGCCGAAATCAGTTCGGAACATGCGGACAGCGTCGCCGAACGGTAGATCACGGTCGACGCCGTACCGCCGAAGCCGACCAATATCCGCGCCACCGCGACGTCATCTGGGTGGTGATGACGCGCGCCGCTCGTGGATATCAAATATCGTTGGCAATCGATCAACCCAATTGTTCTATGCTGCGATCCGCTCCGACGATTGGTGGCCGTTGCAGGCCCAAGCGCATCTAAATCTGTTCTCTGCGTGCGTAAGTCGTGTGTTGTGTGGTTTCCGTGTTGAGCCACTGCTCGGACGGCTGTTCTATGCGCCGGCGCGCCGGATTGGGTAGCTTAGCGAACGAGTTAACCGACAATGCTGGACTCTGGACTGGATCCCGAATGATGCTGGCGGCGAGGACGTTCAATGAAATCTGCGACGAAGTACATGTGTTGGGTCGCCGGTCTGGCGGTCGCGCTGGGGATTTGGACATGGCTCGCCTCAGTACCATGGCCGACTTCCGCCGACCCTGCTGACACGTCCGTGCAGCAGCTGCTCAACTGAACGGACGTTAGCGTTGCCGACCGATCAGGAATTGGTCGAGAGCGTGAGCTCCATGAGCTTGACGGCCTGCGCGCAGGCATCGATACCGGGCACCTGCGGGTTGACCCACCACCCGACCACTCCCGCCGCGTCGCTGGCCACACCGCACGAGCCGTTGGGGTCATTCGGCTTCATCACGATCGACGGCACGCCGGCGATCGCCCGGTTCTCGATCTGATATTTGAGGAACTCGGCGACCTTGCGCTCGTTGTCCAGGCTGCCCTGCTCGAACCAGAACCGGGTGATGTCGATCAGACCACCGGGGTTGGCCGCCTGCCAACGGCAGATAGCTCCGACGAACGTGCTCTGAATGTCTTGCGGGTCCGCGCCCACCGTCTTGGCCAGCACGTCGGTGGTCAGTACCTCGCACTCCTTTTGCAGGTTCGGGTACTGCTGCTCGGAAGTGTTGTTGCGGGGCACGTCACCGGCGCCGGCTTTCGTCGCGGTACCGCCGACCGACCTAGTGCAGCCGGTCGATACGGACAACGCGGTGGCCAGCACCGCCACGCTCACCAGGACCCGACGACGCACGGTGGCGCTCATTTGCCGTTCGCAATCGTTTGACGGGCCAGCTCTTTGGCGATGTTGCAGGCGTCGGGGAACGGCTTCTGGCTGAAGTTCACCGACCATTCGAAGAAGTCGTCGTTGAACTGGATTCCGACCTCGCACAGCGAATCACCCAGCTGCGGATCGTTGCCGACCGCGATGAAGCCGCCGTGACCGCTGATGTTGATGTCTTCGACGCTGGACCGCGACAGCTCCTCGGTCTTGCGTTCGCGGCCGATCGGGCTGCCCCGATACCAGGAGAACGAGAAGTGCGGACCGAGAATCCCGCCGCCGGCCAGCCACTGGCAGCCCACCGAATTCTTGGCGGTGTTGATCAGCCCGTTGATCTCCGTCAGCTTGTTCACCGTCTCGTCGCTGATACCGCCGCACTGCGGAAAGGACGGACCATGACTCCCCTGCCCCGACGCCGGCGCGGTCGAGCCCGGCGACTGGGATTGGTTGGAGCCGGAGTCAGAGCACGCGGCCGCCATCGGAACCAGAGCCGCCGCCGTCAGGGCCAGCGCTGCCACGTTATGCCGCACCGCTACCCGCACCTTCTGGTGATCACAGGTTGCACTGTAGCGGCACCACCTTTGGGCAACCATTGCACACGCGGTGAGCTGTGGTTTCTGATCGAATCGTTCCGACCCGGCCGCTGGCGGTATGCAACAGTTACCAGATGCTCCTGGCCTTGGTGCGCCAGTTCGTCCGGCCGTATCGCCGGCTGGTCGCGGCGGTGATGACGCTGCAGTTGATCAGCACCCTGGCCTCGCTGTACCTGCCGACGGTGAACGCCACGATCATCGACGACGGCATCGCCAAGGGCGACACCGGCACCATCGTCCGGCTCGGGGGGCTGATGTTCGCCGTCACCGCTCTGCAGGTGCTGTGCGCTGTCGGCGCGGTCTACTTCGGCTCCCGTACCGGCATGGGATTGGGCCGCGATCTCCGTGCGGCGATGTTCCACCAAGTCACTACCTTCTCTGAGCACGAGACCGCCCGGTTCGGCGCACCGACGCTGCTCACCCGCACCACCAACGATGTCCGCCAGATCCAGTTCCTGGCGCAGATGGGCACCACCGTGCTCGTCGCCGCGCCGATCATGTGTGTCGGTGGAATCGTGATGGCCATCCATCAGGACGCCGGCCTGTCGTGGCTACTGCTGGTCAGCGTCCCGGTACTGGTCGTGGCGAACTACTGGATCATCTCCAACACGCTGCCGCTCTTTCGCAGCATGCAAAGGCTGATCGACAACATCAACCGGGTCATGCGCGAGCAGCTGTCCGGCGTGCGGGTGGTGCGGGCGTTCGCGCGCGAACCGTTCGAGCGTGAGCGATTCGACGAGGCCAACGTCGCGCTGTCCAACACCGCGCAAAGCGCCGGCAATTGGCAGGCGCTGATGCTGCCGGTCACCACGCTGACCATCAACGGCTCCAGCGTGGCGCTGATCTGGTTCGGCGGCTTGCGCATCGACAGCGGTCACATGCAAGTCGGGTCCCTGATCGCGTTTCTGGTGTACTTCGCCCAGATCCTGATGGCCGTGTTGATGGCGACGATGACGGTGATGGTGTTGCCACGGGCCGCGGTGTGCGCCGAACGGATCACTGAGGTGCTGTCGACCGAACCGGCCGTCAGCAATCCGGTCAGCCCGGTGCCGCCAGTCCTGGATGCTCGCGGAGTGGTTCAGCTCGACGGCGCGTCGTTCCGCTATCCCGGTGCGGATCGGGCTGTGCTGCAAGATGTATCGCTGACCGCGCAGCCCGGAACCACTACCGCCGTCATCGGCAGCACCGGCTCGGGAAAATCAACCCTGGTGGCGCTGATCTGCCGGCTGTACGACGTGACCGCCGGAGCCGTACGCGTCGAAGGTGTCGACGTGCGCGATCGCGACATCGACGAACTGTGGTCCACCATCGGGCTGGTGCCCCAACGCGGCTACCTGTTCTCCGGGACGGTCGCCGAGAACCTGCGCTACGGCAAAGCTGACGCGACCGAAGACGAGATGTGGGACGCGCTGCGGATCGCGGACGCCGACGAATTCGTGCGCGCCCACGCCGACGGCCTGCAGATGCCCGTCGCGCAGGGCGGGATAAATTTCTCCGGCGGGCAGCGGCAGCGGTTGGCGATCGCGCGGGCCGTGATCCGCCGCCCGGCGATCTACATCTTCGACGACGCGTTCTCCGCACTCGACGTGCACACCGATGCCCTGGTCCGCTCCAGGCTGGCCGAGGTCGCCGCGGACGCGACCGTGATCATTGTCGCACAACGCATCTCGACCATCGTCGACGCCGACCAGGTGATCGTCGTCGAAGACGGGCGGGTGCTCGGTGCGGGCACCCACGAATCGCTGCTGGCGGAGTCGCCCACCTACCGGGAATTCGCCGAATCGCAGTCGCTGGACGCCGAAGTGGGCGGTAAACGATGACCACCACGACGCGGCAAGCCCCCGCTCCCCCGGCGATGCGGGCGCGGGACTTCGGCGGCTCGGCGGTTCGCCTGGTGAAACTGCTTGCGCCGCAGCGACGGACGGCCGTCGCGGTGACCGTCCTGAGTGTTGCCGGAACTGCCATCGGTGTCGTGGTCCCGCGCATCCTGGGCCATGCCACCGACCTGTTGTTCAACGGCGTCATCGGCCGGCGATTGCCCGCGGGGATCACCAAGGATCAAGCCGTCGCCGCGGCGCGGGCCCACGGCGACAACGCCTTCGCCGACCTGCTCTCCGGCATGCATGTGATACCTGGCCACGGCGTCGACTTCGGCGCGGTCTTGCGGACCCTGACGCTGGCTCTGGGCATGTATCTGGTTGCCGCGCTGATGATTTACGCGCAGGCCCGGCTGCTCAACGTGACGGTGCGGCGGACCCTGCAGGCGCTGCGCTCGCAAGTCGAAGACAAAATACACCGGCTTCCGCTGGCCTACTTCGACACTCGACGACGAGGCGAGGTGCTCAGCCGGGTCACCAACGACATCGACAACCTTCAAACGTCGCTGTCGATGACCATCACCCAACTGCTCAGCGCGGTGCTGACCGTCGCGACGGTACTGCTGATGATGGTCACCATCTCGCCGCTGCTGACCGGGATCACCTTGTTGACGGTGCCGTTGTCGGTGGTGGTGACGCGGGCGATCGCCCGACGCTCCCAGCGGTTGTTCGTGGCGCAGTGGACCAACACCGGCCGGCTCAACGCGCATATCGAGGAGAGCTACAGCGGCTTCACTCTGGTCAGGACATTCGGCCAGCGGGCTCGTACCGAAGAGGAGTTCCGGCGGCTCAATGACGATATGTACCAGGCGAGTTTCGGCGCCCAGCTCATCTCCGGGCTGTTGGGGCCGGCGACGGCGTTCATCGGCAACCTCGGCTATGTCGCCGTGGCGGTGGTCGGTGGCGTGCAGGTGGCCACCGGGCAGATCACGGTGGGTAACATCCAGGCGTTCATCCAGTACGTGCGTCAGTTCAACGGGCCGCTGAATCAGGTGGCCTCGATGTACAACACGCTGCAGTCCGGGGTGGCCAGCGCAGAGCGGGTTTTCGAGCTGCTCGACGAGCCCGAGGAATCACCGGACCGTTCGCGGACCCTGCCTTCGCCCAACGGTGAAGGACCAACGGGGCGAGTGGAATTCGACCACGTCAGCTTCGGCTACCACCCCGGCACGCCGGTGATCGACAACCTGTCCTTCACCGCTGCGCCGGGTAGCACCGTGGCGATCGTCGGGCCGACCGGGGTGGGCAAGACGACGCTGGTGAATCTGCTGATGCGCTTCTACGAGGTCGACGCCGGCCGGATCCTGATCGACGGCGTCGACATCGCGGACGTCAGCCGGCATTCGCTGCGATCCCGGATAGGGATGGTGTTGCAGGACACCTGGCTGTTCAGCGGGACGATCGCGGAGAACATCGCCTACGGACGGCCCGACGCCACCGACGACGAGGTGATCGAAGCTGCCACCGCGGCATACGTGGACCGGTTCGTGCACACGCTGCCCGATGGATATCAAACTCAGGTGCGCGACGGAGGCAGCAACATCAGCGCGGGCGAGAAGCAGCTGATCACGATCGCACGGGCATTTCTGGCCCGCCCGCAACTGCTGATCCTCGATGAGGCGACCAGTTCGGTGGATACCCGCACCGAACTGCTGATCACCAAGGCCACTCACGAGCTTCGCCGCGATCGAACGAGTTTCATTATCGCTCACCGCCTTTCGACGATCCGCGATGCTGACGTCATCCTGGTGATGGAGGCGGGCAAGATCGTGGAGCAAGGCAACCACGGCGAGCTGCTGGCTCGCCGTCGTGCCTACTACCGGATGACCCGGTCTTGAAGCTTGCTACCACCAGCCACACCAGCACCGCCAACCGACCATGACATGGTGTTCGAAAACGGCGACGTATGAGATATCACCCGGGCCGTGATATCACCCGCGCCGTCAAACCGCAGAAGGTAGTAATCCTCCAGCCAGCGACTGATGAGGCCGCTGAGTCTGTTGAGGTGCCTAGAGCTCCGGGCCTTCGGCGCGCACGTCGTCGACCGCGGACATCGCGTCGCGCAACTTGGCCAGCCACTCTTCGGTGTGCTCGCCGACCAACTTGACCGACCAGGCCAGCGCATCGGAGCGGGACCGCGCTACGCCGGCGTCGACGAGGGTGTCGAGCACCTGTCGCTCCGGCTGCTTCAACCGGGTCATCACCGGAACCGCTATGTGGGTGAACAAGACCTGCTCGTCGCCGACCTCGACGCCCCAGGAAACCTTGCGGCCGTAGCGGTTCTGCGCCTCGTCGGCAATGTCCATCCGCTCCGAGCGCGTCTCCTCGCGAAAGCGTGAGGCCCGGCCCGCCGCGTGGGCTTCGCTCTCGTCCTTCGCGGAGCCTTCGGGGTCGGGCAGTTTCCCGATCACGGTGATCTCTTCGCGGTCGACGACGACGGTCGGATCACCCGCGAACCAGGCGTCGGGCAGGCGTCCCGCGAACCAGTCCGCGGCGTCGCCGGCTTCGGGTTGGCCGGCTTGCTGCCAGCCGCCGGGGCGGCCGTGGCGCCGCCCATGTCCATGATGTTGTTGGTTCATGCTTACATGATTACAGCGTTGCAGCCTTCGTCAAAGCGGTTTCACTCCCCGCGAACAGCGTGGTGGTGCTGGCTAGCTCTCGCCGCGCCGGGCGCGGTACAGCTTCACTTCGCCTTTGATGCCCTTGAGGCGACGGGCGCCGGCGAACGACCAGCTGAACCCCGCGTTGTCGCCGAGTTCATCTCGCACCGACTCTGCGGCCAGCACCGCTCCTGGCCGCGCCGCCGCCGTGACCCGGCTCGCGGTGTTCACCGGGCTGCCGAACCAGTCCCCGGCCCGGCTCACCGCAGAACCCGAGGCGATGCCAGCCCGCAGCGAGGGAAAGTCATTGTCGCTGTCGGTGATCTCGACCAGCTTGATCACGGCGTCCAACAGCGGCGCCGGCTTGGTACAGACGAACATCGCCGCGTCGCCGATCGTCTTGATAAACCGCACCGGTGGCGCCGCGACGTCGCGGGCGAGGTCGGCGAGCTGGTTGGCCAGTTGCCCGAGCTCCTCGGGCGGCACCTCCTCACCCAGCTTGGTGAAGCCGACCAGGTCGGCGAACGCCGCGGTGATGTGTCGCGCCCCGGGCAGCGGTGCACCCGCGGCCCGCTCGCTGGCGTTGACGGCCTCGGTCTCGAGCATGTGCCGCAGCTGCATGAACAGCATGTCCTCGATCATCGGACCGAGCAGCGGCGTAATGCGGGCCACCAGGGCGTGCGACGCCTGCGCGGTCTGTAGTTCGGTGGCGCCGGGCTGCAGGATGGTCGACAGCGCGGTGTATCGCATCACCTCGGCGGCGTGTGAAAGCCCTTCGGCGAGAACACGAACCACCTGCACCACCTGGTCGGGATGGATGCCGAGCTCCATGAACTCCTTCGCGTGCGCGGCGGCGGCTCCGTCGGCGCGCAGATGCACCGCCGCGTCGGGATCGTCGATGCGCACCAACCCGATGGCCCGTTGGACGCGCTGCAGCAGTTCCAGGTCGATACCGGCCGACTCGCTGATCTCGCGCGTGGACACGTAATCGCCGTCGTCACCGATCAGCCGGCGAGACGCCACGAGCATCGGAACCGGGGATGCCCGGATCTCCTCAGCGGTGATGCCCTGCTCGAACAGCCACTCAATCAGCTCGGCGCGCTCGGCACGAGCGCTGCCCTTCAGACCTTCGAGCAGCTTCTCGATCTCGGGCTCATCCACTCCGACAACGTATAACGCGGCAAGGCATGATGGGAGTCCGATGACCACGCCGCTTCTGGAGGGCTTCCCGCCCGTCGTCGACGACAACGCCGACCTGCTGATCCTGGGTTCATTTCCCAGCGTCCAGTCCTTGGCGACCCACCAGTATTACGGCAATCCACAAAATGCGTTCTGGCCGATCACCGCTGCACTGTTCGGTTTCGACGCGTCAGCACCCTACGAAACCCGTTTGGCCGCATTGCAATCGGCTGGTGTTGCGCTCTGGGATGTGCTGCACAAGTGCCGCCGTGTCGGCAGCTCCGATGCCAAGTTCGACGTGAAAAGCTTGGTGGCCAACGACTTTGGCCAGCTGTTTGCCGCGTACCCGTCGATCACACGGGTGTGCTTCAACGGCCGCGCCGCGGAACGGCTTTTCGGGCAACTGGTGGACGTCGACGGCGCCATCGAGTATCAGCTGTTGCCGTCGACCAGCCCGGCCCGCGCCATGCCCGCGGGTCAGAAACTGCAGGCCTGGCGGGCTATCGCGCCGTCATGACACCGGCGGTCGCCGCTGCGCCCACGGTCTGGCGGCCTCGATCTGCGCGCTGAGCGACAGCAGCGTCGCCTCGTCGCTCGGGCGGCCGACCAGCTGAATCGAGAGCGGAACGCCGTCGTGGTCGAGCCCCCACGGCAGAGCGGCGGCGGGCTGGCCGGTCAGATTCCAGATCTCGAAGAACGGCACCCGCTGCGAAACCGCGAGCAGGCTCGCGATACCCCCGAGGCGTTGGTAGGCCCCGATGCGGGACGGCCCGGTGGCGTTGCCCGGCGTGATGACGACGTCGACGTCGTCGAAGATCGACTGGATCCGCTCGGCCACCGCCGACTCCGCGGCGCGCACGGTTGCCATCCGCCGGTCGGAGATCAGCGACCCGATGCGAGCCATGTTGCGGGTTCGCTTCTCGAGTCGTTCCTGATGCGGCATCACGCGCACGTCGTTGTAGATGCCCCGGAAATAGCGCGGCAGGAAGTTGGCGTAGACGGCCGCCGGCGGATAGTCCGGGTCGCGGACAACGACGTCATGGCCGAGATCGCGCAGCAATGCGCCCGCCTCGTCGACCGCGGCCCGCTGCTCCTTGCCGACCTTGGCGATTAGCGGCGGTGGAACCTTGGTGCTCAAGGCAATTCGTAACCGGCCGGGATGTTTGGCGGCCGCGGCGACGAATCCGCCGTCGGGAGCGGCCGTCGTGGTCGTCACATCCAGGAACAATGCGGCGTCTTGCACCGACCGCGCGATCGGGCCGTTGACGCTCAGCCCGCACCACGCGTCGTCGTGCGGCGCCAGCGGGACCCGATCGCGTTGCGGCTTCAGCCCGTACAGGCCGCACCAGCCCGATGGGATGCGGATCGAGCCGCCGCCGTCCGAGCCCAGCGCCAGCGGCGCCAGCCCGGCGGCGACCGCGGCACCGCTGCCGCCGCTGCTGCCGCCCGGGGTGAGCGCGGTGTCCCACGGGTTGCGGGTCGCCCCGAACGTCAGCGATTCGGTGAACGGGAAGATCATCAGTTCGGGCACAGCGGTTTTCCCGATGATCACCGCCCCCGCCGCGCGTAGCCGGCTGACAACTTCCGCGTCCTGGGTGGCCGGCGTGGACACCGCGCTGCTGCCGCACGGCGTGAGCTCCCCGGCGACGTCGTTGTCGTCTTTGATCGCGACCGGGACACCGAGCAGCGGCAGCCGCTCGCCGGCGTCGAGGCGGCGCTGTGCGGCCAGGGCCTCCTGGCGTGCAGTCTCGGCCAGGACCACCCGGAAGCTCCGCAGCTGCGGGTCCAGCCGCGCGATGCGATCCAGATAAATCTCGAGCAGCGCCGGCGCGGTGATGGTGGCCGCGGTCAGCATCCGCGCTTGTTCTGCAGCTCCCGCGAAGGCCAGATCTCGCACGTCCACGTCGAGGCACACTACTGGTATGGGCGACATGATGTTCGATCAATTGACCGAGCAGCAGCTGCGCGAGCGCAAGACGATCAAGTGGAACCATTTCGGGCCCGACGTGTTGCCACTGTGGATCGCCGAGATGGACTTCCGCACCGCGCCGGCGGTCGTGGACGGCATCCGCGCATGCGTCGCCGACGAGGAGTTCGGCTATCCGGCCTTCCGCGAGGACACCCTGGCACGGGCGACCGCCGACTGGTGCCGACGCCGGTACGGCTGGCGCGTCGCACCCGAATGGATTCGCGTGGTACCCGACGTGCTCAAGGGCATGGAGGTCGTCGTCAACTTCCTCACCAGGCCCGAAAGTCCCGTCGTGCTACCGGTGCCCGCCTACATGCCGTTTTTCGATCTGCTGCGGATCACCGGTCGACAGCGGGTGGAAATCCCTATGCTGCAAGATGATTCGGGTCGGTACGTGCTGGATCTGGATGCGCTCGACGCCGCGTTCGCGAGCGGAGCCGGATCGGTCATTCTCTGTAACCCGAACAACCCGCTGGGCGCCGCCTACCGCGACGACGAGTTGCGCGCGATCGTCGACATCGCGGCTCGATACGGCGCACGGGTGATCGCCGACGAGATTCACGGCCCGCTGGTCTACGGACGCCCGCACGTCGCTGCGGCCTCGGTATCCGACACGGCCGCGCACACGGTCGTCACGCTGATGTCGGCGTCCAAGGGATGGAATCTGCCGGGTCTGATCTGCGCGCAGGTCGTGCTGTCCAACGAGCAGGATGCTCGTGACTGGGAACTCATCAACAAGCTGCACAAGATGGGGGTATCCACTATCGGTATTCGGGCCAACATCGCGGCCTACGACCACGGAGCCGACTGGCTCGACGACCTGCTCGGCTACCTGCAGGGCAACCGCGACCACTTGGCCGCAGCGCTGCCGGCGTCCTGCCCGGGCGTGCGGGTCAACACCCCGGAGGCCACCTACATGTCGTGGGTCGACTTCCGCGCGCTGAATCTGCCTGTCGAACCGGCCGACCATCTGCTGTCGACGGCCAAGGTGGCGCTCAGCCCCGGCATCCCGTTCGGCGCCACGGTAGGCGCGGGATTCGCGCGGCTGAATTTCGCCACCACCCGAACGATCCTCGACCGTGCGATCGACGGGATTGCCGCCGCGCTAGCGTGACGGCATGTCGTGTGTGTTCTGTGCGATCGTCTCCGGCCAGGCTCCCGCCATCCGGATCTACGAAGATGACGGCTATCTGGCCTTTCTCGACATCCGCCCGTTTACCCGCGGCCACACCTTGGTGGTGCCCAAGCAGCACTCGGTCGATCTCACCGACACAGCACCGGAGACCTTGGCCGGCATGGTGACGATCGGCCAGCGGATCGCCAAGGCGGCGCGCGCAACCGAGTTGGCCGACGCCACCAACATCGGCATCAACGACGGCCGCGCGGCCTTCCAGAGCGTTTTCCACATCCACCTGCACATGCTGCCGCGCCGCAACGGCGACAAACTGTCGGTCGCCAAAGGGCTACTCCTGCGCCGCGACCCCGACCGCGAGTCGACCGGCCGGATCCTGCGGGACGCTCTGGCGGAGATCGACGCCGGGCGGTAATACTGGGCGCATGCCTCTTCCGTCCTGGCTCGAGCAAGGCGTGCTGCCGCGAGTGTTGCAAGTACACGACGCCGTTTATCAGAAGACAAACGGCTGGATCGGACATCGCACGCTGGGAATCCCCAGCCTTTTACTGCACACCGTCGGCGCCAAGACCGGCACACCCCGAACCGCGTCGCTGTCCTACGCCCGTGACGGCGACGACTACCTGATCGTCGCGTCCAAGGGCGGCGACCCCAAAGCGCCGGGCTGGTACCACAATCTGAAGGCCCACCCGAGCGTCGAAATCAATGTCGGGCCAAAGCGTTTCGGCGTCACAGCCAAACCCGTACTACCCGATGACCCGGATTACGCGCGGCTCTGGCAGATCGTCAACAAGAACAACAGCAACCGCTACGTGGCGTATCAGAAGAAGACGTCGCGACCCATCCCGGTCGTGGTCCTCAAGCCCGCTTGATTGCCCGGCCTAGCGCCGAGCGTGAAACTGTTGCGAGATTTCTCGGGTCTTTTCGCA
>Ga0302177_10001957_pt1 | contig 14591 bp, 16 predicted proteins | sample I_Palsa_E1_2_FD_198780 | JGI IMG/M metagenome (GOLD analysis project Ga0302177, IMG submission 198780) | Peat permafrost microbial communities from Stordalen Mire near Abisko, Sweden - I_Palsa_E1_2 | ecosystem: Environmental > Terrestrial > Soil > Palsa > Peat permafrost | place: Sweden... | reverse complement strand
ATTCGATTCCTCAACGGTCTTATCGCCCGAATCGAAGAAATCGAGATTGTCGAACACCAGCTTCAATGTGCGCACGTTGCTGTCGTAGACCTTGACCGAAGGCAGGATGTTGATCGCCACCACGCCGTGCGGCGCCAGATGCTCTCGCGCCAGCTGGTAAAACTCTTTCGTCATCATGTGAAAAGGAATGTAGCTGCCGCTGAAGGCATCGAGCACGATGATGTCGTACTTTTCACTGTGGCGATTCAAATAAATGCGGCCATCACCCTCGATAAGGTGAAACCGCTCGGTTTCGCGCAGCCCAAAATATTTCTTCGCGGCCTCGATGACGCCGGGGTCGACCTCGACGCTGTCGACCGTCGCATCGGGCAGGAAGCGGGCGAGATAGAGCGGAACGGCGCCGCCGCCGAGACCGAGCACCAGGACGCGCTTGATGTCCTGCGGATAGATGGCCGCGAGACCGACCGTGCGGGCGTAAAGCATCGGCAGGTCGTCGGCGTCCACGAGGTTCACCGCGGATTCGTAGAAATACCATCCCTTCCACTGAAAGCTCATTTTCAGCAGGGTCTGCACCTTGCCGACGAAAATGTCGTTGTAGGCGGTTTCCACGTGCGCGATCAGCCCGTCCTTGTGCTTGAGCAGATCGGCGCGGATTTGCGGGTCAAACAATTCTTCGGCTGGGAGCGGTGATGCCGGCATCGACAGCAGGCTCGTCGCAACCAAAACGACAAGACCGCCGAGCCGCGCTCTCCCTCCGGCGCGACTACCGGCGAGCAGCAGCGCGCTGGCGACCAATCCGGAAATCCCCAATGTGAAGGTGATCGCGCGCGAGCCGATGAGCGGGATCAGATAAAACGTCGTCCCCAGCGTGCCGAGGATGCTGCCGGCGGTGGAGACGCCGTAGACGGTGCCGGAGACGAGGCCCGAATTCGCCCGCGAAGGCAGCAGAAGACGGATGGCGAAGGGCGAATAGGTGCCGAGCAGGGCAACCGGAAAGAACATGATCGCGAGCGCTGAGAGCAGGCTACCGAGCTTGATGTCGTCGATGTTCCAGACGAAGAATTGCAGCACCGGCTGGGCGAATGTGGGCAGCACCACCAAATAAACGGAACCGACGGCGACGATCCCGGCGAGAACAATGACCGAGGGATGACGGTCGGCAATCGTGCCGCCGAGAAAGTAGCCGACGCACAAGGCCGCCAGAACGGTGGAGATCAGCGAGGCCCAGGTGAAGATGCCGCTGCCGAAAAACGGGCCGAGGTAGCGCGATCCCAGCATCTCGAAGCTCATCACGATCGCGCCCGTTACGAAGGCGACGACATAGACGATGAGCACGAACAATGCGGAGGGCGCCTCGCCGCCATCCTCCACTGCCGGGCGATGCTCGACGGGGGCGTCCACCTATCGGGCCCTTCTTTCTGGCACTCACCACCGAGCGCATGAACTCTGCCCGCGCGACCAGACGGTGGCTGGAACTCCCGTGGCAGTCTCGCGAAATCCGCGAGCTTATTGGTGACGACACCGCGCTGCTACGTCAAGGCGTTGCATCGGTCGGCCAACATCCAGACACGGCCTATCAAGCTTTGTTGCTGATTTTCCCCGCCACGCCGCTGTATCATCCCGGCCGGAGGCGCCCGCCCGCCGTTTGCCGTCGCGCGGTCGAGCGCGGTTTGCTGCGCTAGTCCGTGCGGGAGGCGAAAATGTTCACAGGTGGAGGGTTGCAATCGCTTATCGACTATGAGCGCTGGCAGGATCTGGTGCTGGCGGCCGGGAATGTCTTTTTCTGTTTCACGCTCATCCCGATGCTGCGCCACCCGGTGAGGCCGCCGCTTCTGACCTGCATTCCGACCGGCTTGGCGCTACTCATGGGCGGACTTGTGTTCGCCACTTTGCACTTGTGGCTTACCGCGCTGACGCAAATCGTCACCGGACTTCAGTGGCTCGCCCTGGTTTTCAAAAAGCCGCTGCCGAAAATCGGCTAAGCCGCAAGGCGAGCCACTTGAAGCGCCTTCGATTTGGCCGCTACTTCATCAACTCGACGAACAACCCGATCACGCAAATCCATCCGAGTACGAAGAGAATCGTGCGGATGAAGGGAATCGCAGCGAGAAACACGACTGCGTGCGCGACGCGTATCCAGAAGAAGCTCGTCGCCCAAAACACGGTCATGCCGTCGTTCTTGCCGGCGAGCTGGACCGCAATGACCAGCGCGGCAAATGGTGCGAACGTCTCGACGGCGTTGAGGTAGGCGCGGTGCGCGCGCTGACCCCAAAACGGCACCGGGCGGGACGTCGGATCGACGTAATTTCGCGCGCTTAAGGGGCCGTTGGTTATCAATTGCGCCACGATGTAGGGAATCCACAGCGAGGCGGTTAGCAGCGACGTCAGCGCCAGATATTTCAGTTCGGTCGACATTTTCCCCCCTTTATCTGTAACCCGGATTGGGTTCAGTAGAATTCGCGAGCGTAATTCCGTGGTGTCTTTTTCAACAGGCTACAACGGAACGCTCAATCACAACAGGAATCCGATTTCTTCGGCTCTTGGTACGTAGCCTTCGGATCGACGACCTCACCCTCGTAGCGGTCGTGATGACGAACCCAGGCCATGCCGTAGGCGAGACCTTCCTCGTCGCGGCCCTTCGGCGCCACATCGAGGAAGTTGTAGGCGCCGATGAATATATCGAGGCCGCGCCCATAGGTCGAATAGGTGTGAAAGACGTCGCTGGCAGCGTTTTTAAAGAACACGCTGGCGCCGGGGCGTTCCTCGCTCGGGAATGTGGTGACCTCGTAATTGTAGGTCACTTTGCCGCTCACCTTCTCGTCCGGCGAGGCTGAGACCTGATAATCGAAATTAAAGTCGTTGCCGAACGACGACACCCATTTGAACTTCCAGCCCATACGTTTCTTGAATTTCTCGATCTCGGCGAGCGGCGCCCGCGACACGACGACGAAGGCGGCATCGCGCTGGGCGAGATGGATGAGCAGGCCGTCGAAATGATCGGCGAGAAGCGAACAGCTCGGGCAGCCGGCTTCCCATCCGGGGCCGAGCATGAAGTGATAAACGATCAACTGGCTCTTGCCGCCGAATAGGTCGGCCAAGGATTCTTTGCCGTTCGGGCCGTCGAACAAGTAATTCTTTTCGACTTTCTCCCAGGGGAGCTCGCGCCGCTTTTTGCTGAGCGCGTCGCGGGCGCGGGTAAACGCCTTCTCGTCGGCGAGGTGCGCCTTGCGCGCGGCGAGCCATTCCTCGTGCGGCACGATTTTATGCGGTTGCATATGCTGCTCCCTGATTTCTCCCTCGCCCCGCGTCCGGGGAGAGGTTTTTATCAATTTGCCGGCGTCATCCAACCGACGCTGGCGCCGCCTGGCTCTTGCAAGATCACAATGCGGCCGACACCAGGGATCTCAAATGCCGGTGTCACGACCTTGGCGCCAGCCTTTGTTGCCATCTTCACGCGCTCGTCCACATTGTCGACAGCGATGTAGGGCATCCAGCTTTCCGGCGTGCCGTCGTAGTCCGGACCGTTGATGTCGAGAATGCCGGCTACGGGGATGCCGCCGGACATGGCGAGTGTGTAGGTGCCGCCCTCGGGAATCTGCATCGCGTCGTAGGTCCATCCCATGGTCTCGGCATAAAACTTCTTTGCCTTCTCGACATCGTGGGTCATCAACTCGTTCCAATGGAATTGGCCGTGCTCCGACATGTGACTTCTCCTGTTTTTCGATTTTCGATTTCGCTAGCTCGCGTGTGCTTTTCGTTCAGCCGCTGACGAATTTTTCGAGTTTATCGAGCGCGGCGTCCCAGCCCTGCCGGTGACCGTCGCGCGCTTCGTCGCTGGCGAATTGCTCGTGCATCACGGTAAGAAGGGTGCCGTCGCCATCGGGCATGAACAGGACGGTCACCACAGATTCCTGCTCCGGCGTCGACTTCCAGGCCCAGGTGAAAACCAGCTTCTCATTCGTCACCACTTCGCGGTAAACACCGCCGACGTCGTGATCCTTGCCCTCCGGCGATTGCATGTGCCAGCGGTAACGGCCGCCGGGGCGCGCATCGGTTTGCGCCTCGACGACGCGGACTTGGCCCGGACCCATCCAGCGTTTCACTTTTTCCGGGTCGGTCCAGGCGGCGAAGACTTTGGCGGGGGACGCTTTGAAGCGCCGCTTGATGGTGAGACTTGGTTTGACGGGGGCTCGGACGTCCATGACTCTTCCTCCTCCAGGAACGTAGCAAGGCGACGCAGGGCTTCGGACCAGAAGCGCTCGTAGCGATTGAGCCACGTAACTGCACTCTCCAGTGGAGCCGCATTAAGGCGGCAGGCGACGGTGCGGCCGGCCTTGCTGCGCGCCACCAATCCGGCGTCGGAGAGCACATCGAGGTGCTTCATGATCGCCGGCAGCGACATGCGAAACGGCTCCGCAAGCGCGCTTACTGAGAGGCCAGGCTGGTCGGCAAGACGCGCGACCAGCGCGCGTCGCGTCGGGTCGGCGAGCGCGGCAAAGGTCCGGTCAAGCGGGGCGCCGCTATACTTAACCATGTAGTTAAGTATAGAACCGCGCCCGCTGCTGTCAAGCTGCGGGCAACATACGGAGACGGCGATTCGCGCACGGATTGACGCCAAACGCGCGACAGCACCGTTGCCTTCACGCCAAAGTGAATTAAAAGCTTTGCATCAGGGTGATGGACAAGGACGGGATCGCGAAAAGACGCAATGCCTTTTCGCCAACGGCGAATGCGAACTGCGAAAAAAGCTGCCGCGATTGTTTTGTTCTTGGGTTTGGCCGCTTCAAACGGACGGACGCAAAGCATCGAGGAAAAGGCGCAGATCTGTTCGACGTGTCACGGCGATAACGGCGTGCCCGCGGAACAGTCTTTTCCGGTGCCGGTGATTTGGGGACAAAATTTCGCTTACCTATTCGCGCAGCTTCGCGATTTCAAATCCGGCGCGCGCAAGAGCGACCAGATGGCGGCCATTGCGCAAACGCTGGAACCGACGGATTTGATGCCGCTCGCGCAATATTTTTCAAAAAAACCCTGGCCTGACTTGGAGCGGCCCCGTCCGCCGGAAGATATCGTCGGGACGATAAAGCGCGTCAACGCCGGAGTCGTATGCACGAGCTGTCATTTACGAGACCTCAAGGGCGACAGCATCACACCGCGGCTCGCCGGTCAGACGCAAGCCTATCTGCACAAGATCATGATCGACTTCGCCACCGGCGCCCGCAGCAACAACGATGGCATGACGGGATTCATGAAAGACCTCACCGCGCAAGACATCGCAGCCGTGGCGGCATGGCTTGCCAGGATGTGATCGTCTCACGCCCAAGAAAGTGTCGTCTCGCCTTCTCGCCTCGTTGCAACGAGCATCGAGAGCGGCTGCCTTTTTGGCAGTTATTAAGCGGCAAGCGGGAACGGTTCCCCGCTCACATTGACATCACTCGCCGTTGGGGCATGATTTCCGCCAACGCCGTCTAAACGCCGGGTCATGGCGGCACGCACGGAGGTTCGTCATGATCGACAGACGCAGCGTATTTCTGTCCGCGACCTTTGCCCCAGTGGCGGCACTGACCTTTGCATTGGCGGGGTCGCCGGCGTGGTCCGCCGATAAGGAACTGAAAATCGGCTTTGTCGGCGTCACCAGCGGCCCCGCTGCGGCTTGGGGCACGTCGAATGTCCGCTCGATGCAAACGCGGGCGGCGTGGCTCAACGAAACCGGCGGCGTGAAGATCGGTGGCGACACCTACAAGGTCACGATCGTTACGTTCGACGATCAGAAAGATCCCAAGCGCGCCATCGCCGGCATGGAAAAGATGGTGCAAGAAGGCATCCACTATGTGGTCGGGCCGAACGTCGACGACGGCGCCGCCGCCGTGCGGCCGGTGGCCGAAAAGAACGGCGTCATCTACTTTCCCTATGCGTTTCCGAAGGAGCTTTACACCAAGCCCGCGTCGAATGCGGTGCTCGGCATGATCGCTAATTATCAGTCGGGCCCGGCGATTTACAAATATCTCAAAGACAACAAGGGCGTGAAGAAGGTGGCTTTCGTCGCCGCCAACGAGTCCGACCCGCTGAGCCAGCGCGACAGCGGCGTCGCAGCCGCCAAGGCATTGGGATTGGATGTCATTGCCGACACCGACACTTATCAGACCGGCACACGGGATTTCACGCCGGTGCTGACTCCAATCGTGCAGTTGAAGCCCGACCTCGTGGTCCTGTCCGGGGTGGCGCCCGCCGACGCGCCGCTGCTCATTCGCGCCACGCGAGAGCTCGGCTACAAGGGGCTGCTCTCAACCGAAACCGCGCAGGACGCCAAGGTGCTCCAGGAGGGCGCTGCCGATCTCGCCGACGGTTTTATTTCCGTCGGCGGTGCTTCGACGCCGGAGATCCGCTCCACCACGATGGAGGAGTTTATCGCGCGCTACACCAAAATGTTCGGCGAATATAACGACGAATCGAACACCAAGTGTTACGCGCTCGAATACATCGTCGATACACTGCAGGCCAATCCGAAGGCGATCGACAACGTCGAGGAATTCAAGAAGACGATGGACTCTTTTACGGCGCCAAATCCTTATCTAAAGGACCCGAACGCCAAGCTCAGCTATGTCGGCGCGACTTCGTTCGGCCAAAAGCGTCAGGTCGCGGTGCCGATGGTCGTCAACATTTTCAAAGGCGGCAAGTTCGAGACGTTGTTCGTGGGCCAAGTGGATTGACGCAACGCTTCGGCTGACCCGATCCCCCGGCAGACGCCGAGGGGTCGCTCATCAGCGAGCCGAAAGCCGCCAACGTGGTGCAAGTCCTGATAAACGGTCTCTATCTCGGCGCGCAATACGCGCTGATTGCGCTTGGCCTCACTCTGATCTTTGCGCTGATGAACGTGCTCAATTTCGCCCACGGGCAGATGTACGTCATTGGCGGCTTCATCACCTATGTCGTCTATGCCCAGCTTGGCCTGCCATTCATTGTCGCGGTGGTGGCCGCCGGCGCTTCGCTGGCGATCATCGGCGCTTTGGTCGAATTGCTGTTGTTCCGCACCGTCATTAAACGAAGCCACCGCGAGGAAAGCACTATGCTGCTCGCGGCTGCCGTGGCGTTTCTATTCGACGCCGTCATCTTGCTGGTGTTCGGCGAAAAGCAGCGTGGTGTGCCAAAGATCATCAGCGGCGTTTTCGTTTCCGACGCACTGATCATCCCCTATGACCGGGTCGTCATTGCCGCTCTCGCCGCGGCGTCGATCGCAGGCTTCATGGCGTTCGTGCAGTTCACCAAGCCGGGACGCGCCATGCGCGCCTTGGCGCAAGATCGCATCGCCGCCCAGCTCATGGGCGTCAACGTGGATCGCTATTCGATGATCGGCTTTGCGCTCGGCGCCATGCTTGCCGGCCTCGCCGGCGCGCTGCTCGTCGCCATTACCGGCGTCAATGCCGGCATCGGCGGCCCGATTTCGATCAAGGCGTTCATGATGGTGATGATCGGCGGCGCCGGTGTGGTCGGCGGCGCCATCGCCGGAGGCTTCATTCTCGGCATGCTGGAATCGGTCGGGCTGACCGTGCTGCACGCTTACGGCGACATCACCTATCTCGTCATCTTTGCCGCGCTGATGGTCTTCCTCGCTGTGCGGCCGAACGGCCTGATGGGCAAGCCGTGGGGATGACATGAATTCACCGCGTCTTTCGGTGGCGCTGGCTGCGGTTTTCGTCGTCCTCGTGCTCGCCGTCGTGCCGTGGGCGATCGAGGCCTCGGGGCGCTACGACCTTTATTACACGTTGACCTCGGTTGCGCTTTTGAGCATCGCCAGCGCCGGCGTCTGGCTCACCTTCTATATCGGCAGAATCAATATAGGCCAGGGCGCCTTCGCACTTGCCGGCGGCTACATATCGACGATCCTTGTCGTGCGCGCTGGCCTGTCATTCTGGCTGTCATTGCCGATCGCCGGACTGGTCTGCGCCGGCTTGAGCGTGCTCGTCGGTTTCCCGATCCTGCGTCTGCGCGGGGTCTATTTCGCCATGGTGTCTCTGGTGCTCACCGAAGTGGCGCGGCTCGCGGCGCTGGCGTTGCCGATCACCAACGGCGCCAAGGGCATAAGCAGCATCCCATTGCCGGGCCCGATCAGCTTGTTCGGCCTGACGCTCGTTCCCGATTTCGCCAGCGTCAGCAATCCCCGGGTGCCGTTCTACTTCCTCTCGGTCGTTCTGATGATCCTGTGCTTTGCCGCCATGTACCGCCTGGTGCATTCGCGCATCGGCCGGCTCTGCCAGTCGCTGCAGCAGAACGAGGAGCTTGCCTCATCGATCGGCGTCAACATCTCGCTACTGCGCGTCATCGCCTACGCCATCTCATCGTTTCTCGGCGGGCTCTCCGGCGCCATTTTCGCCGGCATTTCGCAATCGATCTACCCGTCGAGCTTCACCGTCGCCGACAGCATCAATTTCATGCTCAATTGCTTCCTCGGCGGGCTTGGCTATGTGTTCGGTCCAATCGTCGGCACCTTCGTCCTTTATTTCGGGTGGGACCTGCTTTTCCAGACCGGGCAGTTCCAACTCCTGATTTTCTCCGGCGTGCTCATTGCGCTGATGTTGGTTTTGCCGAACGGCCTATTGAGCCTCAACCCGTTTGCGCGGAAATCCGCATGAGCGCCGCCGACGCGCTACTGCAGGTGAAGGGGCTGAGCAAGCGTTTCGGCGGCGTACTCGCGGTCAACGGCGTCGATTTCAATGTCGGCGAAAGCGAAATTCTCTCGGTCATCGGACCGAACGGCGCCGGCAAATCGACGCTGTTCAAGCTGATCGCCTCGTTCGTGCATCCAAGCTCCGGCGAGGTGCGCTTTCGCGGCGAGCGCATTTCCGGGCTGGCGCCGCACATCGTCGCCCGGAAGGGCGTGGTGCGAACGTTCCAGGAGACGACGATCTTCCGCAACATGAGCGTGCGCGACACCGTCATCATCGCGCATCATCTGCGTTCGACCGCGAGCCTTGGCGGCTATTATTTCGGTTCGGCCGCCGCCCGCGCCGACGAGAAACAGTTCGGCCGCTCGGCGGACGAAATCCTCGGCTTTCTCGGCCTTGCCGCCGAGCGTGACAAACTCGCCAGCAGTCTGCCGCACGGGCTTCTGCGTGCGCTAGGCATCGGCATCGGACTTGCCGCCAACCCGGCTATTCTCCTGCTCGACGAGCCGTTCGCCGGCATGAACCACGACGAGACCAAGAAGGCCGTCGACATGGTGCGGCGGGTGCGCGACCGCGGCGTTACCATCTTGCTCGTCGAGCACGACATGCCCGCGGTGATGAAAATTTCCGATCGCATCGTGGTCCTCAACTTCGGTCAGAAGATCGCGGAGGGCACGCCGTTCGACATTCAGCGCAACGACAAGGTCATCGAGGCCTATCTCGGCAGCGACGATCCCACGATCGGATTGTGAAGCGATGACCGCCGCGCTCGATTTCCGCGATGTTGAACTCTATTACGACCAGGTTTGCGCGCTCAAAGGCGTCTCGCTCGACGTCGATGAAGGCGAGACGGTGGCGCTGATCGGCGCCAACGGCGCCGGCAAATCGTCGATCTTGCGGGCCATTACCGGTCTGCGCTCTATCAAGCGCGGAGAAATCCGCTTTCGCGGCTCCCGGATCGACGGTCTTGCGCCCGATGAAATCGTCAAACGCGGGATCGTCATGACGCCGGAAGGCCGGCGCGTCTTTCCCTATATGTCGGTCAAAGACAACTTGCTGATGGGCGCTTTCGTCCATAGCGACAAGCCGGTAATCGCCGCCAGCCTGGAGAAGGTACTCACACGCTTTCCCCGCCTGAAGGAGCGCTATTCGCAGCAAGCAGGAACGATGAGCGGCGGCGAGCAGCAAATGCTGGTCATTGGTCGCGCGCTGATGTCACGGCCGCAACTTTTGCTGCTCGATGAGCCCTCGCTCGGCATCGCGCCGATGCTGGTGCAGGAGATCGCCCGCTCGATCGTCGCCATCAACCGCGAAGAGAAGGTCAGCGTACTCCTGGTCGAACAGAATTCGCGTCTCGCCTTACGCATTTCCAATCGCGCCTTCGCGGTCAGCACCGGCTCGATTGCCTTGTCGGGAAAGTCGGCCGATTTGCTCAACGACGAGCGCGTCAAATCGTTGTATCTTGGCGGCGAACTCTAAGGTTGAACGCCGCGCATGCGCATACTTGTCGTCAATCCGAATACCACCGCCTCGATGACGCGCAAGCTCCAGGCTGCGGCGTCGCGGATCGCGGCGCCGGGCTCGGAGGTTACGGCGGTCAATCCGGATTTTGGTCCGGCCAGCATCGAGGGCTATTACGACGAGGCTTTCGCCGTGCCCGGGCTGTTGTCAGAAATCGGCAAGGTGCCGGACGCGGACGCCTATATCGTCGCCTGCTTCGACGACACCGGACTGGACGCCGCGCGGTGCGTGACGGCGGCGCCGGTCGTCGGTATCGGCGAAGCCGCTTTTCATATCGCAAGCCTGATCGCCGGCAAATTCAGTGTCGTGACCACCCTGGCGCGCTCGATCCCCGCCATCGAGCACAATCTCGTCCGCTACGGTCTCGCCGCCCGCTGTGCGAGGGTGCGTGCGAGCGAAGTGCCGGTTCTGGCGCTGGAAGCGCCGGGTTCGATGGCGCGTGCGAAGCTTTCGGCGGAAATTGCCCGGGCTGTCGCTGAGGACGGCTGCGAAGCCATCGTTCTTGGCTGCGCCGGCATGGCCGATCTGTCGCAATCGCTCGCCGCCGAGCACGGCCTGCCGGTCGTCGAGGGAGTAGCGGCTGCGGTGAAGCTCTGTGAGGGGCTCGTCTCTTTGGGACTGCGGACCTCAAAACGTGGCGGCTACGCGACGCCTTTGCCCAAAATCTATCGCGGTGAGTTCGCCCGTTTCGCGGTCGGCGAGGAGAGCAATCCGCAGCCGCGCGTCAAACAGAAGTAGTGCTGCAAGCGACAACAAATTGTGTGGCGTGCTAAGACGGCTAATCACCGGCGCGGAGACGGAGCAAAGAGATGGCTGCGGACATGGAGATGTCGAACAACACGGCGGACGCGCTCGTCCGCATTGTGCGCGACTTCGGCGCCGATACCGGTACGCTGCACCTCATCGGCGACGACGGCCTCTTACATCTGAAGGAGGTATGCGGACACTTTCCGTCGCCCGTGCTCGACGTGATCCGCACCATTCCGGTCGGTAAAGGCATGGCCGGCCTCGCGGTGGAGCGCGGCCAACCGGTCGACGCCTGCAATATTCAAACCGACAGCAGCGGGGACGTCCGCCCCGGCGCCAAGGCGACCGGTATGGAAGGAGCAATCGTTGTGCCTTTGTTCGACGGTCAGCGCGTCGTCGGCGCGCTTGGCATCGCCAATCGCGGCGAGCGCACCTTCAGCGAGCAGGAGAAGGGGGCGCTGATTGCTGCCGGGCGCGCACTGGTTGGCCGCTAAGGCGCGCCTACTCGATCAGCATCTTCTCCTTGGTGCTGCGTTTTCCGTCGATGCGAGGCTCCTGGCCGCCGCGCAACACCGAGTTGCCTTCAAACAACGTGCGCTGATCGATGGCCGGCGGTGACAGCCAGTCGCTTTCCTTCATTTGGCCGCCGGCGGCGAACGCCTTGAGCGCGTTGTCATAAGTCACTTTCTTAACGTGACTGTCGGCGATGCCGCGCTCGCGCATGAGCTGGGCGGTTTTCGGAACGGCCAGCGGATCGGACACTCCCCAGTCGGCGCTGGAGTTGATGAAAATCTGATCCGAACCGTATTGCCGGACGATCTCGACCATCCGCTCGTTGCCCATCTTGGTGCGGGGGTAGATGGTAAAGGCCGCCCAGAAACCGCGGCTCAACACGTCCTCGACCGTCTCTTCATTGTTGTGGTCGACGATGACGCGATCGGGCGGCAATTTGTGCTCCAGGCAAACCTCCATCGAGCGGAGCGTTCCGCGTTTCTTGTCGCGATGCGGCGTGTGAATTTGCACCAGCATGTTGAGCTCTTTCGCCAGCTCCAATTGGGCGCGAAAGTATTTGTCTTCGGCGGGTGTTTGTTCGTCGTAGCCGATTTCGCCGACCGCCACGACGCCTTCCTTGAGCAGGAAACGCGGCAGGATTTCCATGACCTCTTCGGCGAGGCGCTCGTTGTTAGCCTCTTTGCTGTTCAGGCCGATGGAGCAATAGTGGCGGATGCCGAATTGTGCGGCGCGGAAACGCTCCCAGCCGACCAGCGTAGAAAGATAATCGATGTAGGTGCCGACGGCGGTGCGCGGCTGGCCGATCCAGAAGGCGGGCTCGATGATCGCAACAATACCGGCCGCCGCCATCGCCTCGTAGTCGGCCGTTGTGCGCGCCAGCATGTGGATATGCGGATCGATATAGGTCATGGCACTCCTCCTTCAGCTTGGCGAAAGATGCTTCGCGGCGAGCGCATCCCAACTGATATCGCCCGCGCGGACCGCCGCGGCAAGGGCCGGGTCGCGGTTCAGCGCTGTCGCGGCCTCGGCGTTTGAGCTTGACGCGAGTGCGAGCGCGGCGGCTTGACGCTCGACCGGGCCACCGATGTCGAGCACGCGGGTGAGGTCGCCGACGGCGGCGCTGTCGGCATACGGTCCCACGCCGCGCCACAGCTCGTAACTCACCGGCCGGCCCGCCGCCCAGCGCTCGTGAGCGTAGTCGCAGAGCATGCGGGTGAGATCGGGATTCCAGCGGCGTTCAAGGCCCTGGATGGGATGCAGTGTGCTGCCAATGAACAGCGCCTTGACCAGCATCTGGTTCCAACGATGTTCGGAGAACTGCTCGACGGGGTAAGGGTTGTTGTGTGCGACTGCCTCAAACACGGCTTTCATGTTGGTGCGTACGCCTTCTGCGGCGCGCTCGACATAACGCGGCTGCTCCGGATAAAGCGGCAGGCCGCGGTAAAAGGCGATCAGCTCGCCGACATCGGCGGTGACGAAAAGCTGCTCGAGACGTTCGGCAAACCGCGCCGGCGTGCCGCCAACAACGAGAAGAAGGAATACTCGCGCCGCTTGATCCAGGCTCCAGCCGGCCGGCCGCCAGCCGGCCCGCGCCGCCTCCGCCGCGGCTATATCGGCGGCTGACAAATCAAGGTCGGCTTTGCCGATCCGGCGGTGGACCAGGCTGATCGCGAGGAACAAGGCGCGATCGGTTTGTGCGTCCTTGAGCGTTGCCGATTGGCCCTCGAGCCAGTCCACCGCTTCGCCCGGCAATTGGCGGCGCAGCCAGGCCTCCAACAGCGTTGCGGGGGTTGTTGTCGTCATCTCACGTGCCCGCAATCAATCGCTGGAACGCCAGCGTAAGCAAAAACGCTGCGACGGCGGCCGCGGCGAGTAATGGCGCGCCGTGGCCGGCCATGAACAAACCATCGAGCAGGCTGATGCCGGCAATCAGCAGCATCATCGCGTGCCTGACGTCGGGCGCCGCCGGCCGGAACAGAAAAGTCAGCGCGCCGATAACGGCCGCCAGTAAAAGCAGATACAGAATGAGCGCCGCGACGCTCCCGACCGCGAGCGGCAGGCCGTAGACAAACGGTACAGCGAGGAACAAAAGCGGCCAAACATTATCGACCCGCCGCAAACTCTCCTGCTTCGCCGCGTATGTCAGTCCGATGAGGTAGCAAAGCGAGACGATGGCGGCGAGCAGCAGGCGTTCCGGTAAAGCTCCCGCAGCCGCGAGCCCGGCAATCAAATAAACCAGCAAGCGGCAAAGCCCCATGATCAGGGGACCGATCGGGTTTGCTTTGTGCCAGGCATCATAAAGCACGATGATGGCCGCCAGCAGAGCGCCCGCGGCCGGGGCCCGCCAGCCGAAGCCTCCGGGCACCGCGTAACCGACGACACAGAGAATAACGAGGCCGAACGCGAGGAGACCAAAGCCGTAAGCGAACACCATCGCCGGGGTCACTTCGCCGGCGGGTATCGGACGATAGGGTTGCTCGCGCCGATCGAAGCGCTGGTCGAACGCGTCGTTGAGGAACATGCCACCGATATAAAACAGGGAAAGAGAAACGATAAGGAGGAGGGTGACCTGCGCGGTCACTGCGGCTCCCGAGAGCACCACCCCGGCGCAGACATTGGTCCAAACCGTCGGCAGATTGGAGACCCGGCCCAGGCGCAAGGCCACCGACCAGTTCATCAACCCTACCGCACTTCCACTCATCGCTACGCGTCCGTTCGACTCAACAGGTCACTAAGGAGTCGCAGAAAGCATGCTGCGTTCTCTTTCACGATTTTCGTTCTGGCCGGCTTTCGCGCCCTCCCGGTCGTCGAATACGTGGCGGAGGATGAGGTCCTTAACCTCAGTCGCGACGATTGATCCAGTCGGCAACAAATCCGCATCCGAGCTGATCAGCACGGCGCCGGCGGCCGCATCGTCTGTCGGACGCCCGTGCGAGCCTTTGACCAGTGACGCGTCGAGCGGGATGACATCCATGAGTGTGCGCATGCCAAGCGCGCGCTTTGCCAGCCGCCAGCCGACGCTGAGCCGGGGAATGCGGATCGAAGGGTCGAGAAACAATTCCACCGGGTCATAACCGGGCTTGCGGTGGATATCGACGGTCCGCGCGTAATCCGGCGCTTTGTCGTCGTCGAGCCAATAATAATAGG
>Ga0302177_10001951_pt1 | contig 14621 bp, 12 predicted proteins | sample I_Palsa_E1_2_FD_198780 | JGI IMG/M metagenome (GOLD analysis project Ga0302177, IMG submission 198780) | Peat permafrost microbial communities from Stordalen Mire near Abisko, Sweden - I_Palsa_E1_2 | ecosystem: Environmental > Terrestrial > Soil > Palsa > Peat permafrost | place: Sweden... | reverse complement strand
GCGAAACGTCGAGATAATATTGAAGAAGATCGCGCTTCTTCAGCCCCAAGCCCGGCCAGAATACCTTTTGCAAATTCGTCAGCTTAACCGTGCCTCCGTCTACATCCAGCTCAGCAGCGTTGCAGTTCTTTGGTATTTCCGTTGTTCGATCCTTCGCAGACGCGTCGCTCTTCTTTACCGCTGTGGAACGCGCGGCTCCGCGCGGCTTAGATCTCATTGTTTTTAGATGCTTGGAGATTCGCCATAGTGGCATGACCAGCCTATCGATCGCCACGACAGGCCAATAATCAAGCTGGGTCGGGAGTTGAGCCTCCGCGCGGGAAGATCAGGGAGGCCACAATTGTCACGCACAGGATTGCCGCTATGACTATGAGAGAAGTAACGGCGGGAATGTGAAAGTGTTCGCTGGCGATCATTTTCGTGCCTACAAACATGATTATTGCTGCCAGCCCTTGATGGAGGAATCGGAAGCGCGGAAGGATGTCTGCAAGCGCAAAGTAAAGCGCTCGAAGGCCCAGAATCGCAAAAACGTTTGACGAATAAACGATGAATGTGTCCCGCGTGATCGCGAGGACGGCCGGCACGGAATCCACCGCGAAAATAATGTCCATTGCTTCTACCGCAACGAGCGCGAGGAACAGCGGGGTTGCCTTCCATTTCCCCCGATCTTTCACCAGGAATTCTTGTCCCTCGTAGTTATCTACCACGGGTATGAATCTGCGTGTCAGGAGTACCATCCAGTTGCGGTCCGGGTGTAGTTCGCGTTTTCGGGGGAATAACATCTTCAGCCCGGTGAAGAGCAGGATGGCCCCGAAAATATAAATGATCGGATGAAACGCCTGCAGCAGCGTGATACCCGCAACCACAAAAACGGCTCGCAACACCAGGGCCCCGGCGATTCCGAAGTACAGCACTCTATGTTGCGATTTGGGCGGTATTCGGAAGGCTTGAAAAATCAGCAGGAAAACAAAAATATTGTCGATGCTGAGCGATTTTTCCACTAGGTAGGCGGTGAAAAACTCCACACCCGCCAGATGTCCGCGAGAAAAGTACAGCCATAGATTGAAAAGCAACGCCACACTGATCCATGCTCCGCTTTCAATCAGCGCCTCCTTCAATTGAACCGTGTGTGCCCTGCGATGAAACACACCTAGGTCGAGCGCCAGCGCAATGATGATCGCGGTGCCAAAAATCACCCAAATATGTATCGGCGTTCCCATCATGTTCGTTGATCAGGTCTCCCGTGCGGCAAGAGTCTAACCGCCGTTCCGCCACGGAAAAAGGGCAATATTCGGGGGCGTCAAATGCGTATGTTGCGAGGAGCTACCCGTTCGGCTCCTGGTACCTGGGACTTTAAACCCCGCCTACTCCGTTTCTATTGACTATTAGGCTGAAGCCAGGTCCTGGACGCAACTTTTGGCAGGGTTGAGGGTTAAAATCAAATGAAACGGCTGCAGCCTTCGTTTGTGCTCTACTTAATGGCGTGTCACTTTTTCGAAGTCTTTCAAATGAATAAAATGACATTTCGCATGGGGAAACGGCTCGATCCTAGCGGCGCTGGTTTCCTGGCGGCTATGCTGAGCTTGGCGCTGGCTGGGGCCGCAATTCTTGCCGTCGGTGTTCCGTACGCCGCCGCAGGCAACAGCGAGACCAGCATGGCGAATACTTCTGGCGCGGTGGCCAAGGAAGATTCCGCTTCGACGAAACTTGATAAGAAATTCAAGGGAAAGCTTCCCATCACTGAGTTGACCGAGGACGAGGCAATCATGCACGCAATGAACCGCCTCGGATACGGGCCGGGTCCCGGGGATGTGGAACGCATTCGCAAAATGGGTCTTGAGAAATGGATTGATCAGCAGCTTCATCCTGATTCGATCGACGATTCTGCGCTCGAGCAGCGCCTGCAAAGGTATCCGACCCTGAACATGTCCGCGAAAGCGCTCATCGAAGAATATCCGCAAGCCGGACAGGTAATCAAAAAAGAAGGCATTACGAAAGAGGAGTACGAGCAGCAGATGAAGGAGAAGCAGCGCAACGCCGAGTCGCAAGTGATCGTTACCGGAAACGAGAATCTGGACAAGGCGCAGCAGCAGCTTGCGAAACTTCAGGGCCCGGGCCGAATCGTTGCCGAGCTTTCGATGGCAAAGGTGGACCGCGCGGTGTATAGCAACCGCCAGCTGCAAGCCGTGATGGAAGATTTCTGGTTCAACCATTTCAATGTGTTCGCGAATAAGGCCGAGGACAAGTGGCTACTGCCTTCCTACGTCCGCGACACGATACGTCCTCGCACGATGGGAAAATTTGAGGATTTGCTGCTCGCGACGGCGAAGAGTCCCGCTATGCTGATTTATCTCGATAACTCCCAGAGCGCCGACCCCAACGCCGTACGCCAGATGGAAGCGGAAAAGGCGATGCGCCGCGCGCGCTACGGCGGTACTTTCGCTGGCGGCATGGCGCCGACACCCGGAACGTTTCCCGGCCCGGTAACGTCTGCGCCGGGCCCGGGCGCGGCTGCTCCAGCGAAAAAACCGGAACGCGGGCTGAATGAAAATTATGGGCGCGAAGTTATGGAGCTGCATACCGTCGGCGTAGACGGCGGCTACACGCAGCAAGATGTGATCCAAATGGCGGAATGCCTGACGGGCTGGACGGTGCGCGAGCCGCGCAAAGACCCGGAATTCTTCTTCGATGATCACATTCACGCGCAGGGCAGGAAAGTTGTGATGGGCCGCACGTTCAGCTACGGTGGAGAAAAAGACGGAGAAGAAGCGCTGAAGATGCTGGCGAACCATCCAAATACCGCAAAGTTCATTTCCACGGAGCTCGCCCGACACTTTGTTTCCGACAACCCGCCCCCCGCGCTGGTCGAGCGAATGTCCGTCCAATACTCGGTAACGCAGGGAGATATTCGCAGCGTTCTGAAAACGATGATTTATTCGCCGGAATTCTGGTCGAAAGAGACGTATCGCGCGAAAGTGAAAACTCCGTATGAGCTGGTAGCCAGCACGGCGCGAGCGCTGAATGCCGAAGTAACGATCACTCTGCCAATAGCGCAATGGGTGGGACGAATGGGCGAGCCTCTGTTCCTCTGCCAGCCGCCGAATGGATATTCAGACAAAGCTGAGACCTGGGTGAACACGGGCGCGCTGCTGAATCGTCTGAATTTTGCGCTTTCTCTTGCGGGAGACAAAGTGGCCGGTGCAACAGTCGATCTGAAGTCCATGCTAGGCGATGCAGCTCTGCGCGATCCGAATGCGGCGCTTTCGCAGTCCATCGACGCTTTTCTGGGCGATCAAATCGCCGAGCAAACACGCGCCACTTTGACGGCGCGGCTGAACGACCCGCAAATTCTGCGGGCCAGTTTGGATGACCCGGTTAAGCAGGTGAACGAAGGTTTGATTGCCGGGCTGGTTCTCGGCGCTCCCGAATTTCAGCGGCGATAGCGAGGACGAGAATGGCGGTTTTGCGTTTTTTCAGCGACGGAGAATTACGATGAATATTTCCCGACGATACTTTTTGAAGAGCGGCGGCGTCGCGATGATTGGCATGGCAGCTTTGCCGTCGTTTCTACAGCGCGCAGTAGCCGCTACAGCCGACCTCAACAAAAAGAAAATGGTCGTGCTTTTTCAACGTGGCGCAATGGACGGATTGAACGTTGTTGTGCCGTTCGGCGAACCAAATTACTACCACATGCGTCCGACGATCGCGATTCCGCAGCCTAAGCAGGGCGGGTTGGATGCCGCACTCGATCTTGACGGCTTCTTCGGCCTGCATCCGAGCCTTGAGCCTCTGATGCCTCTTTTCAGGAGCAACCAGCTTGCGATCGTGCAGGCCGTGGGCTCACCAGATCCTTCGCGTTCCCATTTCGATGCGCAGGATTTCATGGAGTCCGGCACGCCCGGACTGAAGTCCACCGAAGATGGTTGGTTGAATCGGGCCATGCAGACCATTCCGGAAGAAAAGTCTTCGCCTTTTCGTGCTGTCGCTTTCGGTCCCTATCTGCCGCGAACACTCCAGGGAATTTCGCCGGCCATCGCGATACCCGACTTGAAGCAATTCAAGATGTATGGCCCGCAGCAGACCGTAGAGGGTGGCTTCGAAGCTATGTACGCGCAGACCGTGGACCACGCAATGCGCGGCGTCGGCAACGAAACTTTTGAAGCCGTTGACCAGCTGAAGAAAATTAATCCTGATACCTATCAGCCGGAAAATGGCGCGCAATATCCAAAAGGCCGCTTCGGGCAGAGCCTGGAGGAAATCGCGGAGTTGTTCAAAGCGGACGTCGGATTGGAAGTCGCGTTCCTCGATAGCGGCGGTTGGGACCACCATGTGAACGAAGGCGGCGTGCAAGGCCAGCTCTCGAATCTTCTGAAAGACCTAGGCCAGGGAATTGCGGCGTTCCATCAGGATATGGGAGATCGCATGGGTGACGTTGTTTTCGTCAGCATGTCGGAGTTTGGCCGCACCGCGCACGAAAACGGCAACCGCGGCACAGATCATGGCCACGCGAACTGCATGTTCGTGTTAGGCGGCGGAATTAAGGGCGGGAGAGTTTATACGCGCTGGCCGGGACTCAGCGAAGAGCAGCTCAATCAAGGCCGCGACTTGGCAGTGACCACCGATTATCGCAGCGTGCTCGGCGAAATTATCTCAAAGCATCTGGGAGACCGCGACCTGAAGAAAGTGTTTCCCGGCTTTGCCAACGACCCGCGCCAATTTCTCGGCTTAGTGAAGGCGTAAAGCGCACGAGCCCCCTACTTGGATGGCGGTGTGTCGGAAGAATCAGACGCGCTGTTGAAAATCTTGCTGATTCGGTCGTAGTTCTTTTCAACAAAGGCCGCGTTATCGGGTAGTACCGAGTCCGGATATTCCGTGATCGCCCCCGCCTTCTTCATGTGCACAGCCGCCGCTGAATTGATCAACGTGTAAGTCATCACGAAGAAATCACGGGGAGTTAGGCCGGCGCTCTTCAACGCATTCACTACCGGCGGATATTTTTCAATCGTTGCAACGCTGCCGGCAATCGTATTGCTCGGGTTCTTCGAGTTGTCGTCATCCATCTGCTTTTTCAAGGCAGGATCGTCTTTCTGCACTTTCCGGATGGCTTTCACCGCTTCAGCATATTTATCCAGCTTGTCCGCAGTGAGAACGAAGTTCTTCACTTCGTTCTTTTCGGCTTCCACCTGAGCTGAGGATTTGTCGTCCTGCGACGCCGCGACACCCATGCCCAGCAGGAGGAAAGCGGCGAGCGCGAGTCCCAAAGCACATTTCGCATTTGCCATAAACCTCGCCTCCCCGGGGCCTTGTTCCGTTAGTCCCCTGACTTAATCCGCATGCTGTAGAACGACCGATAAACGAAGACGTAAGACACTAGAAAGAACGCGGCGGCCAGAACGTGTGTCAACGTCCCCCCTGTCTCCTGCGTAAGCTTCACTGCCAACTCGACCGCCAGCAACCCGAATAGCGTGGTGAACTTGATCACCGGATTCAAGGCCACCGAAGAAGTGTCCTTGAAAGGATCGCCAACCGTATCGCCTATCACCGTCGCGTCATGCAGCGGCGTGCCTTTCTGTTTGAGTTCTACTTCAACGATCTTCTTCGCGTTATCCCACGCCGCGCCCGCATCTGCCATAAAAATGGCCTGGTAGAGGCCAAAGATGGCAATAGAGATCAGGTAGCCGATAAAAAAGAACGGCTCGACGAACGCGAACGCGAGCGTGGCGAAGAACACCGCAATAAAAATATTCAGCATGCCTTTCTGCGCATATTTCGTGCAGATTTCCACCACTTTCTTGCTATCGGCCACCGAAGCCTTTTCCGCACTCTCAAGGTTGATGTTGGCCTTGATGAACTCGACGGCTCGATAAGCGCCCGTAGTCACCGCCTGTGTAGACGCGCCCGTGAACCAGTAAATCATCGCGCCTCCAGTAACGAGCCCGAGAAAGAACGGAGCATGCAGCAGCGAGAGCTTATCTACGTTCTCGGTTATGCCTTTCGTGAGAGCCATGATGATCGAGAAAATCATCGTAGTGGCTCCGACAACAGCCGTACCAATCAGCACCGGCTTCGCTGTGGCTTTAAAAGTGTTGCCCGCCCCGTCATTGGCTTCGAGCAAATCTTTGGCGCGCTCGAAGTTTACATCCATGTTGTAATCTTTTTTTAGCTCCTGCTTGATGTTCGGTATGGCTTCAATCTGCGAAAGCTCGTACACCGACTGCGCGTTGTCTGTAACTGGACCATACGAATCTACGGCGATCGTGACCGGCCCCATGCCGAGGAAGCCGAAAGCCACAAGCCCAAACGCGAAGACCGGAGCCGCGAGCATCTGCGCCGAGACCCCGAGTCCCTGCAGACTCACCATGTAACCGATGGACATCAAAGCGACCATAGCGAGCCCGAGGTAATATCCCGAGAAATTTCCGGCCACGAAGCCGGACAAAATTCCCAAAGACGCGCCGCCTTCCTCCGCCGAGGTGACCACCTCTCGAACGTGCCGCGATTCTGTCGACGTGAAAACCTTTACCAGCTCTGGAATCACAGCTCCGGCCAGCGTGCCGCAGGAGATGATCGTCGCCAGTTTCCACCATTGGGTAGTGTCGCCGCCAAGTTCCGGAATGATGACGGACGAGACCGCATAAGTGATTACGATAGAAACGATGGATGTGATCCAAACCAGCGAAGTGAGCGGAGACTCGAAATTCATCTCATCCGCTTTTGCGAATCGCGCCTTGGCGATCAGGTCGTTTATAAAATACGCCAGGGCGCTCGCGAACAGCATGGCAATGCGCATCACGAAGATCCATACCAGCAACTGAACCTGCACCGTCGGGCTTTTCACCCCTAGCAGGATAAACGTGATCAGTGCCACTCCCGTGACGCCGTAGGTTTCAAAGCCGTCCGCGGTTGGTCCCACGGAATCGCCTGCGTTGTCTCCCGTGCAGTCGGCAATCACGCCGGGATTGCGCGCGTCGTCTTCTTTAATCTTGAAAACGATTTTCATCAAGTCGGAACCGATGTCGGCAATTTTCGTGAAGATGCCGCCCGCAATTCGCAACGCCGCAGCTCCGAGCGACTCGCCGATGGCAAAGCCGATGAAGCAAGGGCCCGCGTAGTCCCCAGGAACAAATAGCAGGATCAGGAGCATCATCAACAGTTCGACGCTGATCAACATCATGCCGATGCTCATCCCGGCTTGGAGCGGAATGTGGTAAAGCGGAAAAGGCTTGCCACGAAGGCCCGCAAAAGCGGTTCGGGAATTCGCGAATGTGTTTACGCGAATGCCAAACCAGGCCACGCCATAGCTGCCCGCAATTCCGAGGACGCTAAACAAAAAAATGATGATTACGCGCGCCGCCTCATAGTGCAGCAGTACGCCGAAATAAAGCACGATTACGACGGCAATGAACAACTCAAGCAGCAAAAGAAACTTGCCCTGGGTAATCAGGTAGGTCTTGCACGTCTCGTAGATCAGCTCCGAAATCTCGCGCATGGCTCGGTGAACCGGCAGATTCTTCAGCCGTGTGTAAATCACCAGGCCGAATACCAGTCCAAAAATGCAGAACAGGATTCCGAAGAGCAGGAGTTTGTGCCCGTCTATGCCCAAAAAATTTACTTGCGACAAATCAGGCAGCTTCAGATTGGCTTCGCCGCCAGGCGTCTCGCCTTGCGCCTTCGCGTGAGCCGCTGCAGCACCGAACAACATCACGATTGCCGCCGCTGCTGATTTCAGCATGTTGCCGAACGGTTTCAAGCCTTCACCTGATATAAGAGTGCGCATTAAAAGGCCCCCACTAAGCGGTCGGTCACACATTTGAAGAGACAAGAGCACATTCAGCCTTCCTCCGGATGAAGACTCCTTGGCGGGAGCCCACAGATTGCGAGAAGTTAATAAACAGAATCGACTTTTGTATCAGGATTAGCGTCTTTCGTCAAGAAAAGAGGACGTTTGATAGCAAATCCCTTTCTGCTTTGGCAAATTCCAGACCTGCCGAAGCTTCGCGATTACCAACGGGTACATGCTTCTCAAGGGGTAATCGCCAATGCACAACCTTTCCTGCAATTCTAGAACTCCCATTCGGCCGCAGGTAGACTCTAATGGGAGGAACTGAGTGCCATGAAACCAAAGCTCCTGTTGGTCTGCCTGGTTGCTTTTCTGCTGCCGAGGTCGGGTTCTGGACAAAGCACGTTGCAGTCGCGGACCTACAACTTCGAAGATCTAACCGCTCAGAAAGAGGCAAACGCCACCTTCCGCCCAATTCTGGATGGTCTAACGCACAATGGCGTTCACATCCACGTCCACGAGGTCTTTCTGCTGCCTGGGAGTTCGCCGCACCACGCCCATCACCACCAGCAGGAAGAAATGTTTCTCATCAGCGAGGGCGAGGTAGAAGTGACAATCGTGGACAAGGTAACAAAGCTTGGGCCCGGCTCGGTCGCTTTTGTCGCTGCCGGCGACCAACACCAAATTCAAAATATCGGAACAAGGCCGGCGCAGTACTTCGAAATCATCCTCGACCCGCCAGCGTCGCATTAGAGCAATCTACTTCCCCTCCTGGCTGTGGAAAAATTCGCGTCGGCGACCTAAACTCGCACTTCAGTCCTGCGGAATCTTGGCCAGAGGAACCTCAAAAAACATTAGAGGCTTATTGCCCGGGATCACTGCTGCGTCAGGGACGTAGAGTACGGAAGCTGCGGCCAATGACATATCCCGGCTCAAATCGAAATAAAGAAAACCATGAATGGTGGCCTTGGGAGGAACCACATCTGCATCGAGCGCAAGGGGCCGAAGGATGTCTTCAATCTTCGCTGCTTTTTTGTCTCCGCCGGGCAAAGATAGGCTCGGAATGCGCGAATTTTTTGGGCCGGAGGGGCCCTGAGGGTGAGCGATCTTGTACGCAGCGTCATATGGCCTCAACGAATCGATATCCTGATGATCTCCATTCCGAAAGTGCACTACGAGTTGAATCGTATTGAGGTCGATACGAATCGGATGGTCCGATTCATTGCGCAGAAAAACCTCCACCGGAAGGATTCCCACCTGAATCGGATCTGCCTTGCCGAATTTATCTTTAGCGCGCCCGGGTTCGTCGTAGGCATCGGCGAGAATCGTCATGCCTTCGTGTGTATCGTGCGCGAGAGCGGGCGAGAATTCGGGCGCCGCGTTCGGAACAGGTTTCACACCGGAGGACTGCGCGAAACTGCTTGCGCACATTAGGAAAGCTGCTGCGACTAATGCGCTGGCTCGAATCATCTATCGATTTTCCTGAACTGCGATTTCGATGCGCGGTTTCCGCCGGAAGTTGTGCATGTTCGCGCTCGCTGCCACTATAATACCTCGTTTGTGTGCGGAGTCGCTGCCGGACGCGTCAGGCACGCGCAGGCACCGCGAATCGCCACAACGCCTTCCCAATGTATTTCCTATATCGAATTGTTACGGCAGTCGGCATGTTCGTGTTGGCGCCCTACTTCGCGTTGCGTGGTTGGAGGCGTGGCGAACATTCCGGTGCGTTGCGCGAGCGTCTTGGAATTCTGCCATCGGCCCTGGCTACCAACACAAGTGCCGCCGCAGCGCACGAAACTGACCCTGCGCCTGGGGGTGGAGCAATCTGGATACATGCGGTCTCGGTAGGCGAAGTCCTAGCCGCGAAGCCCCTTGTCGAAGGCCTCAAGAGCCGGTTTCCTGACCGGGCAATTTTTGTTTCCACCACTACGGAAACAGGCCAGCGGCTCGCGCGCGAACGATTGCAATCCGCCAATGGGATTTTTTATTTTCCGCTCGACTGGGTCGTGCCGGTGCGAAAAGCGTTGCGAACGATTCGCCCCGCGCTCGTGATCGTGATGGAAACGGAGATTTGGCCGAACTTTTTGCGAGAAGCGCGGCGCTCTGGCATCCCGGTGATCTTCGCGAACGCGCGCATTTCCGAAAGATCGTTCTCCCGCTTCGAACGGTGGCGATTTCTTATCGGAGAATTCTTCGAGCGTACTCTTCAAGATCCGGAGCTTTTTCTAGCGCAGAGCGAAGAAGACGCGAAGCGTCTAGTGAGCATGGGTGCCCCCGAAGAGCGCGTGGAAATTACCGGCAACATGAAATATGACGTGGAACCCCCACCTATCGGCCGCTTCGGATCGTGGCTTCAAACCCAGATTCGACAGCAAGAGCGCTGGCCGGTCTTGGTTGCGGGAAGCGTTGTAGAGGGAGAAGAACAGGCCGTCCTTGCGGGATATGATGGCGTCCAGAGGCAATGGCGCCGAACACTGCTGATACTTGCACCCCGAAAGCCGGATCGATTTGTCGCCGCGGAAAGAATCATCGCCGAAGGCGGGTGGAACACTGTGCGCCGCAGTCAACTGGATCTGAGTCATCCGCTCGGCGAAAACACCGATGTGCTGGTTCTCGACTCGATTGGTGAGCTTGCAGGGCTGTATTCGCTGGCGGATGCTGTGTTTGTGGGGGGATCCCTGGTCCGCGCGGGCGGGCACAACATTCTGGAGCCTGCGTGTTTTTCGCGCCCTCCGGTTTTCGGGACCTCAATGGAAAACTTTCGCGAAATGGCGGATCAGTTTCTCGACGCGCACGCGGGCGTACAAGTAGCGAACGGAGAGCAGCTCGGAAAAGTATGGGTGCAACTGATCGAGAACAATGCGATGCGCGAACGCATGGGCACTGCCGCGCGCGAGATATCCGAGCGGAATCGCGGTGCGACGGCGCGTTCTCTCGATCGCATCGTGTCTGTGATTGGCCAGGGCGAAGCCCAGATCCAAGGCGAAGCCACGGATGGCGATTCCGCTACCGACGGCCCACAAAAGGGAAGTGCTGCGTGACGCTGAAGGAATCGCTCCTGTGGCCACTGTCGCTGCCTTATGCTGCGATAGCCCGTCTTCGGGCGCGGGCGTATCGGGAGGGAATTCTTCGCCAGCGTCGCTTGCACGGAGTCGTCATCAGTGTGGGAAACCTGACCGTTGGCGGGACCGGCAAGACCCCGATGGTATTGTGGATCGCGGAACGGTTGCTTGCTGAAGGTAAGAGCCTCGGAATCCTCACGCGGGGCTATCGCGGCAAGACTTTCAGCGCGTCTTCCGGCAAATCTCAAACGACTAACGACTCCGCGGCTATTTCCACCAGTGATGAGGTTCGCCTTCTGCAATCCCGTCTGGAGAATCGCGCGTTGTTTGGCGTCGGCGCGGATCGCTACAAGAATGGCCTTGCCCTCGCCGCTCGCGGCGTAGATTGGTTCCTCCTGGACGATGGTTTTCAGCATCTGCGGTTAGCGCGTGATGTTGACATCGTTCTAATCGACGCGAGCAATCCTTTTGGCGGAGGGCATTTGTTACCGGCCGGAAGGCTGCGCGAGCCACGCACTGCGCTCGAACGCGCGGATTTGGTCGTTATAACGCGCAGCAACCACGCCCCCGCTATCGAGTCCATCGTGCGGCGGCATTCGGCGGCTCCCATCTTTTACGCTCGCACCGCACTCGCGTCGGTCTATTCACCTTCGAATTCGCAACTCGCCGCATCGGAAGCGCGCTCCAAAATATTGTTTGCCTTTTGCGGGATAGGCAATCCCGCCGCATTTATTGCCGACCTGCGCGCCTGGGGCTTCCAGATTGCCGGGTATAGATCTTTCCCTGACCATCACCGCTATTTGCCATCCGACATAGCTGCCATCGAGAAACAAGCCCGAGAAGCCGGAGCCGCCGGCCTCATTTGCACCGAGAAGGACCGTTTTAATTTGGAAGCAGCGCAACCATCAATGCATTTGTGGGTTTGTTCTATCTCGTTGCACATTGATCGAGAAGATGATTTCTGGCAGGCGCTCATGAAAAAAACACAATCCGGTACCGTCGATACCAAATGAAGTATCACACGGGCGTTGGCACAGGACAAACGTCCACCGATTGGCACGTTCACCGGTCGTGTGATACTTTTCGTCACCACGATGGGAAGTGAAGTACTCATTTTGAAGTTCGAGGAGATTTATTGAGCGCCGGGCCAAGAAAGACCAAGCGACATCCAAAGACACCAGCCCAAGCTGACGGACGCGCCACGGACGCGACTGTTGACCTCACCCGCCTCCTCGACATCGTATCTTCATTCCCTCGGCAGACGATTTGCGTAGTCGGAGATTTTGTCCTTGACCAGTTTGTTTCCGGTGAAATCTCCAGAATTTCCCGCGAAGCCCCCGTGTTGATTCTGCGACATCGCCGCACGGAGGCTTACCCCGGAGGCGCCGCCAACGCCGTAAATAACCTCGCGGACCTCGGCGCTCGCGTCCTCCCTGTCGGCGTCGTGGGTCAAGATGAAGGCGGCAAGACCTTGCTGGATTATTTCCGCCGGAAGCGCGTGAATGTTTCGGGCATCCTCCGCACGCGCGACTGGGTCACATCTACAAAGACGCGTTATCTCGCTGGATGGACGCACACCACCGAGCAGCAGGTTCTTCGTGTGGACCGCGAACCTCGCGAAGCGCTGCCGTCGAACATTCAGGATTTGGTTCAGCGCAAAGCTCGCAAAGCTGCCAAGAACGCGGACGCTGTTCTGATTTCTGACTACGGCATCGGAGCTGCCTCGCCGGCGCTTGTCGGTAAGCTCAGCGCTAAACGCATCACGCTCGATTCGCGCTATCGATTGCTGGACTACCGCGATGTGGGAATCACGGCCGCGACACCTAATGAGCCTGAGCTCGAAGCTGCCTATCACCTACCTATCGGAACCGACGCGCAGAAACTGGAAGAATTAGGCCGGCGGGCGGTGTCTGATCTGCGTCTCGAAGCGCTTTTAGTTACCCGAGGCAAGGACGGCATGGCTGTATTCGAGGCTGGAACCGGCAAGGGAGCACGCTCGCGGAACATTCCGATCTATGGCCCCGATACGCCCGTGGACGTTACTGGTGCCGGAGACACGGTGATCGCGGTTTTTACGCTGGCGCTTGCAGCTGGAGCTTCCTATCTAGAGGCGGCTCATCTCGCGAATTATGCCGGTGGCATCGTAGTGATGAAGCGGCGTACTGCGACCGTCACCCGCGCTGAACTCGAAGCTGTATTGCGCCGCGAAGCCACAACCCAGCGCTGAACACTTTATGGACACCCGCGAAAAAATACTCTCACGCGAAGGTCTTCACGACGTGCTCGAGGAGCATCGTCACGCTGGTCGCAAAGTTGTGTTCGCCAATGGTGTTTTCGACTTGCTTCACGTGGGGCACGTACGTTATCTAAAAGCCGCGCGCGAAGAAGGCGACTTGCTGGTGGTGGGCTTGAATTCCGATGCGAGCACGCGAGCCTTGAAAGGCACAGGCCGTCCTATTTTGACGGAACGCGCGCGCGCCTCGCTCGTGGCGGCTCTGGCGGCGGTGGATTACGTCGTAATTTTCGACGAACTCGATGTCAATGCGTTGCTGCGCGAGTTTCAGCCTGACGTACATGCGAAAGGCACCGACTACACGCCAGACACGGTTCCCGAGCGCGATCTCGCTGCTCTGCTCGGAATCCGCGTGGCGATCGTCGGCGACTCGAAAAATCATTCCACGCGTGAACTTTTGGCCCGTTTGCGCCACGAGAAAGATGCCTAGGGTGCGTTTTGTCCAGCATCGACTCGAGTTGCTGAATCACATGGTCCCGGTGCTGCCTGCTGCGAGAGCCACGCAAAATCCGCCATTTGATGCAACGACTTACTTCTGTAGCGCGTCCTACTCGTGCGCCATGTTTTCGATCCCTGTTGACCATGCGATTCACGCCATCGAGCGCTTAAGGCTTCGTTCGTGAGCGAGCCGAGAAAATTCTGGATGCGCTGGCGCGTGCGCATTGGCTACCCCGTGGCGGTTCTTTATTGGCTGCTGGCCATGCCGACGCCCCATTGGATTGCAATCGGCGCCGCCCTAGCCGCCGTCGGATTGCTCGTTCGAGCAGCAGCATCGGGGGAATTGCGCAAGAATCAGGAACTGGCGACGTCCGGCATTTATGCGCGCACGCGAAATCCGCTGTATCTTGGCAGCGCGATCCTCGCCGCTGGATTCATTATTGCTGGACATTCGTTGTGGGCCGGGTTGCTGGTTGCTGTTTATTTCTCTGTTTTTTATTACGCCGTGATGCGCAACGAGGAAGACGATCTGCGCGCAAAATTCGGCGCTTCGTTCCAGCAGTATTCCGCGAGCGTTCCGCTCTTCTTTCCAAGCATCTTCCAGGCCGAAAAGCCTCCGTCGGGAGGTGTGCCCCAGCGAACTTTTTCTTGGCAACAATTCCGGCGTAATCGCGAATATAAAGCGATGATCGGAACGGTGGGCGCTCTTGTGATCGTGTGGCTGCGGATGTGGCTGCGAGGTCGCTACGGCTATTAAATGTGTTGTTACTGCAGACGATAGATGGCGTGCATGACGCGTTGAAACTTGGGCCGATATAGCAAGTCGAAAGCGCGCTCTTTGCCCGGAAACATTTCCAGCGCCACTCGGCGCGTTGCCGCAATCATTCCCGAGGCTTCTTCTGGAGTAAGGTCGCCCGCGGCAATCGATTCCAGAGTCAGCTGAACCAAAATCCGCAACCGGCGGATACGTCTGCTTTCGTCGTCAATTTGCGCCTGTGTCGGGCGAACGGCGGGACGATTTTCGATGGGTTCCATGGCGGATACTGAA
>Ga0302177_10001938_pt1 | contig 14674 bp, 13 predicted proteins | sample I_Palsa_E1_2_FD_198780 | JGI IMG/M metagenome (GOLD analysis project Ga0302177, IMG submission 198780) | Peat permafrost microbial communities from Stordalen Mire near Abisko, Sweden - I_Palsa_E1_2 | ecosystem: Environmental > Terrestrial > Soil > Palsa > Peat permafrost | place: Sweden... | reverse complement strand
GCGGCCAGATCGGCGGGTTCCGGGTGCGACCATTCGGCGGCGGCGCGCTGCGCGGCAGCCTGGCCCCGGATGTTGTCCCGAACCACCGACAGGTAGCGCAGGTAGTCCGCGCGTTCGGCGTCGACTTCCTCGGTGCGCGACTTGTTATCGCCCCCACGGAAAAACGCGGTGGCGGCCAGCAGCAGCACGAAGGGGAAGAACAGCGTTTGCGGCGAGATGAGCCGCATCCCGGTGGCGACCATCGCGACGATCATCCCGACGATCAACAGCACGATCACGACCGGTAGCGCGCGGCGCAGCAACGACGGCGGAATCACCCGCGGCAGTTCCGGTGGCGCCTCGATACTGATGCTGCCCTTACGGGTCACCGGCGAGGGCAGCCGGCGGCGTGCCTCGAAAATCAAGCGGCTCATCGGTTCTGCCCTTCGGCTGAGGTGCGACCGGGTCGCGAGTCGGGGGCCAGGCCATCGTGCGCGAGCAGCGCGTCAGCTCGCGAAAGCGTTGGTCCGGCTGCGTACAGCGACAGGATCGACCACGGAATCGGAGTCGCCGGCTGACTCAGGCCAAGAGCCTCAGCGGTTTTCGCGTTTCCCGTGACGCTGCCCTGCGCGGCTTCATTGTCGATGCCGTATCGGACGCCGGTATCGGAGATCCAGAACAGCGATCCGGCAGCCGGTGACGCCGAGTTCTGTCCGACAGTCTGGGCGAAATAACCGGTGCCAGGTGCCATCGCGACCCGGCTGGCGGTGCCGCCGGCACCAGCACCAACCAGATCCTCGGTGTGCACCGCGTCCGGAATCGGCAACGCCGAACCGGCAAGCAAAGTCAACGAATTCGTGCTTGCACCTGCCGACTTACTCCAGTGCGCGCAGGTGACCGGATCGTGCGTCGCGTCGAGCAGGCTGATCCGCTGCTCTGGGTAGCGGCTGGTATCCAACTGCCGCGACACCGGAAGTTTGGCGATCTTGTCGGCACCCAGCCGCGGCGGCTGGTCCAGGCCATAGGAGTTGGCGTTGCGCAGGACGGCGGCCAACACCGGGGAGATCTGCTGCAGACCGTCTGGCAGCACCGCGTAATACACTAGGCCGTTAGCCGAATTGCTTTCCAGGCCATGGGATTCGACGACCGCACCGACTGGCGCGGGCAGCGGAAACTTGGCGGGGCTGCCGGCATCGGGGATGACGGGGGCGGCCAGCGGCGGCGACTCGGGGATCGCATTGAACAAGCCGCCGGCGATAGGCCGCGGCGTCGGGATGCCGGTACCCAGGCCCAGTGCGCTGGTCACGGCGTGGTCGGCGAGGTCGATCCGGCTGCGCCGGCCGTCCCACAGCAGCCAGGCACTGGTGGGGTTGCTGACCAACACCGCCTTGCCGGCTTCTACCGCCGCAGCCCGGGCGCCGGTGCTGTCGGGAGCTCCGGCTATCACCGTGACGCCGGCGGCCGTACCAGCGGTGGAATCGCACACCGTCCAGTCGGCGTCCTTGCGGGTGTTCTGCACCATCCGCTCGGGTGCGCCCGGGATGCCGATCAGGTTCCCGAGTGGAAACTTGTCCAGCTCAGCGCTTTTCACCATGGTGGGATTTGCCGACTTGCCGGCGATCAGCCGGGCCGAGGCCAGGTTCAGCACCGGATGCAGTTGATCGCCCACCCGCACGTACAGCGCGGCGGTGGACCGGTCGGCCACGATCGGGTTGTTGGCCGCCGACCCGTTCGGCCGAATGAGCGAGAACACAAAGCAACCCACCAGCGCGGTGACCAGCACGATGACGCCCATCAGTACCGCGCGGGTCTGGCTGCGCAGCGGGTCGACGAGCATCCGGGTGTCATGCAGGGCGACACCGGATGCGATGCGGCGCATGACAAATCGCCAGCCGGTCACCTGATGGCGCGTGACGAAGCCGCGGCGGTAAACGACCTTCTCGGGGTTGTCGTTGACCGGGGTGCGCGAGGCGAAGGAGCGCCGGTCGTCGGGCGACTCTGAGTTGGTCATGCCGGCGTCTCCAACCGAAGGCCTTCGAGCAACGGCGGCACTGTGTTGGCCACGTCGGCGGCGGTGATCGTCATGAGCTCCTCGTCGGTGAATTCACCGGTCTTTGCGTGTTCGGAGTGGTCCAACCGGAATTCCCGTTCCTCTTCCGACTTTTCGACGACGTTACGTACGAATCGCCCGTTACCGGCGATGTCGAGGCCGCGACGTTCGACGCCGACCGAGTCTTCCTTCGTTGTGCTGGCCAGGTGAGCGAACAGAGCCTCGAGGTCGTCGAGTGCCGCCTGCTCGAATGTGCTGTCGCGCCTGGTGGCCATGAAGTTGGCGATCTCGATCAGTTCAGGCGGCTGATACGACGGGAAGTCGATGGTCCGGGTGAACCGTGATCGCAGACCCTGGTTGGTGTCCAGGAACCGATCCAGGTCGGCACGGTATCCCGCGATGATGACCACCAAACGGTCACGGTCGTTTTCCATCCGCGCCAGCAGCGTGTCGATGGCCACCAAGCCGAAGTCGTTCTTGGCGCCGGTGGCGACCAGCGCATACGCCTCGTCGAGGAACAGCACACCGTCCAGGGCGCTGTCGATGATCGCGTTGGTCTTGGCTTCGGTCTCGCCGATGTGCTGACCGATCAAGTCGGCACGGTGGACCTCTTTGATGTTCTCTTTCTTCAAAAGGCCAAGGCCGCAATAGATTTTGGCGACGACACGGGCGATCGTGGTCTTGCCGGTTCCAGGTGGCCCAGTGAACACCAGGTGGTGGGTGCGCTGAGCCACTTCGAGTCCGCGCTCTTTACGGACCAGTTCCATCGCGACCGCGCTCTTGAGCCGCGCTACCTGATCCTTGACCTTGTCCAGTCCGATGAACTCGTCGAGCTCACGCTCGGCCTCGGACAACAGCACCGCCTTGCGCTCTTGCGCTCCCGGGTCGACGAAATCACCGGGCTTGGGTTCGGTGCCGACGTCCCATGGATCGCTGCGGGCGTCGATGCGGTCCGAGGTGGTGGGCACGATCCCGAAGCTGGTATCCGTCAACGCCTCTTCGACCTGAGCGTTTTCCGGGTTGGCGGCGTACAGGTCCTGCAGCACCTCGCGCGCGGTGTCTTCGTCACCGTCGGCGCGTAGCGACAGTGCCTGGGCCAACGCCCCGTCGACCGCCGCAACGGCGACCGGACCGTCTGGCTCCTCAAGGTAGGACAGCGCGGCAGCAAACATACCCAGCCGCGCCAACGAAATGCCCAGCGCCACCTTGACGGCGTGCGCGAAGTGCTCGTCGAGATCAGCATCGTTCACGATCGGCGACAGCAGTTTGACCACGTCAGACCAGCGCTCGGCGCGGTAATGGACGGTCGACGCAACCCAGCGGGCCTCCCGCGAGCTCGGTCGGCGCCGGGTGACATCGCTGACCAGTTGGTGTGCGGCAGCAAAGCGCCCGTCGCCGGCCAGCGCCGCGGCGTAAGCAAGGTGGAAATCATCGGGTTCGGTCGCGCGGAACTTCAGGTACAGACCGGTGTCGTACTGGAAGCCCAACGCGCCTGGCGCCAATTCCACGTGGCGTTGCAGTACTCCTGCCGTCACCGCATTGTGTGAAATCGCTGCCAGCACAGGTAGAGACAGATCGCCGGCGGCGGCCAGCCCGACCCATGCATCGGCCTGATCGTGGGCGATGCGGACCAGCCCGGTGAACCCGGAGCGTGCAGCGGCCAGGTCTGCCGGGCGCTTGCGTTCATAGATAGTCAGCCCGAGCGCGCGGCAGCACGTCGCGAATCGACTCGTTACGTCATCGTCCACCCTGACAGTTGTCGGCCGGGTGGCGACACTGCCGGTGTCAGCGATTTCCACGCCTCAGTCTCCCCTTCAGACGTAGTGTTGCCTAAGCTAACTTCGGGCGAAGTTAGCATTGCATAAGCTGGGTGTCGAGACGCACGTATTGGCTCGAAGCGTGGCCTCGCTGACTCGGCTGCGAAAGCTCAAGCGCTGCAGGTCAGTCCACCTGACGGCCGCTCCGGAACGCATTTTGGGCGCGACGAAACAAATAGGTTCCCGAACCTTCTTATGCCGTGGCTTAATGAAAATGGATGTCATTAGCGGTGAACTGTACGGCATCGGGATTTCATTGTTTGACTGCCCTGACCAAAGTGTTCCGGGCGATCATCGGCCCGGCCTCGATATCCGGTCCGGGCACCGGTCGGCCCGCGTCGCGTAGGTAATCCGCCAGCGGCGTGGCGACCGCGGTCCAGCCGTGTTCGTCGAACCAATGCTGGGCCGGGTCGTGCTGCTCGTTGTAGGTCAGTTGGAAGAACAACCGCCCGTCACCCTCGGCCGCAGCTGCGCGCTCTCCCGCGACGGCGGCCTGGAACGCTTCGGCGGGCAGCGCCGCGCTTTCTTCCACTGCGACATGACTTCCCGAACTGGCCAGCGCGTCGACCCCGGTGAACAGCTGCTCTCGCGCGGCAACGGGCAGATAGATCAGTAAGCCTTCGGCGATCCACGCCGACGGCTTCGCAGGGTCGAAACCACTGTCCCGCAACGCCTGCGGCCAATCCTCGCGGAGGTCGATGGCGACCTCACGGCGTTCGGCGTTGGGCTTGGCTCCCTGCTCGCTCAGCACCTCGCGCTTGAAATCGAGAACCTGCGGACGATCCAGCTCGAAGATCGTCGTCGCATCGGGCCAGGACAACCGGTAGGCGCGAGAGTCCAAACCGGCGGCCAAGATCACCACCTGTCGCACGCCGGCGTCTGCGGCTTGCCGGAAGTACTCGTCGAAGTATCTGGTACGTGCGCCCTGGAAGTTGACGAAATGCTGCCCCCAATCAGGGGATTTCAATCGATGTTCAGACAGCTTGCCGTCAAGTACGTCAGCCGAGGGTCCACCCACCGCACGGCAGAACACCTCGGCGTATGAATCGACCGCCAACGGGTCGGGCTTCTGCGCCTCCAATGCTCGAGCGGTGGCGACCAGTAACGCAGTCGCGCCGACAGTTGTCGTGATGTCCCAGTTATCGTCGTCAGTACGCACGCCAACCGACCCTACGCCCGCCCAACAGCGCGCTTACGTCGTCCGATCCAGCCACGACGGCATTCAATACGACGTTGTGTCGTAGAACAAGACCCCGTCCCGGTAGGGGGTATTCGGCCCTTACACCAACGGGTGGCCGGCTTTGATCCGTCGGTCCAAATCCCGCAGCAGCAGGTTGAACGGGAACCGCCGGACAAACCGCGGCATCGCGTTATTCACCGTACGGAGCACGGCGATCAGCCGGTCGAAGCGCCGCTGCGTGGCCGCATCCCACGAGAAGCGCATCTCGTCCCGAAAGCGTTGCGGCAGAAAGCCGGCGGTGAGCAGCAGACCGAGCTTTTCCGGCTGCCGGCGGACGAACTCGGGTAGACGCAGCGCCTGAATCCGGCCGACGGCGATCGGATACAGATAGTTGCGGACGGCGTCGTCGATGTGGACCTTCTCGAGTTGCTCGTTCCAGTAGCGGTCGAACGCGGCCCGATCGGCCGGCCACATCTCCGGCGGTACCTGCAACGTGGAGCCGAGCACTACGGCTTCTTGGTAGTGACGATCGGCGTCCCGATCGTCCATCTCGCCGATGAACATCCGATAAAAGTCCACCCCGCCCTTGTAAAGGCAAGCGGCGACCCACAATTGCAGGTCGAGGTCGAAGGCGTTGTATTGCACGGGGCTGTCCGGAGTCGAGTACACCTGGGCATGCGCACGGTTCACCGCCCGGCGAAACGCCGCCTTCTGGGTGTCCGTACCCGCCATCGCGACGGCGAGATAGGTGAATGTGGTGCGGGCCCGCTTGATCGGGTGCAGGTCGATGCGACCGCTTTCGACACGGCTCTCCATCACGCCGTAACCCACACCGGGCCGGGCCAGCTGCATGATCACGTTGGCCGGACCCAGCAGCAGGGCCATTCCCATCAGCGTGTCATCGAGCTGGGGCGTCCGCCGCGGCCGACGCCCGGCGACCGGCGACTCGCTCACCGCGCGTTCGACATGGCTGATTCGTTCGCTGACCGTCATCGCTCACCTGCCCGCTAATTGTGAGAACGCTTGTTTCCTGATATTGCAGGCCCGCAGGGACCGGTGTCAAGATGGGATTCATGTCGACTGCCCCGACGACCAGCGCACGGCCCTACGGCGGCGTCGATGCCGCCGACCGCCTGGCAACCCGCCGGGCCAGGTTGCTAGAGGCCGGCCTCGACCTGCTCGGCGGCGACGACGCCGCGGAATTGACCGTGCGCGGGGTCTGCCGACAGGCCGGTGTGGCGGCCCGCTACTTCTACGAAAGCTTCGCCGACAAAGACGAATTCGTTGGTGCGGTGTTCGACTCGGCGATCGCCGAGCTGGCCTTTACGACTCAGGCCGCCGTAGACGCCGCACCGCTGGAGGAGCAGACTCGAGCCGGCATGACCAACATCGTCCGCACGATCGGTGGCGACCGGCGAGTGGGGCGCCTGTTGTTCAGCGTGCAGTTGGCCAACGCCGTGCTGGCCCGGAAACGGGTCGAATCCAACGCGCTGTTCGCGATGCTGTCCGGCCGTCATGCCGGGAACACGCTGCAGGTTCCGCAGAACGACCGGATCACGGCTTCCGCACATTTCGTGGTCGGCGGGGTGGCGCAAACGATCAGCGCCTGGCTGGCCGGCGACGTGCGGCTCAAGCCAGATCAGTTGGTCGACCAGCTCACGTCACTTGTCAACGAGTTGGCCAACCCGAGCCTGTATCGCGATTGATGCCCTAATGGGTGGCCGGGATGCGGCGATCGGCAGACGTCTTGGGCACGGTCCGGGCGTCGTTCGCTGTGAATTCCTTGATCCAGCAAGCGAACTCAAGTGTTATTCCATCCGGGTCCTGGAAGTAGAACGAGCGCACGTAGACACCGGGATGCAGTGTGGCCGCGACCTGCCGCTCGCTCTCGTCATGGTTGAGCACCGGGCCCACCCGCACGCCCTTGTCCTTCAGTCGCTGCCGGTATGCGTCGAACTGTTCGGCCGGCACATGGAACGCCAGGTGGTTCATGGTGCTCACCGCACTGGTGATCTCGCCGATACCCGGGATGGCGGCCGGCGACGACAGGCCCGGCACTCGGTCCGGCGCGTCGGCGAACCAGAAGAACGCGACGCAGTCGCCGTTGCCGGCGTCGAAGAAGAAGTGCTGCCCGGCACCGCCGGGCAGGTCCAGCGATTTGATCAACGGCATACCGAGCACGTTGCTGTAGAAGTCCACGGTGCGGGCCATGTCCGAGCACACCAGCGCGACATGGTTGATGCCGCCGAGTTCGAATTCGGAATTGCGGTTGTGCGGCTTGATCATCCCCGGGCTCCCGTCCGTCGGCATGGCGCTTGGCTGGTTCCGTGGCGGAGATCCGAATCTGAACCTAACATCAGATTCAGGTCAATTCCAGAGAAGCGCCGTTCCCGGGATCGAGGGATCCCAGTCACGACGAAGGGGGCCCGTCGGTGTCTACCGTGTCCGACTCGCCCAACAGTCGTGCGCCGCTACCGACCCACCGCGGCCGTCAAACGCAGGTCGCCATCGACGCCGCCGCCCGGACCGTCATCGCCCGCAAGGGCATCCTGGCCACCACCATCGCCGACATCGCCACCGAGGCCGGCCGGTCGACGGCGTCCTTCTATAACTACTACGACTCCAAGGAGGCGATGGTCCGCGAGTGGGCGCTGCGGTTCCGCGACGAGGTCGGCGAGCGGTCCAAGCCGGTTACCCGCCACGGCCTGTCGACACGGGAGCGAGCCCACCAGGCCGTAGCTGCACACTGGCACACCTACAAGCATCGGCTGGCAGAGATGATCAGTGTGTCGCAGCTGGCGATCGTCAACGACGACTTCGCCCAGTACTGGGCTGACATTTGTGATATTCCAACCTCTTTCATCACCGAGATGGTGCGACGTGCCCAGGCCGACGGCTACTGCGCACGCGACGACCCGCAGCTGATCGCCGTCGCGATCGTGGCGATGCTGAACCAGTTCTGCTATCTGCAATTGGCGGGTCCGGCGTCGCGTCAGGGCGGTGAACCCGACGACGAGGCCTGCATCGCCACGTTGACGAATATCTTCTACCGAGCCATCTACTGCAAGGAGGGACGCTGACGTGGGTCGCACCGCCGGCACGCCCGGGGTTATTCGAGAATTCATCGGGCTGCCGTCGCCGACCGCCCGGCGCGCCGGCGCGGGCGGACACCCGTGCCAAGGGTTGTATCACCGCGGCGTCGGGCGCAAACCGAAGGTCGCGGTGATCGCGGCCCACTATCAGATCGACTTCTCCGAACACTATCTCGCCGATTACCTGGCCACCCGTGGGATCGGATTTCTGGGGTGGAACACCCGGTTCCGCGGGTTTGAAAGCAGTTTCTTGCTCGACCATGCGCTGGTCGATATCGGGGTCGGTGTTCGCTGGCTACGCGAGACACAAGCCATAGAAACGATTGTCCTGCTGGGTAATTCCGGAGGCGGGTCGCTGATGGCCGCATACCAGGCGCAGGCGGTCGACCCGCACGTGACGCCAATGGCGGGTATGCGAGCGGCGGCCGGTCTGACCGACCTGCTACCAGCCGACGGCTATGTGGCCAGCGCCGCGCACCCGGGCCGCCCGGACGTGCTGACCGCGTGGATGGACGGCGCCGTCATCGACGAGAACGATCCCATCGCCACTGATCCCGATCTGGATCTGTTCGACGAGCGCAACGGCCCGCCCTATTCGCCGGAGTTCCTGGCCCGTTATCGCTCAGCGCAGGTTGCGCGCAACAACGCCATCACCGACTGGGTCGAGAAAGAGCTGAAACGTGTTCGAGCCGCCGGGTTTTCAGACCGCCCGTTTACCGTGATGCGGACATGGGCCGATCCGCGGATGGTCGATCCGACGATTGAGCCGACTCATCGTCAGCCGAATACGTGTTACGCCGGCCCGCCGGTCAAGGCGAACCGATCCGCGCACGGCATCGCAGCGGCTTGCACGTTGCGCAGCTGGCTGGCGATGTGGAGTCTGCGCACGGCACAGACCAGGGCCGAGCCGCATCTGGCCCGGATCACCTGCCCCGCCTTGGTGATCAACGCCGAGGCCGACACCGGTGTGTTCCCGTCGGATGCCCGGCGCATCTACGACGCGCTGGCCGGCACCGACAAGTCGCAGTGCTCGATCAACACCGATCACTACTTCACCACACCGGGTGCGCGCAGCGAGCAGGCTGACACCATCGCCAAATGGATTGCCAAGCGGTGGCGTTAAGGGTTCTCGCCCACTTCGTTCCCGGTCCGAAGGTGTTGGATTTTCTTGCGCCGGAATCCGATTGGCTTGACATCCGCTGGTGTGCCGATGACGACTCTGCCGAGGCGCAAGAGGCGTTCCACCGGGAAATAGCCGAGGCCGACGTGATTTGGCATGTGCTGCGACCGCTTTCCGGGGCCGACCTGTCCCGCGCGACTCGCCTGCGGCTGGTGCATAAGTTCGGCGCCGGGGTCAACACCATCGACGTAGACGCCGCCACCGAACGCGGTGTCGCCGTTGCCAACATGCCCGGCGCCAACGCGCCGTCGGTGGCCGAAGGAACGGTGCTGCTGATGCTGGCCGCCCTGCGCCGCCTCCCAGTGCTGGATCGGGCGACCCGTGAAGGCCGCGGCTGGCCGTCCGACCCGCAACTCGGCGAGACCGTCCGCGACATCGGCGCATGCACGGTCGGGCTGGTCGGCTACGGCAACATCGCCAAACAGGTTGCGGGCATCGTCGCCGCGATGGGTGCCACGGTGCTGCACACCAGCACCGGCGACGACGGGCTGCCCGGCTGGCGACCGCTGCCGGAGCTACTGGGCGCCAGCGACATCGTCTCGCTGCACCTGCCGTTGAAGGCAGATACCGACGGACTGCTGGGCGAGGCCGCGTTGGACCGGATGAAACCCGGTGCGGTGCTGGTCAACACCTCTCGCGGCCCGATTGTCGACGAAAAAGCCCTGGCCGACGCGCTTCGTGATGGCCGGTTGGCTGCGGCCGGCCTGGACGTCTTCAGTGTCGAACCCGTATCGCCGGACAACCCGCTGCTGGGCCTGGACAACGTCGTGCTCACCCCGCACGTCACCTGGTACACCGTCGACACCATGCGGCGTTATCTGGTCGAGGCCGTCGCCAACTGCCGCCGGCTGCGGGACGGCCGACGGCTGGCCCATGTGGTCAACCAACCCACCGGTTATTAGATTGGGGGTCGAGCTGCCATAGGCCCCGGGTAACCCCAAGGAAGGCGACCAATGCCGATCGCAATCAATCCTGAGCATCAAGACCTGGCCGATTCGGTGCGATCTTTGGTGGCGCGAGTAGCGCCGTCGGAGGTCTTGCACGCCGCCCTGGAAACACCGATCGACAACCCCCCGTCGTATTGGCGGGCCGCGGCCGACCAGGGCCTGCAGGGTGTCCACTTGGCCGAATCCGTTGGCGGTCAGGGTTTCGGCATCCTCGAGCTCGCCGTCGTCCTCGCCGAGTTCGGCTACGGCGCGGTGCCGGGCCCGTTCGTGCCGTCGGCCATCGCCAGTGCGCTGATCTCGGCACACGACCCGGACGCCAAGGTGCTCACCGACCTGGCTTCTGGCACGGCCATCGCCGCGTACGCGCTGGAAGCGAGCCTGACCGCGACGCGACAGGGCGACTCGCTGGTAATCCGCGGGGAAGTCCGCGCGGTGCCGGCCGCAGCCGAAGCGTCGCTGCTGGTGTTGCCGGTTGCGATCGACAGCGGCGAAGAGTGGGTGGTGCTCCGCGCCGACCAACTCGAGATCGAACCGGTCGCCAGTGTCGACCCGCTGCGGCCCATCGCGCATGTGCGCGCCAACGCCATCGAGGTCGCGGACGACGTCGCGTTGAGCAACCTCAGCGTCGTGACGGCGAAGGCGCTGATTTCCACGCTGCTGTCGGCCGAGGCGGTCGGAGTCGCACGGTGGGCCACCGACACCGCATCGGACTACGCCAAGATCCGCGAGCAATTCGGTCGGCCGATCGGTCAGTTCCAGGCCATCAAGCACAAGTGCGCCGAGATGATCGCCGACAACGAACGAGCCACCGCGGCAGTGTGGGATGCCGCCCGCGCCATCGACGACAGCAGCGAGCACGTCGAATTCGCTGCGGCAGTGGCGGCCACGCTCGCACCCGCAGCGGCCCAGCGCTGCACCCAGGACTGCATCCAGGTGCACGGCGGCATCGGCTTCACCTGGGAACACGACACGAACGTGTACTACCGCCGCGCACTGATCCTGGCCGCCGGCTTCGGCCGCGCCTCGGAATACCCGCAGAAAGTGGTGGATACCGCCACCACTACGGGCATGCGGGCGATCGACATCGACCTAGACCCCGACACCGAAAAACTCCGCGGCGAAATCCGCTCCGAGGTCGCCGCTCTCAAAGAAATGGACCGCGCACAGCGCACGGTTGCTCTCGCCGAGGGCGGGTGGGTGTTGCCCCACCTGCCGAAACCATGGGGCCGATCCTCCAGCCCGGTGGAGCAGATCATCATCGCCCAGGAGTTCAGTAGCGGACGGGTCAAACGGCCGCAGGTCGGCATCGCAGCGTGGGTCATCCCGTCGATCGTCGCGTTCGGGACCGAGGAGCAAAGGCAGCGCTTCTTGCCGCCGACTTTTCGCGGCGAGATGATCTGGTGCCAGCTGTTTTCCGAGCCGGGCGCCGGATCCGACCTGGCCGGTCTGAGCACCAAGGCCGTCCGCGTCGATGGCGGCTGGCGGATCAGCGGGCAGAAGATCTGGACGACGGCTGCGCAGTTCTCCCAGTGGGGCGCGCTGCTGGCGCGCACCGACCCGTCGGCGCCGAAACACAATGGCATCACCTACTTCCTGCTGGACATGAAGAGCGAAGGCGTGACAGTGAAGCCGCTGCGCGAACTCACCGGCCAGGAGTTCTTCAACACCGTCTACATCGACGACGTGTTCGTTCCCGACGAGTACGTGCTCGGGGAGGTGAACCGGGGCTGGGAAGTCAGCCGCAACACGCTGACGGCAGAACGGGTTTCGATTGGCGGTAGCGATCTCAACTTCCTGGCCAGCCTGCCGCAACTCGTCGAGTTCGTGCGCGACGGCCAGTTCGATCAGGTCGCTCGCCACCGCGCCGGGCAGTTGATCGCCGAGGGGCATGCGGCCAAGCTGCTGAACCTGCGCTCGACGCTGTTGACACTGGCCGGCGGTGACGCGATGCCGTCGGCCGCGATCTCCAAGCTGCTGTCAATGCGCACCGGCCAGGGTTACGCCGAGTTCGCAGTGTCGTCGTTTGGGGCCGACGCGGCGATCGGCGACAAGGACACACCACCTGGCAAGTGGGAAGACTTCCTCCTGGCCAGCCGGGCTACCACGATCTACGGCGGCACGTCCGAAGTGCAGCTCAACATCATCGCCGAACGGCTGCTTGGGCTGCCCCGCGACCCGTAGGCCCGCGCATGAAAAAAATCCACGCCGCCTGACGATTGTCAGATCGGCGTGGATTTTCTTATGCCGGAAGCCGGCTAGCCCCGACTTGTCCAAAGGCGGGGCCAGTCGGCCCACCGGGCGGCTGGCCCCGTCTGTCCAAGGGCGGGGCCAGCCTGTACCCCCGGGATAGAGGGCTCACCACCACCGGTGGTGACCACCCCAGAAGCCTTGGTGGCCCCAGAACCCGCCGCGGCCAAAGCCACCGCCGTAACCGCGACCGAAACCACCGCGGCCGAAACCACCGCGACCGAAACCACCGTGGCCGAAGCCACCGCGACCAAAGCCACCGTGGCCGAAGCCGTGGCCTCCGCCGCGGCCTCCAAACGCCGGCGGGGCGACGTGCATTGGGCCGACCACAGCCGGGATCGGTGCCGCCGGGGCGGCATTAGCTGCAGGTGTGGCCCCGAAAAGCATTGCGCCGGCCACCGCGCCTGCGCCGAGTGCGCCGGCGGCGATGCGGCGGGCCGAAGAGAGTGAATACGACATCTTGGTTGCTCCTTCGTTTCTGGTGACGGACACCACGAACGTTAAAGCCCAATCCTTAGCAAATACTAAATTGCTCCATTAATAATCCTGAGAGTTTTGACTTTATCTTTGTTCAGCTAATGCGCTGAATATAGTCCATGAACACCGGCAGCTCCATTCTTACTTTACTGCGATCATGAGGTCATGAAGTCAGCGAGTACTGCCTTCAGTAGCTACTGACCACGGAGTAATACCTGTTTAAACGCCATCTACTGATTTACTGCAGTCAGTATCTACGTGACTCCTCACTTGAGGGGATTTGCATTTACGGAGACGCACAAATGCTTTAATCCGTATTTCAATACAGCGCGATAAGCGAATTAAATAGTGATCTTCTCTGAGTCAGAGTAATTATTGCTTTAGCTGACCATAGCAACGATTGAACTTGACGGTTCCAGCGTCGGCGCGTTCTTCCTCGCTCTTCGCGCTTAACGGCCTGCGCCGATCACGTCATCCCGGCCGCAGACACGCCGTCCGTCCCGCCACTGCTGCGTCACACAGCTTTGACGGACATACTTAGGTCCTGATCTACTGAAAACTCACGCCAACCGAAGGTCGTCCCGCCGCATGGAACCCAGCTCGCCATCGTTTCGGGCCCATCCGCCCCCACGCGCTGACTCCTCGGCGCAGACCGAACGCTTCACGAGCCTCCGGAAGAACGTCGACCAGCAGAGGCCCGAGCCACCATCGCGCGGCCAGCGCACCCGACGGACCGTCGATCTGTCTCCCGCCACCCACCGGGCCCTGGACATCTGGCAGCGAGACGCGGCGGACCGCCTGGGGTTCGCCCGAGTCACCGGCCAAGAAGTCATCAGCGCGCTCATCGAGCTGCTTCTCAAGGACGGGAAGCTGTCCGCCGAAGTAACCCGGAGCATCCGCGAACGGCGCTGATCCCACCAACGGACGGGCAATGCTAGCTTCGCCGAAGTAACCCGGAGCATCCGCGAACGGCGCTGATCCCACCAACGGACGGGCAATGCTAGCTTCGCGGTCATGGCAGAAACGCAGCGCCCCGATCGTCGCGAACACCCGCTAGCCGGCGAGCGCGCCACCCTGGAGGCCTTCCTCGACGACTATCGAGACATCGTGGTGCGCAAGGTTTCCGGACTCTCCGATGACGATGCCCGACGCACGCTCGTCCCGTCGCCGACCACAGTGGGTGGGCTGGTCAAGCACCTGCGTTGGGCGGAGTACGGCTGGTTCGAGCAGCTCCTGCAGGAACACAGCGATGACAACCGGCGCGCGCACGAGCGCTCGTGGGAGTTCGACTTCCTTCCCGAGGAGTCGCTGCCGACGCTGCTAGCCGAGTACCAGACCCAATGCGACGAATCCCGTCGGATCGCGGCGCAATATCCCCTCGACCACGAGGTCCCGCATCGGCGCTTCGGGACCGTCTCGTTGCGCTGGATCTACGTGCACATGATCGAAGAGATCGCCCGTCACACCGGACAACTCGACATCCTGCGCGAGCAGCTGGACGGCGCCGCCGGGTTCGACGGGTGAACTAGTCGACGTCGATCTCGCGCAGCTCGCGCTTGAGGATTTTTCCGGTCGGGTTGCGCGGCAACTCGTCGAGGAACACCACTTCCCGCGGCACCTTGTATTTGGCCAGCTGATCCTTCACATGCTTTTTGACGGTGTCCTCGTCCAGGTCAGCGTTGTCCTTCTTGACCACGAAGGCACG
>Ga0302177_10001933_pt1 | contig 14720 bp, 15 predicted proteins | sample I_Palsa_E1_2_FD_198780 | JGI IMG/M metagenome (GOLD analysis project Ga0302177, IMG submission 198780) | Peat permafrost microbial communities from Stordalen Mire near Abisko, Sweden - I_Palsa_E1_2 | ecosystem: Environmental > Terrestrial > Soil > Palsa > Peat permafrost | place: Sweden... | reverse complement strand
CGATTCCTGGATGCCCGATCCGGCCAAAGCTCAACGCAGAATTGGCTGCTAGCAAGCCTTGCTCACTCCAGATTGCATTATGGGTTTCCCTGTCGACTGGCCGCGGCGACAACGTATCGATAAACTCGGCAGTAAGATTCCACGGTACATTGCGCGCATCATGCAGAAGCAGGCCGACGGGATCCACATTGAACAATTCTGTCAATTCGTCTACGATCAAGCTGTTGGACTCGCGTAGCGCTTGCTCGGCCACCCGCGCGCGATCGAACCCCGCCCGCCGTGACAAATCGTATCTGTAGTAGAACCGTGAGCAGCGCTCTGCCGCCTGTGCGTATAGTGATCTAATGTCGCCAGCTGATAGCCAGCTCGGACTACCCCCATGCACAACTACCTCGCTGCAACTCTCGTCCGCAAGGGACCGTCCAGGCTACATTTCAGTCACATCCGGCGATTATCTTCTAGCAAGATATCTCATATCAACCGAATGACCAGACGCAAGCGACGTGTAGGCGGGGAACCCAACAGTTCACCGACATTGACTACGAATCGGTGCGTTCAGAGGTCCTGCTGGTGCCCAACTCTCATCGGCAGATCCGGACGTTCGTCACCCGGCAGCGACGAGTACCCGCATTCAAAATTCCAGTTCGGCACCGCCCAGGGGGGCGCCCTGGCGACCAAGCTAGCCGCTATAACGAGAGCCTCTTGTACGTCTACGACGCTGGCATGGCCGCGGACCGTTATCAGCTTGCCGTGTGCGCAGTTCCTGGTCGGAAGGCGGAGGTCGCAGCCAGTGCCAGCTCAGGCGAGACGGAGGCCGTCGTCACGCGCGGTTGCTGTCATGCGGCGGTCGGGGTGTGGCTGACGGGCAGCCGGACGGTCCTGTCGCCGAAATCAGCGACGAGGTCCAGCCGTCCGCCGAGGGCCTCGACGTAGCGGGCGATGACCTCGAAGGAGGTAACCTCGCCGTGCTCGATCTGGGACACCCGGGCGACGCTCACCCCCATGGCGGCGGCGATCTGCTTTTGGCCCAGGGCCAGCTGCTTGCGGGTCTCGGCGAGCTGGTGCCCGCGCGCCTGGGCGAGCAGCCGGCGCGCGCCCGCCTCGATTTCCTCGGGCGAGACCCCGGCGGCGTGCAGCTCGCGCTCGAGGTCCTCCCAGTCCAGAGGGGTGCGCTTAGGCATGACGGGCTATTCCTCCGCTTGAGTGGTGTAGTCCAAGTACAGCTGCTCGGCGATCGGGATGTTCTCCTTGTACCACCGCTTCCAGTTCCCGGCTTTGTCGCCGCCAAGGAGAAGCAGGGCAGAGCGGGTGGGATCGAACGCGAAGAGCACCCGGATCTCGGACCGGGCGGCCGAGCCAGGGCGCAGCTCTTTGAGGTGATGGAGCCTGCTGCCGGTGATCCGGTCTACCAGCGGTCGGCCGAGCGCGGGTCCTTCCTCTCTCAGTGCGGCGACCGCCTGCGCGACCTGGACCGCGGAGGCCAGGTCGTCCTTGATCAGGGCGGTGAACCACGCGGCGTACTCCTCGGTGACCTTGACGCTCCACGCCACACGGTCGCCTTTCTGGCTTAAGGCTGGGCTTAATTCAAGGAACAGCTTAAGTCTAGGCCCGTGCCCACGCTCGCGGCAACCGGCAAATGTCCCAGCCGCCGCAGACCACGCCTCAGGAGCGGTCTGGCTGAACCGGGTCGGGCCGCTGGCCGGACTCGCGCGGAGGCCGGCCTTAGGCCGTAGGCATTCGAACATTAGCGCCGCTAACGAGATCGCGGGGAGCCCAAACGGGGAGCCAACGACCGCAGATCCCGGGCTCCGCCAAGCCACGACCAGCCACTGTCGGTACGGCCAAACGGCACGTCAGGCGACATCGAGCACTGCCAGGCCGCATTTCGAAAGTGCCTCCTAAGCAGTAGGTTCCGCGTTCGAGTCGCGGTCGGGGCGCTCTCGATTTCTACGTTGGTCAGAAGGTATTTCCACAGACCGCAGACCCACCACTGACGAGACCTGCCGCCGCCGCCGTGCCCGTTGCGTGCCCGATGGCTTCGCCGAGGACCGGCCGCGTTCGAGTCGCGTTCGGGGCCAGGGCGCACCCGAGCCTGACACCTGGCCTGGTGAGCTGCCACATAGTCCTGGTGACTAGGTGTCGGCGCAGCACGAACTAGGGCCAGGGACGGCGATCACGTCCCTGCGCAGGCACCGGCCGACGGGTGTTAGCCGCGTGCGTACTTGGCGACTTTGTCCTCGTCGAGTTCGACGCCGAGGCCTGGTCCTTGTGGCAGGTGCAGGTGTCCTTCGCTGTACCGCACAGGGTGCTTGACGATGTCGTCGGCGAGCAGCATGGGCCCGAACAGTTCGGTGCCGGCGGTCAGGGCGGGCATCGAGCAGAAGGCATGGGCGGCGGCCGCGGTGCCGACAGAGGTCTCGATAGTGGTGCCTCCGTAGCAGGGGATGCCGTAGGCGTCGGCGATGGCGCCGATCGTCTGCACGTTGCAGATGCCGCCGCTCTTGGCGAGCTTGACGGCGAAGATATCTGCGGCGTGGGCGGCGGCGAGCTGGGCGCCGTCGTGGACGGTCCGCAAGCTTTCGTCGGCCATGACCGCTATGGTGAGCTCTGCGGTGAGCCTGCCGAGGGCTGCGGTGTTCCATCCGGGCACGGGTTGTTCTGCGAGTGTGATGCCTGCTGCGGCCAGTTCGGGCAGCCATCGTTTGGCGGTCGGCTCGTCCCAGGTGCCGTTGAGATCTACCGCGATGCTTGCCGCTCCGGCCAGTCTCGCGGCGATCTCGGTGACACGGCTGACGTCGTCCGGGGGTTCTTCGGCACCCATCTTGAGTTTGAACGAGCGATGCAGGTGCCGGTCGAGCTTGTCCCTAGCCTCTGCGACGACCGTATCTGCGCAGTCGGCGCCGAGAGCCCAGGTGACCGGCAGCCGATTGCGGTGAAGGCCGCCGAGCAGCCGGTAGACGGGCAGCCCGGCAGCCTTCCCGCTGATGTCCCACAGGGCCATCTCGACCGCGGCCTTGGCGAACGGGGCGCCGGAGATCATGCGGTCCATCAGCGCCGACAGGTATCGCACCCGGCTGGCGTCCTGCCCCGTCAGCATCGGCGTCAGGTAGCGGTCGATGAGTTCCTTTATGCCTTCGACCGATTCGCCGCCCCACCAGGGCCCGCCGGGGACGACTCCCTCACCGATGCCGACCGGGCCGGTACGGGTGAATACCCGCACCAGCACCACGCTCTGGCCTTCGATGGTGAGGACGGAGAAACGGTGGGGCCGGCGCATCGGGATGTCAAGAATCGTGGCGTCCACCGATGTTATGGTCAGGCCTGTCATGCCGGCCGCGGCCAGTCCTCGTCCGGGGTCAGGACGAAGTCATAGGCGGCATCGAAGTAGGGGCCCCCGAAGCCGTGTTTGGCGATTTCGGCTGGGTCATCGATCTGCACCAGTTCGATGAGCAGCCCGTCACGTACTGCATTCGCCACGTCGGAATCCAGGTACGGGCCGTCGGCGATGTACAGCTGCGAGGTCATCTCGCCGTAGCCGGGATGCCGGAGCTTGAGATGCAGATGGGCGGGCCGGAAGAAGTGCCGGCCAAGGGCGCCGAGTACGATGCCTGTCGGGCCGTCCTTGGGGATCTCGTAGGGCGGCGGGACGATCGTGGTTACCTCGAAGCTGCCGTCGTCCGCGGTACGCAGCCGACCGCGGAGGTTCCAGTCCGGGATACCTGGGTGGATGCTGGAGTAGAGGCCGGCGGCGTCGGCGTGCCAGACGTCCAGCTCAGCGCCAGCGAGCGGGGTGCCGTCGGCCGAGGTGACCCTGCCGTGGAACACCAGCCGGCCCCCGGCCTCATCCGGTCGCTGCGGCAGGACGTAAGGCGGTTCCAGCACGGGAGCGCCGGGCAGGTAAAAGGGTCCCTCGATGGCCTCCAGGCTGCCCTGTCTCCCGACGTTGGCGATGTCGGTTGCCTCAGCCTCCAGGAACACGTCGAAGAGCAGAGACTCCTCGCCGGCCTTGACCTCCGCGATGACGATGTCGGTGGCGGCGCGGTATTCGGCGTGGGTGATGTGGTGCTTGCGGATGAACTCGAGCAGGGTCTGCTCCAGGTCCTCCACTACGGTGCGGATACGGTCGTTAGGCATGCGGCTCCTCCTTCGGTGTGCGCCGCTTTTAGAACGTGCCGATGCGGTTGACGTCATCGGGGTTGATCAGGTCGGGGACGGTCCATCCGTCTAGGTCGTATTCGGACAGGCACAGGTCGGCGAAGTCCTCGTAGGCGCGGGTGAGGCCCATGGCGTCGTGCGCGGCGAGGATCTCGGTGCGGATGGCTTCGTGGTTCCCGCCGTAGTTGCGTTCGTACAGTTCGTGGCGGGCGCCGAACTCGGAGCCGATTGCGTCCCAGAGCAGTTTCATGACCTTGACGCGGTTGACCGAGTCGTAGCCGTTAGACCCGCGGACGTACTTGTCCAGGTAGGGGCGGATGTCGGGGTTGCGGAAGTCGGCCGCGTGGGAGTTGAGGTAGATCAGCCCGGAACCAAGGTCCTGTTCGATGATTTCCCTGACCCGCGGGTAGCCCTGCGTCATGAACCAGCGGTAGGCGAGCCCCGAGTTGGTGTTGGGCAGCACCGTGTCATTGATCCAGGGGTCGGGGTTGTGGGCCATGGAATCGGTCAGCGCCCACATCAGGTTGCGCCAGGCGAGCACTTCGCCGACGCGCGCCTGTACGCCGCGGAAGTCCCTGGTCCCGGTGATGCTGAGCGCCTTGAGCAACAGCCCGGCGAGGAAGTCGAGCTTGACGGCCAGCCGGGTGCAGCCCTGGAACGTGAACCGGGGCAGGAAACCGGAGGCGGGGAAGAAGTTACTGGCCTTATCGAGGTCCCCGTAGACGAACACGTTCTCCCATGGCACGAGCACGTTGTCGAGGACGAATATGGTGTCGTTCTCGTCCAGCCGGCTGGAGAGCGGGTAGTCGAACGGGCTGCCCATGACCGCGGCCGCCGCGGTGTATGACGGCCGACAGATCAGCTTCATTCCGGGCGATCCCATGGGGATCGTGCAGATCAGCGCGAATTCCTTCTTCTTGAGCGGGATGCCGTAGTGGGCGATGAAGTTCATGTTGGTGATCGCCGAGCCGGTGGCGACCACCTTGGCGCCGCTGACGATCAGGCCGTTGTCAGTTTCCTTCTGCACGTGGACGAAGACGTCGGCGACCTCGTCCGGCGGCCGGTTACGGTCCACGGGCGGGTGGATGATCGCGTGGTTCCAGTACAGGACCTTCTCCTGAGATTCCCGGTACCAGCGGCGGGCGTTGTCCTGGTACGGGTCGTAGAAGTCGGCGTTGGCGCCCAGCGTGCCGAGGAACGCGGCCTTGTAGTCAGGGCTGCGGCCCATCCAGCCGTAGGTGATCCGGGCCCACTGCGCGATCGCGTCCCTGTCGCCGACCAGGTCCGCAGCGCTGCGCGCAGCGCGGAAGTACCGCATGGTGTACCCGCCGTTCCCGGTGTCGGTCGGGCAGGTCAGCACGTCGCGGGTTTTCTCGTCATGCAGGGCGTCGTACAGGCGTGCCGTCATCCGTACCGGGTTGCGGAATGCAGGGTGGGTGGTGACGTCGCCGACACGGTCACCGTACAGGTAGATCTCACGTCCGTCGCGGAGACTGTCGAGGTATTCCTCTCCGGTCATCGGGCGGGTGGCCGGGTTGCTGGCGGACGCCGTCCCGGTGTGCTGCGGATCGGTGATGGTCATGTGCGTGTTTCCTCCGCTGTGAGGTGGGGTGAGCGGTCGACACGGTGGGTGCTGCCGGTCAGTTCCGGCAGCCACCAGCCGATGTCGCACGTGGGGGAGTCGAGGGTGTCCAGCCACGGATCCGCGGCGAGATGGTCCCCGACCGAGCGGAACCGGCCGCCGTGGAACACCAGCGGCATCGCCCCGGGGTGATGCTGGTAGTCCTCGACCAGGCCGAGGTAGAGCATGTGGTCACCGCCGTCGTAGGCGGCCCACGGCGTGCAGGCGAACCAGGCGGCACCGCCGGCCAGGCGTGGCGCCACGTCGTGGTCGATCCAGCCGATATCCGCACCGGGTTTCGGCTGCCCGGCGAAGTGCAGTGCCGTCTCGTACGCGGTGCAGTCCAGGACAGTGACCGTGAAGGGGCGTGCGGCGAGATAGCCGCAGACCTTGCTGCGCCGGTCCAGTGAGACCAGGACAATCGGCGGGTCGAGGGAGACCGCGGTGAACGCGTTGACCGTCGCCCCGTGCACGCCGCTCTCGGTCCGGCAGGCGACCACGGTCACGCCAGTCGGGAACTGGCCGAGGCAGTGGCGGAATTCACGGGGATCAACAGGCATCGCCGCCTCCAGTACTCCTTCGATGTACGCTATGCGTACATTTAAATCGCAATGCGGACAAGTGCTAGTCTTGCCACTACCAGGGACCTAAGTCAAGGGGGTGCGATGACTGAGATGGACCGGCGCGACTATGTGCAGTCGATCGAGCGTGCGCTACTGGTCATCAACGCCTTCACCGACACAGGACCGTTGCTGTCTGTCAGCGCGCTGGCCACGTCAACCGGGCTGTCCCGGCCGACGGTGCGGCGCATCCTGCTCACCTTGCAGCAGCTGGAATATGTCCGGGCTGAGGGATCGGCGTACGCGCTCACGCCGCGGGTCCTCGCGCTCGGGTATGCGTACCTGTCGTCGCTAAACCTTCCCGCGCTGGCGCAGCCGGTGATGGAGGCCCTGACTGAGGAGCTTGGGGAGGGCACGTCGCTGGCGACGCTCGACCAGACCGAGGTGGTTTACGTCAATCGCGTCCAGCGCCATCGCATTACCAGCATCAACCTCGCGGTGGGGACCCGGCTGCCAGCCCACGCGACGTCGATGGGACAAGTTCTGCTGGCGGACCTGGGCGCGCAGGCCCTGGAGCGATACTTCGCTGCCGCGCAACTGCGTGCGCTGACCGAACGCACCCTCACCAGTCGCTCCGCGCTCGTCGAGCGACTTGAGCTGGTGCGCCGGCGCGGCTGGGCTGCCGTAGACCAGGAACTGGAGATCGGCAGGCGCTCGGCCGCGGCGCCGGTGCGCGACGCCGGCGGCAAGGTGGTGGCGGCATTGTCCTTGTCGAGCGGTACCTCCGACCGCAGCATGGCCGACCTCATCGACACCTGCGTCCCCGCGCTGGTCGCCGCGGCCGGCAAGATGAGCGCTGCGCTCGGCGACGGCGGCTACGCCATGCGCGGCGCACGCCCGGCGGCGCCGGGATGAGCCCGCGGCGCATCGACCCTGCAACGCTGCCGGCCTACGCTGAACTGCTGCGCCGCGAGGACGCCCCGCCTGGATCCGCCTGGGGCCTGTTCGGCGCCGGCGACCAGCTCGGGACGCTCAACCTGCTGCGGTGCAACGACCTGCGCGCCGCTGCGGAGCAGGTGCGGGAGGGGCTCGCGTACTCGCTGAACCTGCGCTCGGACGCGATCACCCCGCCCCTCGCCCCGACCCGGCGGCCGCTCCTCCATACGATCTTCCAGCGCACGCCGTTCCATCGCGACGACTGGGTCGACAGTTTCTATCTTCAGTACGGCACCCAGGTCGACGGGCTGCGACATATCGGCCACCCCGATCACGGGTTTTACAACGGCGCTGACCCCGCGGTCTTCCTGCCGGGAACAGACCTGCTGAGCATCCATCATTTCGCCGAGCTGCCCATCGCCGGGCGGGCCGTGCTGATCGACGTCGACCGCTACCTGCGCTCCACCGGGGTGCAGCTTGACCACGCCAACGGCCAGCCGGTGCCCGTCGACGTGCTGGAAGCGGCCCGCGCCTCCCAGGGCACCGTCATCTGCGCGGGCGACATCCTCCTGGTCCGGTTCGGCTGGCTCGACTATTACCTGCATCACGGCGACCAGCGATGGCGGGATGGCCTCGTCAGCGACCAGCGGCACACCGGCCTGCTGCAAGGGCACGACGCCCTCGCCTGGCTGTGGGATAACCGCATCAGCATGGTCGCGGCCGATAACTTCGCCTTCGAATGCTGGCCCGCCCAGCCGGGCACGCCCTTCCTCACCGCCGAGGAACAGGCCGGCGTCACGGGCGATCCGCACCGCGGCATCATGCACCGCAACCTCATCGGCCTGCTCGGCATGCCCATCGGCGAACTGTGGGACCTTGACGGCCTCGCCGCCGCGTGCGCCGCCGACGGCCGCTATAGCGTCCTGCTCACCGTCTCCCCGCTGCCACTGGTCGGCGGGGTCGGCTCGCCCGCCAACGCCATCGCCATTCGCTGACCTGGGCAAGGAGAGCGAGAGCATGCGTTTCGAGTACGAGAGCAGGCAACAGCGGGTTTGCTTCGGGTCGGGTCAGGCCGCGCAGACCCTGGCCAGGGAACTGGAGCGGCTCGATGTGTCGAAGGTGACGGTGATCGCAGCCGGAACCGCGAGCGATCTCGCCGACCGCGTCACCACCAGCCGCCTGTCGGCGCTGTCATGCGATTGCCGTCATGCGGCGGTCGGGGTGTCGCTGACGGGCAGCCGGACGGTCCTGTCGCCGAAGTCGGCGACGAGGTCCAGCCGGCCGCCGAGGGCCTCGACGTAGCGGGCGATGACCAGATGAGGTCGCCGCCTCGGCTCGCACGGGGATCGACTGCGGGGCTTTAGCGTTCGAACACTAGCGCCGCTAACGAGATTTCTGGGAGCCAGACTGGGAGCCAACGACCACAGATACTGGGCCGCGCCAGGCTACACCCAGCTATTGCGACTACAGCTAAGAGACCGCGCGGATAGGTGGGTGATCATGGTCTCTTGGCCGGGCGGCTGTTCCACCGGTAGAGGGTCCATGACTGGCGGATCATGCTACGTACGGTGATGATGGTGTCGGCGAGGTCGAAGAAGGCGTCGATGACGTCTTCCTTGCGCTCGTAGCAGCGCTGCAGGCGGTTGAAGCCGTTGTGCCAGGAGTTGGTGCGCTCGACCTGCCCGCGCTGTCCGGCCTGGATGGGAGCCTTGTCGCCTTTATGGGCGATCTCGCCGGTCAGGCCGCGGCCGGCGAGTTCGTCGCGGGTCTTCTGCGAGTCGTACCCGGCGTCCAGGTGGACGGTGATGTCCTCGGGCAGCGGGCCGGTCTCGCTGAGTTTGTCCAGCGTGGGTGCCAGCAGCGGGGAGTCGTGCCGGTTCGCCGGGGCCAGCGCCCGGCCCAGCGGGATGCCGTAGCCCTCCACCAGCAGGGACCGCTTCATGCCCAGCTTGCGGCGGTCCACCGGACTGGGCCCGGCGCACTCCCCGCCGCCGGGAGCTTTGGTGATGCAGCCGTCAACGGCCAGGTCCTCCAGGACCAGGCCGGTCATGCGGTCATAGGATTCCCGGGCGATCTGCTTCAGCTGGGCGAAGATCCCGGCCTTGATCCCCTCGTCGCGCCGGTCCCGGATCGTGGTGGCACCGCAGGTGCAGTCGGCGATCGAGGCATACGAGCAGCCGAACCGCAGGACCTGGATGAGTTTCTCGAAGATGACCCGGTCACCGATCCGGGGCCGGTGGCAGCCCAGCGGGTGCGAGGGGTCATAGACCGGGCGGTCGGGCAGCAGCGCGGCGAACTGGTCCCAGAGGGGCTCCAGCAGCCATGATGGGATGGCAGGCACGGGGACTCCCGTGATTACAGAGCGTAGAGAACTCCGATAATCACGGGACCTGTGCCTGTTTCACCTCACGACACGCCGAAGCCCCGCAGATCACACCAATCCGCGCGGCCTCCAAGCGGCACGTCAGGCGATACCTAGCACCTCCCGGCCACACTTGGAAAGTGCCTCCTAAGCAGTAGGTCCCGCGTTCGAGTCGCGGTCGGGGCGCAAATAAATACTGGTGGAACTTAATATTCGAAACTACGACCGTTCTACTGATGTACTGCTCGCAGGCAATCACTCCATCTGACACGCACCATGCGGATACGCAACCAAGTACGCGCTCACCAGGCAGAACTGTGATCCAGCTATGTGTCGCAGAGGCGGGCCGTCACCTGGGGGCCAAACGGGGAGCCAACGCATCCGCTGAAGCCGATGTATCGTGGCGTCTTTCTGCTCGGCCCGCGGTTACAACACTTGTGTCAGTGGTAGCTCGGGCACGGCAGTGCTAGCCGCTGCCGCGTCCGGGGCGAAGGGCCAGGAGAGCTCCTGATCGCTGCGCGGCGGTCTGATCTCGGAAACGGCCGTCTGATTGCCGCAGCGTCCGTTGGGTTCAGATGCAGCACAGTGCGCGGGTGAGAGGCTGGAGCGGTGTGATGGACTCATCTTTGTGATTACCGTTCCGTCCACTTTTCGGGCCATGCTGCGCGGGTCGCCCGAAAGGTGCGCGTGGCTGGACTCCCTGCCTGAGCGGGTCGATCAGCAGTGCCGGGCTTGGAACCTCTCGCTCGACGGTATTCCCTGGCACGGATCGAACGCATTGGTACTTCCAGTCCGACGCGGTGGTGAGCAGTTCGCGTTGCGGCTGACCGCACCGGATGAGAGCTTCCCCGCCGAGGTGGCGGCGCTGCGGTTCTGGGCCGGCCGGGGCACTGTGCTGCTGGTGGAGACGGACCTAGGGGCCGGGACCATGCTGCTGGAACGGCTGGATCCGGCGCGGTCGCTGGCCACCTTGCCGCTGGCCGAAGCCAATCATCATGCGGGCAGGATGATGCGCCGGCTCGCCGTACCTGCCCCCAGCTGGGTGCTCAGCACCGGCGAGCTGGTGCGGGATCGGCTGGCCACGCTGAAATCAGACTGGGTCGCGCTGGGCCGTCCGGTGCCGGCCGGAATACTGGCCGCTGCCTATACCGCCGCCGAGACCCTGACCTCCGCCACCGGCGACCGTGCCGTTGACGCCGCGCTGCACCACGAGCAGGTGCTCGGGGGAGAGCGGGAACCGTGGCTCACCGTCGATCCCTGCCTGCTGCGCGGCGACATCGGGTTCGACCTCGCCCGCTGCCTGTGGGACAGGCTCCACGAGATGCCCGACGCCGCGACGATCAACGAGCAGCTGGACATCATCGCCGACGCTGCGGGCCTCGACCGGGAACACGCTCGCCGCTCAGCGATCTTCCGCACCACCGACTACTGGCTGTGGGGTCTCCAGCATGGATTCACCGAGGATCCCCTCCGCTGCCGGCGTCTCGTCACTGCGTTGCTCCAGTGATCCGCCCTTCACTCCCACGGAGCATCACGCGCGGCAATCATGGATCGCTACCTCATACGTCAGGCAGCGTGCCCGCGAGGGAACCCCCACCGCACAACCGGCGCGCACCCGCTCGAACGGCCAATGACTGGCGATGCCAAGGCGCGGCGTTCGTAGGCAGCCGCGACAATGCGGAGCAGCTGAACGCCGGTGTCGTCAGCGGCGCGCACCCGACCTCGTCGATCAGGATGAGGTCGCTGCGGAACAGGGTGTCGATGACCAGCAGCCAAACAGCCATAATTCTCGTCCTAGTAAGGCTTCACAATCCAGGCTTACATGCTCACAGTTCGTATAGAGGGCTCGTACGTGAGGTGCGGGCATGGCCGTGGCAGAGGTCGGCGTGGCGAAGAAGCAAGGGCTGTGGGCAGAGATACAGCGGGAGCGTGCCCGGCACGAACGTATCCGCCAGCGGGAGTTCCGCGAATTCCATCGGTCCGAGGCGCGGACGGTCCGCGAGGCTGCCAAGGCTGAGCGCGACCGAAAGCGGCAGGCTGCTACCGGTGAGCGGGAACGGAAGAAGCTTTACGTCGACGATCGCAAGGCCGAGGCGGCAGCCATGGCCGAAGACGTCAGTGGCCGCCTCGCCGAACTTGACGGGCTACTGAAGGCTGGCATCCGTGACCGGCCCGTCGTCACGTTCGCTTCCCTCAGACGGACTGATGCCTACCCGGCGTTCGACGCGGGCCAGCTTGGCGAGCCAGTGCCTCCCCCAATATGGGAGCAATTCGCCCCGGCACCGCCGTCCGGGCTAGGCAAGGTCTTCGGCGGCGGGAGCCGCTTTGAGAGACAGGCCGAGATTGCCCGCGCAGCCTACGCCCAGGCCGTCGAGCAGCACGCGGCCGCGGAGGCCGACCGGCGTCGGCAACTGGCAGAGCAACGCGCCGCCTACGACGCGGCCGCCGCCGCGTTCGCTGCCGACGTTGCCGAGCACAATGCTGGCATCGACCAGTTCCAGCGAGACTGCCGGGCCGGGGACCCTGAAGCTGTCGCAGAGTTCTGCACCCTCGTCTTGGACTCGTCGGTATATCCGGAAGGGTTTCCGCACCAGACACGCGCTGTGTACAGGCCAGATCCGAGGGAAGCCGTCATTGAGTGGGAACTGCCACCGCTATCGGTGATCCCACTCGATCGGGACTACCGGTACGTGGCCACCCGGGATGCCATCGAGGCCCTCCCTCGCTCAGAGAAGGAGATCAAGGAACGCTACCGAACGGTGATCGCGCAAGTAGCACTGCGCACCATCCATGAAATCCTCGTCTCTACGCCGGGCAGCGTGATCGAACTGGTGACCTTCTACGGCAAGGTCTCCGCGAAGGATCCAGCGAGCGGTCAGCCGATCCGGCCTCTGCTGCTTCAGGTGAGCGCGAAGCGAGAGGTATTCAGCGTCTTCGTACTCTCCGACCTGGACCCGGTGGCCTGCCTCAAGCGCCTTAACGCCTTGGTCTCACCCCACCCTTACGACTTGGAGCCCGTACAGCCCACCATGGACTTCGACTCCCTGCTGGCCCGGTTCAAGTTCGTAGCCGGAATGGACGTTGTTGTCGGACTGGACAGCCGCCCTGACCTCCTCGCAATGAACCCTTACGAGTTCGAGCACCTCGTGCGCCAGATCTTCGAGGAAATGGGCATGCGAGCCTGGAACACGCAGGCAATCAAGGACGACGGCGTCGACGCCGTCGCGGTCAACAACAACGCAGTGTTCGGCGGGATGTGCATAATCCAGGCCAAGCGCTACCGCAACGCCGTCGGCGTCGAAGCCGTTCGCGCGCTGGCCGGCGTCATGGAAGACAAGCACGCCACCAAGGGCATACTTGTCACGACGTCCTGGGTCACCAAGGACGGTCATGCCTTCGCGACCCGCCACGGCCGCATCGAAATCATGGAATGCGAGCACGTCAAGTATCTCTGCAAGGAACACCTAGGCTTGGATGTCCTGATCAGCCTACCCAAGCCACCCCCGCGCTGACGTGCCACCATGCGGCAACAAGCGGCCCGGGGCGGACGCGGGCGTAGCGGCCGTCATTGATTCAAATGCAAGCTGCTCTGATCACGTCAGGCTGCGTGGGATTCGAACCATACGGAGCCAAGATCGTGCCCTGGGGTCAGGCGTACGTCGGCGTCCAGGGCGGCGGCCAGTTGCCGCAGCAGGGCGATGGTGGGCTCGGTGCCGCCCTCTTCGATGCACTCAATGTCATCTGTGGTCATGTCTGCCCGGTTTGCTAGGTCGGCGACACTGAGACCCAGGGCAAGGCGCTGGTCGTACACCGCCTTGCCGAAGGCCAGTGCCTCGCGGATGGCGATCCGCTCCGGATCCTCGGCCGGCTCCGGCAAGCGGACCCAGCGGGTATGGTAGCCGCCCATCACACCTGCCTCTCGTAGACTTCGGCCGCTGGCGCCCGGTGGTCGCGCTCGCAGCTCTTCTGTGCTCGGACGGCCCGGTCGATCTGCCTCTGGTCGTGCTGCTTGGTCTTCCGGAACACTGTCAGCACGATCCTTCCATCAGCCAGTCGCGGACTTCCGGTTCCAGTTCGAAGTCATACAGGCGTCGTATCTGGTCCCTCACGATTGGCAGGGTATCTACCGGTCCCGACATTATCGTCGCGCTTCTAATACATACCTAGCGGTGACCGAGGCGCTGATCCAATACGGCATCGTGGCTTGGAGGGCCTGAACATTAGTGTCGCTAACGGAATTCCGGGGAGCCAAACGGGGAGCCAACGACCCCAGATCCAGAGCTACACCAGGCTGCTTCTAGCCACAACCGTTCTGGCCAAGCAGCACGTAGGGCGATATCTAGCACTGTGCAGCGACACTTCGAAAGTGCCTCCTAAGCAGTAGGTCCCGCGTTCGAGTCGCGGTCGGGGAGGACTGGGGCCCCCGGAGATGGGCCACGTGGATCACTGATGGCATCCGTGGCCAGGAGGGTACCCTGGTAGCATCGACAGGGTAGAAAGGCAGATCATGAGCCTCAACATCAAGAACGCCGAGACTCACCAGCTCGTCCAGGAACTCGCCGCGCTGACCGGTGAGACGCAGACGACGGCGGTGACCATCGCTGTCCGTGAGCGCCTGGACAGAGTACGGCATCTGCGCGAGGCTGGCCTGGCGGACCGGCTCCTGGCCATCGGCAGGGATACCGCACCCCGGCTCCGCGAGCCGTTCCGCACCGCAGATCACGGCGATCTGCTCTACGACGAGCGGGGACTTCCCGCGTGATCATCGACACGTCCGCCCTAATCGCGATCCTGCGCGCAGAACAGGATGCCGCCGAAATGGCCGATGCCATCGAGAGGGCGCAGAGCAGGCGGATCTCCGCCGCGAACTGGCTGGAGACCGCGGTCGTCATCGACGCGAGCCGGGATCCGGTCGCCAGCCGCCGCTTCGACGAACTCGTGCAGACCGCCGAGCTGCACATCGAATCCGTGACCCACGACCAGGCCCGCATCGCCCGCGATGCGTATCGTGATTTCGGCAAGGGCAGCGGTCACAAGGCCAGCCTGAACTTCGGGGACTGCTTCGCGTACGCCCTAGCCAAGTCCG
>Ga0302177_10001930_pt1 | contig 14733 bp, 12 predicted proteins | sample I_Palsa_E1_2_FD_198780 | JGI IMG/M metagenome (GOLD analysis project Ga0302177, IMG submission 198780) | Peat permafrost microbial communities from Stordalen Mire near Abisko, Sweden - I_Palsa_E1_2 | ecosystem: Environmental > Terrestrial > Soil > Palsa > Peat permafrost | place: Sweden... | reverse complement strand
CATCAACGGTAACATCAACCTGGCAGAGACCGAGCTCCTGTGGCTGACTTGGCAGGCGACCGGGAATCCGACGTATGAGACCGACTACAACAACTCCTGGACGTTCATCATGAACCCGTCACAGACGAAGTTTCCTGGCGCCGGATGGGTCACCGTACAGGCTCCGACGCAGGCCGACGGCTCCGACGGCCAAGGCTATTTTGCTGAGACAGGTGCTGGCGGTACCGGCTGGGATCCGTATTACGCCACACTCCAACTCGACGTCGCCGCACGCCTGTATCTGCTGTCCGGCGATCCTCGCGCGCTGCGTGTGGCAAACATGATCATGAACCTCGAGTCTCCGCTTGTCGATACATCGAACTGGATGATCAACACCAGCAACGGAACACGCCACACCGGCACAAACACCTCGGAGCTCATCACGTCCGCCTACGCAGTCCTTGGTTTTGAGGGTGGCCGCAACGACTTGGTGGCGGACATCTTGCCGCAGATCGAGCAGGAAGAGCAGTGGTATACCGAGCCCGGCCAAGCTGACGACGCCGGCTTCCGCCGAGCGTTCGGCAACAGTGTGGCTGTCGTCGCCCTGGCCGCGGCTCTCGCAGATCCAGCTGCCAGCTAGATGTAGGACCCGAGGAGGTCGTTCAGTTCGTTGAGACGAGCGATGGGTGGCTTGTGGCCGAGGGCGCCGTGTGGTCGGCGGCGATTGTGGAAATCGAGCCGGCCGGCGAGCGCCGACGTTGCCGATGCTGCCCGGTACGCCCGAGCGCGCGACCCACGACTACGGGGGGAACGGCACCTCCAGCCTGTACGCCACGCTCAACGTCGGATCCGGCAAGGTGATCAACTCCCTTCACCAACGCCACCGCACCATCGAGTTCCTGAAGTTCCCCAAGACGATCGACGCCCCGTGCCCGCGCACCTCGACCTCCCTTCGCCGGCTGCGGTTCATCGCAGCGGAGAGCTACGGAGCGACGGGGCCCGACGCGATCTGGCGAAGGCTCATCGGCGCCAGCGTAGAGACCACGAGCGAACCGCACCAAGTCACCCGGGCGCCTCGCGAGGCGCACCTAACGTCGAGCTCCCCGCGATCGAGATCCGACGTGGAACTCGCAGGACCCCGGGAGCGCCCGACCGGTCATCCTCGGATGCTTCAGGGCGCTGGACGTGCCCGGCAGCGTCTCTGGGAGCTCATGGACCAGCAACACCGACGCGCTTGACCCCTCGCAGCATCAGAGACCCCGTATCACCTTCGCATTCGGGGAACGCTACATGTACGGGCGCAGCCCTATATTTTGGCCCGCGAGTTCGCGATTGGGTTCCGGGAGAGGACCGCTCCATCCGAGCGCAATTAGCAGGACGACGGCGGGAATGGTCAGCGCCATCATGCGCGGATAGCCGGCCACCGGCACGTGAAGGACGAAATTCAGCGCGCCAAAGATGATCACAAACCACGCGATGTAGGGGATTGCAGGTCGTCGGCGTAAGAGTCGCACGAGCGCGATCAGCAACGCAAATCCGAGGATAATGTTGGGCAACGCGTAGTACACCAAGCTTGTGCGCCCCGGCGATCCGGCAAAGCTGTACGGCCGGTTGAGCAGAAGCCGGCTGATGTTGTCGAGGACGTGCGAGGCGAAATTGGCTGGGTGGTTCTCGATGGCCTTGATGGCCGCCGTCTGCATACGTGAGTCTCGCTCAACCTGGGGCAGTCCCTGGATGCTCGCGATGAAAGGACGTTCACTACGCAACTGAGGCAGAGTAAGCGCCTGGTGCGTGTTCATGTAGGAGCCAACACCCGCTGGCACCGCCATCCAGTAGAGCGAAGCACCGCCTGCACTGTCCCAGTATGGGACCTTGTGCGCGAGCGAGGCCGTATACACCAGCCATGGAACACACACGAGCGTGGCCACGGCGATGCTCATAACCGTCAGCAGATCCCTGCGGTCACGGCGTCGCGATAACAGCAAAGTGCTCACCACCAGTCCGACGAGCAGGAGCCAGCCTTCCTCCGAACGAGCGAGAACCATCCAGCCGCCGAGCAGGCCCGCGAGAATCGCCCAGCGCATTGCGCCGGTTTCCTGCGACTTAACCAGCGCCAGAAGTGCGCCAATCAGCAGCATCAACGCGAACGGTTCGGCTGCGATTCTGGGCAACTCCTCCAGCAATGGCGGATAGACAGACAAAACCACGCCACCGAGGAGAGCGGCCCAGGATGACACGAATCTGCTCAGGACCCTGGTGAAAAGCACCCCGGCGCCCAATAGAGATAGCGGCCCAACCAGCCGCAGCGCGGACACCGGCAGGTGAAGAGCAGTGAAGGGCGCGAGCAAAAGCGGCAATCCCGGCCCATGCCAAAGATAGTGGTAATCCGTCTGGTTACTAGCTACCGCGTACGTCCCGTGCGTCAGATTCCGAGCGAAATAAAGGTAGGCAAACTCGTCGTTAGCGTTTTTGCCAAACAAAGGAATGTGAGCAGACAAGTATGTGCAAACGAGCAGAACCGCGAGGATGAAACCCCAGACGGTGAACCCGACGAAGCGGCCAGGCGATGGCGGCAGGCGACGTTTGACCCGCATGCGAGGTCTGCCGGTGTAGCGCGTTCTCCTCGCTTCGTGACTCCTTGTCCGTCTGCGGACCATGACATGGCAGATACTTGAATTGTCGACCCGGCGGTTGCTGCTGCCCGAGCCTCCCTGCACCAAGGGCGGCGCCGCGCCTTTGAGCTGGCGGAGGGTAGATCGAGAGCGCGAAAGGCTACCCGACGGGGCCCGGTTTTTCAATCAGTCGCTCGGCCCAGAGGCGGTGCGGTGAGCGTTCGAGCAACAGAGGTGAGGGTTCGTTTAGCCGGCGAAGTAACTGCAGTCGGAGGGCTGAGGGCTTGCGACTCGAAGGCCGAGTTGCAGAAGCTCGCCGATTACACTGGACTTGACACCACGTCTGCCCTTCCGTCCACGAACTGGCTGCGACGCGAGCATCGGGTTCGTCCATCCCCGGTCACGCCCATCCGAGCAGCACACCAAGCCAACCGGGAGGTCGTCACGTGCCATCGCGCTGATCAGGCCGGGCCCGTGGATCTCCGGACGAGCTCACGACGGCTGAAGCGTCCCTCGCCGGGGTTGAGCAGGCGTCCGGCGACGGCGGCGGCGACGTTCCTCGACGATGACCGCCACCGGGCAAGCCCGCCGCGGCGATGACGATGGTGGTGGTGTCTGAGCCGGAAGCCAACGGTACCTCGTATCCAGAGCGGAGCACGGCCCCGTGGGCAGCCCCACAGCTGGGTGTTGGTTATCGTCGCGACGGCCGATACCATGGTCATAGCTGCACGTTGCACGAGGAGGTTGACCCTCGAATTGGCGGCTTCTGCGCCAAGCGAAGCGCAGGTTGATCACCGGTCAGTGTTGGACGGAGCCGCGAGTTACCTCGCTCATCATCGAAAGATCCGATATCGACATCCATGACGCCCCTGCTGGGTGGGAGTTAGCGGATAGTTCACGATCCGCTCTTCCTGGCCCGTCCGACGATGCTCGCTTGAGACGGGTCTTGATCCTGACCGCGATGGATCCGTGGAGCGCCTCGACGCGCTATCGCGCGCTTCAGCATATTCCTCGGCTGAGACAGCGCTTCGGCGCGGTCGAAGTTTCCCTACCCCACGACACCATCCGGAGGTCGCCCGGCCGAATCGGCCAGCTTCGTTACTTCGGGACCCACGGCGTGCGGTACATCCGTCGGGGCCTCTCGATCAGACAGTCGATCAGCAAGTACGACTCGCTTCTGGTGCAGCGCGGGATCTACGTCATCGGGCCGGACGCCATTGCTCAGCCGGTCGATCGCTTCCCGGGTCGCGTCGTGTTCGACCTCGATGACGCGGTCTTTCGCCTCTCGCCGTCGCTGGCCGCCAAGAGCAGGCCAGCGCGGTGGCTCTATGGCCCGCAACAGGCGCTCCGACTGCTCCGGCGCGCCGACGCGCTGATCGTCAGCACCGAACGGCTGGCCGAAATGCTCCCGCCAGGAACACCAGAGCCGACGATCCTGCCGACCGTCCCGAATCCCGAGGATTATTTGCTCGCTCCCGTGGACCCGTCGAAGCACCCCGTCATCGGCTGGGCTGGCACGGTGGGGGGGCTTGTGTATCTGGACCCTCTCAGAGCGGTCTTCGCCAGCTTGGCGAGAGACGGGATCGCCACCCTCGAGGTGGTGTCCTCACACCCGTGGGACGGACCTGGCAGGTTTCATCAGTGGCGGGCATCCGAAAGCACGCGCGTGTTCGCGCGCTTCTCCATCGGGGTCATGCCCCTTCCCGATACCGACTACACCCGCGCGAAGGCGGGCTTCAAGTTGCTGCAGTACATGGCAGCCGGGCTACCCGTCGTCGCCAGCCCGGTGGGCGGTAACCGTGAATTGGTTGAGCGGTCCGGTGCCGGGTTCGTGGCCGAGACCCCGGAAGATTGGGAATCAACGCTTCGACTGTTGGCCGCTGATCCCGCGCTTCGCCTCGAGCTTGGCCGCCGGGGTCGCAGCTTCGTCGAGGGCTACGCCGACCTCGACAACCAGGCGCAGATCCTGACCGAGCTGCTCCTGCCGTGACCGGAGGCGATTCTTCGGCACACGCCGAGCGCCGAAGTTCCGGCGGCCGGGCGCTGAAAAGAGTCGAGGTGACCCACGTCGCCCCCAGCGGATTCGGCTCCGGCGGCCTCTGGGGCGGCGGAGAGCGGTACGCCCTCAGCCTGGCCTCGGCCATGAGCGAGCTCGTCCCGACGAGATTGATCGTGTTCGGCACTCGGCTTGTCCGATACCGCGTGGGCGACCTCGAAATCTGCGAACTACCGATCCGTCTCCGGTGGAAGGGCGGGTCGGTCAACCCGCTTTCCGAGCAACTGGCCCTTTACGCCGCGCGGACGCGCCTCGTGCACGTCCATCAGTACCACTCCGTTCTGACCAACCTGCTCCTCGTGATGGGCCGGCTGCTCCGCCGTGACGTCTTCGTGACCGACCATGGCGGCGCCTCCTACAACTACGCCGATCGCTTCGAACTGCACCGGCTCGTGTCTGGGTTGCTGCCAGTAAGTCGCTTCTCCGCCGGTTTCTTCCCGCAGCTCGCCGACCGAACCTCCGCCCCGCTACTGGGAGGTGCCGACCTGGCTCTATTCCACCCAGGCGCAGAGCAACGACAGCGCCAGGTTGTCTACGTCGGCCGCCTGCTCCCTCATAAGGGCGTGGACGTCCTACTGAGAGCAGTGGACGCCAGCATCCCGCTGCGCATATTCGGCCGCCCGTACGACGAGTCGTACCGCGCTGACCTCTACCGCCTAGCAGAGAGCAAAGACGTCGTGTTCAATCACGCGGCGAGCGACGATGAGATCGCGCACGCGTACCGAACCTCGCGCATCGCGGTCCTCCCGTCGGTGTATAAGTCGAGCGATGGAGCTTCTCACCCGTGGCCGGAGCTCCTCGGGTTGACCCTGATCGAGGCGATGGCGAGCGGGACACCAGTGATCGCCTCCCGCGTCGGAGGCATGCCCGAGATCGTCGACCACGGCAGAACTGGCTACCTCGTTGAACCAAACGACCCCCGAGAACTCGGCACGCGCATCGCCGATCTGCTCGACTCCCCCTCCTGGGAGGCGATGTCAGCAGCGGCAGTTGCCGTGACACACGACGAGCTCAACTGGAACCGGGTCGCCCAGCACTGCCTCACCACCTACTCGCGCTTCACGAGACGGAGCTCGTCCAGCTGAGCGGCGCTACGCCCGGCCGCGTCGAGCCCGGAGGCTCCGCCGGGCTCACCGGGCCACAGGAGCCTGAGCGTTGCATTGGTCATCGTCTCGAGCGAGGACTCGGCGACGAACGCAGCGGGTAGCATTAACGCTGTTGCCCCTCGAGAGTCTCGCACGATCGCTGCGTCCCGGATCCGCGCCTGCCGTCGTGCAGCGTTTCGATCAGGTTCCCGGCGTCGAATTGATCGATGTTGATCTACCGCGTGAACCAGCGGCGGCTCCGACGAGTCGGACCGTGCAAGCCCGTCTTCACCCGAACTTTATTCGTCACTATTCGCAGCCGAGCTACCAACTGAGAGTCGCGCAGATACCGAATGGGCGCTTAGCACTGAGTGGGGGAGTGTTTACGCGGCGGGACGAGCTGGTCTTGGAAAGCCTCTGGGACGGACCTCACTTCGAGCGCGACTTCGCGCGGATGAGGCGCCTGCCGTCCCCCCGTCGTCTCACAGGCACGGGGGCTTCGATCATCTCACTCTGGGGCGAAAACTACTTTCATTGGATGTTCAACTGCCTTCCCAGACTCGCCGTCTTACAAGCGAGCGCAATCACATTTGACTACTTAATCGTGCCAGAGAACCTCCGTCCGTTTCAAACCGCGACGCTTGAGAAGCTCGGATATTCAGGAGATATGCTGGTGCCCTTCACGGGACAGCACATCGCAATCGAAAGTCTTGTGTGGGCGGCACCCTTAGCACCAATCAATGAGCCGAGTCGGTTTCTCCTCGAGTGGGTGCGCTCGAACCTGCGCAGCCGCGTTGAGATTCCGAATCGGCGTCTGTACGTCAGCCGGCGAGGAGGAACACGACGAACTGTCAACGAGGATGAGATCTATGGCCGTCTCGAGCCACTTGGCTATGAGTTCATCTTGCCTGAGGAGTACTCGTTCGACGAACAACTCGAAGTGTTCGGTCAAGCGCGCGTGGCCGTGGGGCCGCATGGTTCAAACTTCGTTAACGGCGTGTTTTCGGATCGCCTATCGGTCCTCGAGTGCTTCCAGCCCGAGCATGTGAACTGGGGGGTGTACTCGGTGCTCTGCGCCGCTGGCCACGACCATTGGAACATTCTGTGCGAAAGCGTCGGCCGACGCGGACCGAAGCGTTTCTCCGACATGCGAGTCGATTGGCGGGAGGTCGAAGCCAGTCTGATGCGAATCGATGCGGAACTCGCTTCGGAGTCCGACGCGGAGAGGGCCTAACACTCGTCGCGTCCGAGCGCGAACGACCGGCGTTTCATCGGCCTGATGTGACGCCAACCAGCGCGCCCGAGTGTGGCAATCAGACGTTCCGGAGCGCCGTCCTGTACCGGGTGCACCTCGCCGATCAATACGCTGAAGCGGTCAAGGCATCGGGCAGCGGCGATCACGGCGTGCTCGGCTCCTTCGATGTCCATCTTGACCATGTCGCCCCGCTGAAGCCCGAAGTCGGCCACAAGCTGGTCAAGCGTGGTCGTCTTGACGCGGATGCCGTTCTCATCGTCGGTCAGCCGGCCCGACCATGACATCGTGCCGGCGGCGAACGAGGCGTGGCCGCGCTGGGTACCGATCGCGGCGTTGATGGTGACGACCTTCGGGTCAGTGCTGACGTTGTGGGCGAGCTTTCGGAACGTCGCCGGATCCGGTTCCACGGCGACGACGGTCGCCGCCGGGTAGCGCGCTCGGAGTAGCAGCGTGGCGATGCCGATGTTGGCTCCGAGGTCGAGGATCACTCGCGGGGCGGCGGATGCGGGGAGTTCGTACTCGTCTTGGATGAGAAGTTCCTTGAGCGTGAGGAGTTCTGAGGCGTCCGAGATGACGATGCAGGCGTTGACGCCGTTGCGAGAGACCCGAATCGGTATCCACCGGTGGTGGAGTCGCGGGACGCGGGTTTTCACCGGCATTGCGAGATAGATCAGCGCGATCCGGACCGCTTCGGGCCACGTCGCGCCGACTCGAGAGATCGTGGCCGCATCGGCGAATCGTTTGCGCAGCTTCATCAGCACAGTGTGCCGTCGATCGGAGCGCGAGCCACCGGCCACACCGCCTACTCGCGCTTCGCCAGACGGAGCTCGTCCAGCTGACCGGCGCTGACGGCCGGCTGCGTCGAGCCCGGCTGCTCCCCGGGCTCACCCGGCCAGAGCAGCCTGAGCGTCGCCCTGGTCATCGTCTCGGGCGAGAACTCGGCAACGGCCCGGTTGCGTCCGGACCTCGCCATCCGCGCGGCATCACCGGGATGCGAGAGCACCCAGCAGGTCGCGGCAGCCAGGGCGGCTGGCTCACCGGCTGCAACCAGAAGACCGTCGATGCCGTCTCTGACCACCTCAGGAAGCGGCCCTGCGTCGCTGGCGACGACGGGCAACTCGGCAAGGTGCGCTTCCAGCACCGCAAACGGAAACCCCTCGTACCGGCTGGGAAACACGAATACGTCCGACGCAAGCAGGAGCGAAGGCACATCCGCACGCCGACCGAGGATTCTCACTCGGTCGTCGAAGCCGCGGTCTTTCGCTTCGCGTTCGAGATCGACGCGATCGGGACCGTCCCCCGCCCACAGCCACCAGACGTCGGAGCGCGCCGCAAGCACCTCGGGAACCGAGTCGAGGATCCGATCGTGTCCCTTTTGCGGATTCAGCCGGCCGACGGTCAGTGCGATCTTCGCCTGGGCGGGCAGACCAAGCTCGGCCCGAATGGACTCGCGCGCAGCGTCACGCTGATCCGAGGATGCCCGGGGTGACGGCAGCAGCCCGTTGTAGATCCGGCTGATCGACAACTCGCTGCAGCCGAGGCCGGCGGCCAGGCGTCGACGGTTGTCCTCCGAGAGGGCCAGCCAGCGGTGTCCCAACCGCGCAACCAGTGCGTAGAAGCGGCGTCTCGGCGTTGTCAGACGCCATTCGGGCGGAACCAGCTGCGCGGACGACAGACTCGGACCGTCTCGCGCGGCGGCGCCCAGCACGGCTCCCAGGATCATCTCCGGGTGCGGGAGGACGACGAGCGTGCTATCGGCGCGGACGCGCCGCAGCCACCGAGCCGTGCGCCATCCCTCGCGGGCGATCGCGGCCAGCACCGGTCGTTTCCCGGAGCCGTGCTCCCGCCCGATTTCGAGGCCGAAGGGCTCGGCACCGATCTTCTGCATGTCCTCACGTAGCCCCACAGTGGCGGGCAAATCCGGGAACCCGACGGCCACTGGCCAGCCGTGGTCGCGCGCTGCTTCGGCGATGATCCGGATGTACTGCTCAGCTCCTGAATCCTCCGCTGAGGGCGAGATGATCGCCAGTCGACCCGGGGTCCCCCCGCGCACAGCCTCCCCGGGCACGACCCGAGCGATCGCCGCCTCGAGGTCACGGGTCGATTGCACCCACGAGAAATGACGCCCGTGTTCGGCGGCAGCCGCCCCGACACGCGTCCTCACTTCCGGGTTATCCAGCAATACGAGCTTGGCCGCGGCGGCATGGGCGTCTCGCTTCACGGCCCAGCCTGTCCGTCCGTCGACGAGAGTCTCGGGCAGACCTCCTTCTGAACTGACGATCACCGGACACCCGCACGCCTGAGCCTCGAGAGCGACGAGCCCAAGCGGCTCAGCCGCGGCGAGATACGTCGTGCACACGGCACCGCGGTACAGGTCGCGCAGCTCGTCATCGCTGATGCCGACCCTGACGACCAGGTCAACGCCGTTGTCGCCCGCGATCCGCTGCAGTCGTTCCTGTTCCAACGCGTCGGCGCGAGGTGCGACCACGACGACGGGCCACGACGCTCCGGACTCGGCCACCGCGCGGATCGCGAGGTCGTGACCCTTGCTCGCAATCAACGAACCGACGCAGAGGACATGCCTCGGGGCGGGAGCCGCCTCTAGTGGGCGGAAACGATCCGGAACTCCCATCCGTACCGCCGTCGCCGTCCTTCCGTACGCCTCCGCGATCGCCCACGCGGTGAAGTCCGAATTGGTGATCAGCGTCGCGGCGCTCTGCACCCCTTCGAGATCGAGCTTTCGCTCCCACGCATAGAGCGCTGCATAGATGCCTCGCGTGGCCGGATTGCGCCTGCCGGTGGCTGACGGCTCGTGATCGACCCGTCGCGTCTCGTGGCAGAAGTAGACCGCCGGAGCGCGTGCCCAGATGATGGCCGGTGGACACTGCAGGAACTGGCAGGGATGCGCAACGATCACATCCGGCGAGAAGGCGTCCACCATCCTGGCCACGCGCCGCCAGCCGCGAAGCAGATCGGCATGGTCCCAGTATCGGAGTGGAGGCCGGGCGATTTTCGGCCGCTGTGGCGCCCGCCGTCGCAGAGGCACGATCGTCGCGTCCTCCCGAACCGGCGCGCCCGTCTCAAGCGTGAACTCGGCGACCGTGGCGTTCAAGTGAGTCATGTGCTCGGCCATCGTGCGCCGCGCACCGCCCTCCTTGAGGTTGTGCACAAAGGCAACTCGCATGCTACCCGTGCCGGGTCTTCGCTGTCGTCGGGAGTGCCGGCGCCTGCGAACCGATCAGCGCCAACGCATAGTTGGCGATTACCTGGTCTTGGTCGTTGTCTGCCCGGACATAATTGGGGAAATCGGCTTCCACGAACTCCAGCTGTTTGGGCAACAACCGCAGGAGATCGGGGCTGGTGGTGAAGGCGAGAACCGGGAGCACGTTCGATTCGAACCTACCCATGACGTTTGGTTGAGGATGCCGGCTCCCGGAGCCGGTGTTTATGATCAGCGTGGCGCGGTCTATTCGTGTTAGCAGCTGATTCATTAGCAGGTTGGTGAGCCGGAGCACGCTCGTCTGGCCGCTGAGCAGGTACAGCTCGGAGGCGTAGTCGGCCTGCAGGATCGTGTAGTGAGGATCGAATCCTGGAGCTCCGGCACCCTTCTCGGCAAGATATGCCGCGCCGTCCGTACCAAGGGGGTTCTTAGGCCGTTTCGTGTAGTGCAGCCCGAAGCCGGGCCACTTGGGTCCTGGATGCAGCGTGAACGCCAGCGAGCGCTTGTAATCGACGAGCATCGCTCGTTGCCCTGACACGAGCCATCCCACATAGAGGGCTAGCGACACCTGCAGGTTCACATTCCCGTTGACATAAAAGGCGATCGTCGGCGCCAGCCAGTGGTCCGCAGCTATCACTGCATCTTGCCAGCGAACAGCGATCGAGTGGGGGAGCTGGTCCTCCATCTCGATGTATGCGACTCCGAGCGCGACGGCCATGGTGGCGGTGGTGATCTCGTTGGCGCTCGCCGGAGGTCCGAAGGTTCCGTCGCCGGGCGGATGCTCAGAGAGTCCCGTGTCGAACGTTTTGATGGCAAGCTCGGCAAATCTTCCTCCTGGCTGCCGACGCGCCAAGATGGCGGCGACAGTCCCCAACTGGTCTCCGCACCACCAGCACGCGTATGAGGGATGCCACACGCCATCCACGTATTGGCCATCACGGACCATCTCCGTCAGAACTCTTGAGAACAGCGCGAGCGAGCGTCGATCGAATTGGCTCATCCCTCGCAGTTGCCGCCGGCGAACCGCCGGAATGTGTGCTGCCGGCCGCGAAGCTGTCCGGTGCAACCGTGGCTTCGTCGCCTGCCCACAGCACGCGGAGGTGCCGATACACAGAAATGCGAGGAGAAGCGTCACGAGCTTGGCCGTGCGGCTCATGGGTGCAGTTTGTTGAGCCCAACAGACAGCATGTCGCGGCTGAAGTATCAGGGCTGACCGACCATGCGGCTGAGAAGACTCGCCGGTAGCTTGAGCCGGAGCGTGAGCTCGTGCGGCCAGGCCCGGAGCACGGTGAGGGCGATGAGGAACGCGGCCCCCCCGGCCGCGAGCGCCACCCACTGAGTTCCGATCAGAAGGACCGCCGCGGCGGAGCCCAGGATCGTCGCGAGAGCCGGACGCCAGCTAACCCGGGAGAGCTGACCGAAATGAAGATCGTGTCGGAGTGAGATGACCGACGCCGAGCAGACGAGGATCTCGGTCACGCTGGTCATCCACGCCGCCGCGTAGACCCCATACCGCGGGATGAGGATGAGGTTCCCGCCGACGTTGACAACGATCGCTGCCAGGTTCTGGAAGAACAGCTGTCGCATCCGCCGCTTCGCGACCATGATATTGCCAACAAGATTGCTGACCACGGTGACGCCGCCGGCGATGCAGAGGATGCGAACAAGGTTGACGGCACCGCGATAGCCATGGCCAAGCGTCTCATCGATGATGAGCGGCGCGAACAGAGCGATCGCAACGAACATCGGCACCGCGCTGACCATCAGCCAGTGCCAGACTCGCTCGACCAGCTCATTGAGCTCCTCCTGTATCCGCTGGGTGCTCGAGAGCGCGGGCAAAACACCGGTCATCACGGTGCCCGCTGCGGCGGCCAGCACCGTCAGAAGTTTGGATGCGGCGGCATAATCGCCGAGCTTCGGACCGGACACGTACCACCCGAGCAGAACGAGATCGATCGTCAGATACACCTTGGTCATGACCGAGACCAGCCCGAGTGGCGCGGAGCGCCGAATGAGTTCGAGGCGGCTGAACGTGCCCGTTCGCGGCCCCAGCATCCGCTGCGCCACGACCGCCACGACCACGCTGTTGACGATCGAGCTGGCGCTCACGACGGCGGCGACGGCGACTGGCCCGGCGTGGGCTGCCGCCACCCCGATCGTCACGAGCATTTGGACGAGCGCCGTCGCGACGTCAATCCGCACTAGGCGCCCTACCCGGTACGTGACGAGGAAGAAGACCCGCGCCGGGGTCAGACCGTTGAAGGCCATGCTCGGCGCCAGAACAAGCAGCGCCAGTCCACGCTGCGACGTCAGGGGGGCTGTATACGCCATCACGACCATCGCGCCAGCCAGCAGGAGCGACCACGTTCCAGCAACTTCATATCCTGACCGGAGAAGTGCGCGATGCTTCCCTGCGTCTTCTGCCATGTCGCGGCTGAGCATCATGCTGAACCCAAAGTCCGCGAAGGCTCCGAGTACCGCCGACACGGCAACAGCTGCCCCGTAGACGCCGAATCCGGACGGGCCAAGCAGCCGCGTGATCGCGATCGTGCTGATCGCCGACAGCAAGGTCATCAGGCCGAACTGCCCCACGAGATTGATCGCGGAACCGGCGACCTTGCGGATGAGCCGCTGCGTCTCATCGACGTCAGCGGACGCTGCGCCATCAGCCATCTCTGGGTCGACAATCGTTCCCTCGGGCAGCGAGGCGGACCGGGCTTGGTCGTGCATGCGACCGTGATCCAGACCAGATTTGCGGACCCGGGTCATGGCGCCGCCGGAGGCGTCTTAGCTGGAGCAGCCGCGGAGTCTGAGAGTGCCGCGATGAGCGCTAGAAGGATCGCCACCGTCGCGCTGATCTGGACATAGCGGACTTCGACGTCCGTTGACCACGTCACGACCGTGGCAACAAGAGAGCCGACTGCCCCGGCGGCCCACAGACGCTCACGACGGAACGACCGCCCGAGATCGGTAAGCGCGGCCACGAGGACGCCGATGAGCGCGAGCAGTGCGACCAGGCCCCCTTCGCCGAAGAACTGGAGGAAGGTGTTCTGAGCGTTCGCGGCGGCGTTGACCGGCACTCCATACTTGGGGAGAGCGGTCGTGATGTTGCCCAGGCCGACCCCGGTCACAGCATTGTGCTCCCCCACCCGCAGTGCCGCGTGCCAGATTTGCTCCCGCTGGATGTCTCCTGACGCGGTTCGGACGTGCGACGCGGTCGGGTCGAAGATCGAGTTCACCCGGGCCTGAAGCTCGCTTCCTCCAAAGCTCAGCGCGATCGCCCCGACCGCCACCCCGATCACCAGTACCCCTCCGCCGGTCGTCAAGCGCCGCCCACGGGGGAGGAGCAGAAGTGTGAGGAGCGTCCCGACAAGTCCGCCCACCAGACTCATCCGCGACAGTGACAGTGCGAGCCCGAGGGCGGTGACGCCGCCAACGCAGAGGACCAGCAACCCCCGGCTAAGCCGGCGCATCGATGCCGCATAGGCAACGATCATCGGCAGATAGAGCGCGAGCACCTGACCGAGTCCGATTGGGTCCGGCAGCGTTCCCGATGGCCGGATGAGATTGGCGTAGTGGAAGAACGCCTCGTCGCTCGTTGCTGTACTCCCCGAGGCCGAATACAGGAATAGCTGATGTTTCGTCTTGAACTCCCAGATGGCGATCACGCTCTGAATCAGGGCGGAGACGACGAGCATCGAGACGACAAACGCCGGGCCACCCGGCTCGCGGGCGACGATGAAGGTCAGCCATCCGGTCGCGATCGTTGCGAGCAGCCAAACGACCCAACTGCCCGGCGATGTCGCGCCGGCCACCGCCGGCAGCAGGAGCAAGCCGAACACGATGCTCATCGGCCGAAGTGCCGTGCGAGCTGAACCAAATCGCGGGAGCGCGACGAGCAGCGCGAGCAGATCGACGGCCAGGAGCGGCGTCACCTGGGCGTCCTGGAAGGTGAAGACCGCACGGATCGGAGCGACGAGGATCGCGAGGCCGACCAGCAGCTTCAGCGGTGAACGAACCGTCGTCAGCAGGGCCAGCAGGCAGAAGCCGACAACGGTTACCACGTACTTGATCGTCGTCGGCTGGTGGAAGACCTTGGTCGCCAGCAGTCCGGAGGCGGCGAGCGCGAGGCCGACTGTACTCAGCGTGAAGACCAGGAGACGAAAGCCTCGCCAGTCATCGTTCGGGAACGCGCGGAGCGGCAACACGGCTCCGACTACACCTCCGTCGGCCGCGAGATCATGAAGGCGACGCGGGCCGTGACGATCAGCGCGACGACAAAGGCGACCAGCGCATACAGCTTCGGCTTCGGGGCGGTCTCGCTCGCCGACCCTCCTGGGTTGACGACCTGCAAGGTCGGTTGATCGCCGGCCGCGTCTCGCGCGCCCTGCCCAAGGAACCCTGCGCGCACTCCGACGAGGTTGTCCCTCAGCCGAGTCACCCGCAGCGTATTCAGGGAAGGGTAGGGATCGGGGATCTGCGTCTTGACGTTCTGCTGGAGTCTGGCGAGGTACTGAGCGGCCTGC
>Ga0302177_10001926_pt1 | contig 14748 bp, 11 predicted proteins | sample I_Palsa_E1_2_FD_198780 | JGI IMG/M metagenome (GOLD analysis project Ga0302177, IMG submission 198780) | Peat permafrost microbial communities from Stordalen Mire near Abisko, Sweden - I_Palsa_E1_2 | ecosystem: Environmental > Terrestrial > Soil > Palsa > Peat permafrost | place: Sweden... | reverse complement strand
CATGGGCTCGGGCCGCTTGGGAAAGTCCGCGATCGAGTGCCAGCGGAGGCGCACCGGCCTGCACTCTCGACTGGTTCGCCAGGTCGAACAGCACATGTTCGGCCTCGGTATCGTATTCGAGGAAAGGGATATCGGCGGCCACGGCGGAGGCCGGCTTCAGGGTCTCGTTCTGGGCCGCACCCTCCTCGTTCCGCCCGGATGCAGACGGAGATCCAGAGGGAGATCCAGAAGAAGCTGACGACGAGGAAGCCATGGCGCGATTCGACGGCCGGGACGAGGCCCCGCAAACCACCAGCAGAATCGCCATCACGACTTTGGAAGCTCTTGGCATCGCCTGTGCCCACCAGCTCGACCCTGGGAAGGATCCGAAATGCAGGCCCAAACTTGCCGCTGGTGCTAGGCTAGGAGCCGGAATCCACTCTGAGTAGTTACCTTCGCTATGGAACCAGGTCTCATAGGGTTCATCGGCCTATTGTTTGGAGGCATGATTGCATGGCTCGCGCTGCGCTCGCGAACCGCTGGGCTCAGCGCCCGGTTGTCTGTGATGGAGAAGCAGTTAGCAGCCGAAAAGGCCGATCTGGCGCGGCTTGAGCAGGCCTCGACCGAGCTGGTGGCGGCCAAGGCCAGGCTGGAATCCGCTCTGGAATCGGAACGGAAGGCCAGCAACGAAAAGATGGAACTGCTCACCCGTGCCGGCGAGGAATTAGGCAACGCCTTCAAAGCCATGGCCTCCGATGCATTGAAAAGCAATAACCTGTCGTTTCTGGTGCTGGCCAAGGAAAGTCTGGAGCGCTTTCAGAGCGAAGCTCGCGGTGATCTCGACAGCCGGCAGAAAGCCGTGGCCGACATGGTTGCGCCGGTGCGCGATTCGCTGAATAAAGTGGACGCGCAAATTCAGCAGATGGAAATCGCGCGCGGCGACGCGTATGGCGAGCTGCGCGCGCAGGTGCAATCGCTGATTACGACGCAGAAAGAGCTGCAGTCGGAGACCGGCAACCTGGTGCGGGCGCTGCGCACGCCGAACGTTCGCGGACGCTGGGGCGAGATTCAGTTGCGGCGGGTGGTTGAGATCGCCGGCATGGTTTCTTATTGTGATTTTGCCGAGCAGGAATCTGTCAACACTGAGACTGGTCGGCTGCGTCCCGATCTGGTGGTCAAGCTGCCCGGCGGAAAGCACGTGGTGGTGGATGCGAAGACGCCGCTGCAAGCGTTTCTTGACGCCTTCGAGACCCCGGACGAAGAAGCCCGTCGCGTTTGTCTTGCCAATCATGCTCGGCAGGTGCGCGACCACATGAATACTCTCAGCGGAAAGAAATACTGGGAGCAGTTTGAGGCGACGCCGGAATTCGTGGTGATGTTTCTTCCCGGCGAAACATTTTTCAGCGCGGCGCTGGAACAGGATTCCGGCTTGATTGAGCACGGTGTGCTGAACCGCGTGATCCCTGCGTCGCCAACCACCCTGATTGCGCTGCTGAAGGCCGTGGCCTACGGTTGGAATCAGGAGAAGCTGGCGCGCAACGCGCACCAGATCAGCGAACTGGGTAAGGAGCTGCACGACCGACTGCGCAACCTCGCGGGACACATCACGTCGGTCGGCACAGGGCTTGACCGCGCGGTCGAGTCTTACAACAAAGCGGTCGGGTCGCTGGAGAGCCGGGTGCTGGTTTCGGCGCGCAAGTTTGCCGAACTCGGCGCGTCTGTGGCTGAGGACATTCCGCCGCTCGAGCCGATCGAAACCACCGCGCGCGCTCTCTCCTTTGACTGGGACGACGAAGTCACGCCGGAAGCCGCGGAGGATCAGCGGCGGGCGGGATGAAAATCGCTTAAATGTTCCGACTGGAACATTTTGTGATCTCGCTCGGCGCAGTGGCGCAGCAGACCATTGCCATGATGCGTCCCGCCGCCAATGAGAAGAGAATCGGACTGGAGGTCGGTCTGGATCAGAGGCTGCCAACTGGGGCTGGCAGATCCCGACCGCGTGCTTGAGGTGATGATCAACCTGGTGGACAGCGCCATTGAATTCACTCCGCCGGAAGGGGCCATCAGGCGGCAAGCCTGTGTGGTGGATGCCGATCCCAGTTCGGTCTACGTCTCGGCCAGCGAGACCGGCCGCGGTATTAATTCCGAGACGAAAGCGCGATCTTCGAACGACTCTGCCAGGATCGCAAAGCCATCGATCACCACCGCTCCGGACTGGGACTGGTGGGCCGGTGCGTGCCTTGCCATCTTCAGCTTAGAAAATGCCACCTTGCATCTCCTACTCCAAGCCTGCGAGTCGAAAGCGCCGTCCCCGCCTAAACTGCTTGAACTTCGCGGGATACATAATTCCAGAGAAACCTCCAGAAAGGCGTAGTTAGGCTTTCATAATCCATCTATAATCTTGGAAGTCGTTTTGCCCACGGCACTTAGCGCGACACGGAAAGGGAACCACATGGCAGCGAAGTTGCTAATACGTGATCAGTCGTTAGCAGACGCTGATCCGCGGCTCGCCAGCCAACCAAATGGTGTTCCGCTGAAACCCATGAACCGGGAAAGCCAAGTCCGTTCTGTCGCCGTACTTCTGTTCGTGCTGACCGTTGCTGCCGCCATATTCGCAGCCTTTAATTTTCGCAAAGAGAGCGAGTTCTCGGGTCCCGATGACGGCATCTCCTGGATCGAGGATAGCGGGCGGTTGATGGCCGACCGGGTTGAACCGAACGGGCCGGGCGCGAAAGGCGGCATCAAGCCCGGTGACCGGTTGACTTCGGTCAATGGTCAGGAGGTGCGGGATACGGCGGGCCTGGAGCGGCAACTCTATCGCACGGGCGCCTGGTCTAAAGCCACCTATAGCGTGATCCGGCAATCCGTTCCTGTGGACTCCAGCGTCATACTGGTGCCGGCAGATCGTTGGCCCAACAACTGGCTGCGTCTGATCGCGTTGATTTATCTGGGTATCGGGGTGTACGTGCTGCTGCGCCGTTGGACCGCTCCCGGATCCACACACTTCTATATTTTTTGTCTGGTTTCGTTCATCGCCTTTTCTTTCAAGTACACCGGCAAGCTGAACGATTTCGACTGGACGATTTATTGGGGCAATATCGTCGCCTGGGTGCTACAGCCCGCGCTCTTCCTGAATTTTGTGCTGACTTTCCCAGAGAAGCGGCAGTTTGTAAGGCGGCGTCCGTGGCTGCTGGCGCTGGTTTACCTTCCCGGCGCGCTGCTGCTGGGAATGCGTTTGGCCGCCATGCGCTGGCTGGAGGCAATGGGACGGCTGAACCGCAGCATGGACCGGCTAGATTTCTCCTATGGAGCCGTCTTCTTCCTGGTCGCCGCTACCGTGCTGTGGTACAGCTACCAGCGCGCCAGCACAACCATCCTGCGGCAGCAATTGAAGTGGGTCACCCGGGGCAGCATTTTAGCGATCGCTCCCTATACCGTGCTTTACGTGTTGCCCTATGTCTTCCCTCATGCCATGGGGTGGCTGCCGCAAGCCGCCATGAAGATGGGCGTGCTTTCGCTGGGCCTGCTGCCCCTGACTTTCGGTTATGCCATCTTCCGCTACCGTTTGATGGATGTGGATCTCATCTTCAAGCGCGGCGTGGTGTACACCCTGGCCGTGGCGATTGTAGTGGGAATGTATTTTGCGCTGGTGGCGGGCGTGGCCGAACTGGTTCATATGCGGCAGCCGGGCAGCGGTCCGGTTGGTTTGATCCTGGCGGTGGTGGTGACGGCGCTGCTATTTGATCCGTTGCGCAAGTGGATTCAGGAACGCGTCGACCATTACTTCTACCGCACGCGCTATGACTACCGCCGCACCTTGCTCGAGTTCGGCCGCGAACTTAGTTCGGAGACCGACTTGAATGCCATGCTCTCGTCGCTGCTGGACCGGCTTTCTCGCACGCTGGCGGTCGACCGCATGGCAGTTTTCCTGGCCGACGAAGACGCTGGGCAATTCGTGCTCGCCAAATCTTTCGGTCTCACTGCGCCCAGCCACATTGATCTGGCCTTCCTTAGCGTACCGCGGCCGGAGCAGGCTGGGCATCTTTTCTTCGAGAATACTCACCTGGTGCCCCGCGAAACTCCGGGCGCGCAGCAAGCGATCGCGCGGCTTGATCTGAATTACTACATTCCTTGCCATGCTCAGCAGAAGACGGTCGCGGTGCTTGGCCTGGGTAAGACCGCTCAGGGTGACTTCCTTTCGAGCGAAGATATGGAATTGCTGGAAACTCTTGGAGGCTATCTCGGCATCGCGATTCAGAACGGGCAACTCTATGCCTCCCTGCAGCAGAAAGCGGCTGAGTACGAACGCCTGAAGGATTTCAACGAGAACATCGTCGAATCCATCAACGTGGGCGTGATGGCGCTTGACATGGAGGACCGCATCGAGAGTTGGAACGCGCAGATGGAAGTGATGTATGCGGTGCCCCGCTGGCAGACCGTGACCCAACGACTTGGCACCGTCTTTCCTGCCGAGTTCGTCGAGGAGTTCGATGGCGTCCGGCACAGCGCAGGCATTCACAACCTGTACAAGTTCCGCCTGAAGACGCCGGCGGGTGAAGTCCGCACCGTGAATGTGGCTATCGCTCCGCTGGTAACGCGCAAGTTTCAGGTGATCGGGCGGCTGATTATCATGGACGACATCACCGAGCGCACCGAGCTCGAAGCCCAGCTTTCCCAGGCCGATAAGCTCTCGTCGATCGGGCTGCTGGCGGCGGGTGTGGCACACGAAGTCAACACGCCACTGGCCGTGATTTCTTCCTACACCCAGATGCTGGCGAAGCAACTGCAGAGCGATCCGCAAAAATCGGGATTGCTGGAGAAGATTACGCGGCAGACCTTCCGCGCCTCTGAGATTGTGAACAATCTGCTGAATTTCTCACGAACCAGTGGGAGCGAGGTCAGCGATGTAGACGTGAACAAAGTCATTGCCGACACTCTGGCCCTGCTCGAGCATCAGTTCAAAGTCGCCAAGGTCGAGGTGGAGAATGAGCTCTCACCTGCGCTGCCTGCCATTCAGGGAAATGCGGGGAGATTGCAACAAGTGTTCTTGAATCTGTTTCTCAATGCTAAGGACGCAATGCCCGGCGGCGGCAGGCTACGCGTGGCCACACTCAACGGGGAAAGCGTGAGCGTCAGCGTCTCCGATACTGGATCGGGCATCGCGCCCGAGCACCTGCCGCGCATCTACGATCCGTTTTTCACCACCAAAACTTCGCCTCACGAAGGGCAAGCCCGCGGCACCGGCCTCGGACTCTCCGTCACCTATGGCATCATCCAGGAACACGCGGGCAAGATCCGCGTGGAAAGCCGTCCTGGCGCAGGGACGACCTTCACACTGGACTTTCCCTTAAGCAGGAAGGCAGTCAATGCCTAGACGATCTTCTCTTAGACGACCTTCGCTTAGACGATCCTCGCCTAGACGACCTTCGCAATTGCAGTTCTCCGTCACCAGCAGGCAAGCATTCACATCCCTCGCTTGGCTCGGGAGGATCAGCGCGGTTTTCATTCGAGGAAATTATGCCTGAGGCTGAGTATGTCTGACGCGGCAGTTGTTCCGAACAACGTAATGAATGGAAACCCGGGCCTGGCAGGGGCAATCCTTATCATTGACGATGAAGCGGAGATTCGCGAATCTCTGCAGACCCTGCTGGAGATGGAAGGTTTCGCGGTGGAAGTCGCCGCCAGCGGAGAGGCCGGCCTGCAGCGCATCGGCGAACATCCTTTCGACCTGATCCTGCTCGACCTCGCCTTGCCCGGCCGCAACGGAATGGAAATACTGGCCGAGATTCGCGCCCACGAAACTGGACTGCCGGTAATCATGATCACGGCCTACGGCACGGTGGAGAATGCGGTGCGCGCCATGCAGGCCGGGGCCGCTAACTTCGTTCAAAAACCCTGGGACAACGAAAAGCTGCTGGCCGACGTGCGGGCCGCCGTAGGCTGGCGCCGGGCCGCGGAAGAAAACGTTCAGCTCAAGCGCGCGCTCAAGCAGCGCTACAACTTTGAAAACATTGTGGGCAAAAGCGAGCCCATGCTAAAAATCTTCGACCTGGTCGCACAGGTCGCCAACAGCCGTTCAACCGTGCTCCTGCAGGGTGAAAGCGGGACCGGCAAGGAAGTGATAGCCAAGGCGACGCACCTGAATTCACCCCGCCACGACCGCCCGTTCGTGCCCGTGAATACCGGCTCGATGCCCACCGATCTGCTGGAATCCACTCTTTTCGGGCACGTGAAAGGAGCATTCACCAGCGCCATCGCCTCCAAGAAGGGCCTGTTCGAGATGGCGGATCGAGGCACGCTGTTTCTCGACGAAATCGCCACCATGGGCCTGGAAACGCAGGCCAAGATCCTTCGTGTGCTGCAGGATCGCAAGTTCATGCATCTCGGCGGAGTGCAGGAAATTCAGGTGGACGTACGCATCATCGCCGCCACCAACGTGGACCTGCGCCAGCTGGTGCGTGAAGGCCGCTTCCGGGAAGACTTGTTCTACCGCCTGAATGTGATCACCATCGAGCTTCCTCCTTTACGCCAGCGCCGGGAGGACATTCCTCTGCTCGTCGATTTCTTCCTGAAGAAATATGCCGAGGAAAATGATCGGCCGGTGCGGCGCATTACGCCGGAGGCGCTTCGTCCGTTGATGTCTTACGCCTGGCCCGGCAACGTGCGCGAACTGGAGAATGTGATTGAGCGAGCCGTGGTTCTGTCTTCCGGCACGGAGATCGGTCTCGATCTCTTGCCCGATACTCTCCTCGGTCGCGGATCATCGTTCACTCTGCATGACCCGCCGGTGGATGCATCGCTGTTCGAGATCGTGGAAGATGTTGAAAAGCGCATCATCACCGAGATGCTCGAGAAATGCAACTGGAACCAGACCGAGGCCGCCGAGCATTTCAAGGTTCCGCTCTCGACGCTCAATCAGAAAATCCGCCGGCTGAATATCGAGATCAAGAAGAAGACAAGGGGATAAGAGAACACTTGCTTCCTAAAGCCTTCGATCCACTCTCCGCTGAAGCCTGACTGCGTTCTCTGCTATAGTTCCGAAAAGCCCAAGCGGCTCCGTCGCCAGGCTTTTTTCGAACCGCATGGAACTGATCTCGCCAACCGACCTCGCCAAGGAAAAGGTCCTGATCGTTCAGGATTACGTTCAGTTTTGCATGCAAGCGGTCGCCAATTTCTTCCGCAAGCCGCTCTACTTCGCCGACATGGTGCAGCAGTCTGACACGATCGGCGTCGGTTCGCTGCCGATCGTTCTGCTGACCGGCTTCTTCACCGGAGCAGTGCTGGCGCTGCAGGCCGCGAATACGCTCGAACGTTTCGGCTCCATCAATCTGATCGGCGAACTTGTTTCCACCTCGATGGTGCGTGAATTGGGACCGGTGCTGACCAGCCTTATGGTGGCCGGGCGCAATTCCTCGGGCATGGCCAGCGAGTTAGGTTCGATGGTGGTGACCGAACAAATCGACGCCATGCGCGCCCTGGGCACCGATCCCATGAAGAAGCTAGTCACACCGCGCGTGGCCGCCACGGTGTTCATGCTGTTCTTTCTCGCCATCATTTCCGACTTGGTAGGGCTGACCGGCGGATTGATGGTCGCCAAGGTGCTGCTGAACCTCGACGCACGGCAGTACTGGTCCAACGCCTGGGAAACGCTGGTGTTCCAGGACATACTGATGGGGCTCATCAAGCCGGTTCTGTTCGGCTTTATTATCGCGACCATTGGCTGCTTTTACGGAATGAAGACCAGCGGAGGCACCCAGGGCGTGGGGCGCGCGACCACGCAGGCGATGGTGGCTTCTTCCGTGCTGATTCTGGTCTTTGACTTTTTCGTTACCCGATTCCTGATGGCCGTGCTCGCCTACCATTAATCGCATGTACGCGCCGACCCTGCCTCTTGATTCCGCCGCCGTGACGACGAAGGAGGATTCTTCGCCGGCCATCCTCTTTGAAAATGTGGTTCTGTCCTTTCCGGGGAACGAGGTTTTGCGTGGCGTGTCTTTCCGCTTAGCCCGGGGAGAGACCAAGGCAATTTTCGGCGTGGCAGGCTCGGGAAAGAGTCTGATTCTGAAGCTGGCGATGGGACTGATCCGGCCGGACTCTGGGCGCATCATTGTTCTCGGGCAAGACGTAACGCAGATGCGAGAAGAAGATCTGTTCGAGCTGCGCGGCAAGATTGGGATGGTCTTTCAGGAAAGCGCTCTCTTCGATTCTCTCAGCGTCCGCGAAAATGTTGCCTACCGGCTGATGGGAGTGCACAGCATCTACAACGAAGAGATCGATCACCGAGTGCGCGAGGCGCTGCGCTTCGTCGAGCTGGAGAAGACTCTCGATCTGGACCCGGCTGAGCTATCCGGGGGCATGAGGCGGCGCGTGGCCATTGCCCGGGCGCTGATTACGCAGCCCGAGCTGCTGCTCTATGACTCCCCGACCGGAGGTCTCGACCCGGTAACCTCGAACACCATCATCGAACTGATTGTGAAGCGGCGCGATGTGAACAAGACCAGTGCCCTGCTGGTCACGCACCGTCTGCAGGATGCCTTCACCATGGCCACGCACCAGTTCGACCCGCAAATCAACCACCTCGTGGCGCTGCCTCCCGGACAGCATTGTGATGTGCCCATGAGTTTTCTGATCCTGCGGGACGGCAAAGTGATCTTCGACGGGGACCTACATCAACTGGCGCGCACGCAGGATGAATACATAAAGGAGTACATCTCGTAGAAGTCGTTCCACACGGCTTCTAAACAGAGGCGGCGGTGACGCCGATCGAATTTCTTGGGGAGAGAACAAGAGAACGCGATCGCCCTGAGTTGGAGTTAGGCGACGCCTTCGACGTGAAGGCCAGTATCGTTCTCCTCATCCTGACGTTTCTCGGAATCACCCCGGCCAAAATTCTAACCGCCGAAAATTTGACTGGAACTCCGAAACTGCCAGATTCCCGTGATTGCGTCGATCCGTGATCTCCGGCTTATTTTGCGTTGCCTGTTTGTGGCCGAAGGATCATTTGTTTGATGATTGACCGGACAGGTACGCAAATTGGCTTGCCGATATGGGAGAACTTGACTCTGAGCGACTCGAGGGCATTACCACTCTGAGTCTCGAACCGGCGAATGGAAGAATCACCCACAATCACTCCTTAGACAAGACCAATGCCTGGTCCCTCAATGGAGCATTTTGGTCCATGTCCGTCCGCGCTCTTCGTTGAGCTCGGCGCCCTCGCCGATATAGCCTTCGCTATCCGCCCGCCCTTTTGAAGGGCCGATTTTGCGGACGCGGTGGAGGTATAGCAGAGGGCTGCTTCGGTTTCGGTTCCTGCAATTGCTGTCGCGGAGTAGGCGTTTCAGTTCCTCCCATCTAGCATATGCCGTCTACGCTCCTCAAGGGTTAACGGTCTCGGTGGCGCCATCCAGTTCGAATGCCGACAAAATACTCCCCGAATCGCCGAGCTGTGTACCGCTCTCGTGAAGACTTGTTAATCTTGCGACCTCACTTGCCTGCCATCAGCTTCTCCACGTCCTCCGCCTTCGATGGCAACGCCGCGCTTAATTTGACCAGCTTGCCGTCCGGGTCGACCCAGTAGTCGTCTTCGATGCGCACGCCGAGATTTTCCTCAGCAATATAAATGCCGGGTTCGATGGTGAAGACCTGACCCGGTCCGAGGGGGGCGTCAGGGTCGCTGGCATCGTGCACGTTGAGCCCAACGGGGTGGCCCAGGCCGTGGATGAAATACTTGCCCAGTGGTTCGCCGTGCAAGTCCTTGCCATGAGTGTTGATGTAATCACGGGCGACTTCGTACAGGGAGTCGGGTGCGTCGCGCTTCATGGTCGACTTGCCGGATTTAAAAGCAGCCTCGGCCGCCCGCTGCGCTCCGAGAACGATGTCGTAGATTTCGCGTTGGCGCGCCGTGAAGTGCCCGTTTACGGGAAGTGTGCGCGTGATGTCGGAAGCGTACATGGAATATTCGCCGGCAGCATCGATGACGACCACGTCCCCGGACTTCATGACGTTGTCGTCGTCCGAATAGTGCAGCACCGTTGAGAAATAGCCCGAACCAACGATGGGCGCGTAGGCCACACGCTCGCACCCGCGTTTGCCCCACTCGTATTCCATGAGAGCGGCAATCTCGCGCTCATTCACGCCGGGCTTCACAGTCTTGAACGCCGCGAAGTGAGCTGCCACCGAGGCATCGACCGCCTTGCGGACCAGGGCCGCCTCTCCCGGATCTTTGGTGGTGCGCAGTGACGCGACCATTGGCCTCACATCGTGAAAGCTCAGATAGGCATTGAGCCGCTTCAAAAACCCAAGCGGTTGGGACGAAGCAGCAGTCTCACCCTGCGAAGCAATATCGGTGTAGATCGCAGGACGCGCCCCGCCCACATACTTGGCGACGTCGTTGGGCAGTTGTCCCATATCTTCGACGTGATCGAAGCCTGTAATCTTCGATGCTTCCGGATTCTCCGCACCGAGCTTGGGGCCGGTCCATTTCTCCTGGGTGAGATTGCGCGGAGGGAGGAAGAGAATCTCGGTGTAGGAGCGCGCCGGGGCGTCACCCTTGGCCTCCGCCGCAGACGCGATCAGCAAAGCTGCGCCCGGCTCGCTCAGACCAGAGAGATAGTAGAAATTATCGTCCTGGCGGAAGCCGTAAAGGTCGTTTGGCCCATCGTTCTCCGTCGCTGCGAACAGGACCACTACGCCTGCCACTTTCCTGGCCAGGGCTTCGCGGCGGGCATGATAATCGGCGTTGGGCTGGCGGTCGAGAGTGTAAGCTGGCTCACCGGCGAAGAAACATATTGCCAATGAAGCAGTAAGAAAATAGTTCTGCTGTTTACGAGTCATATTCATCTTTCAGGGCTCCGTTCCTCTCAGAGGCGTCATCCCGAGGATCCGCGCTTTCACCAGCGGGGCGAGGGATCTCGGGCGCATCGCAGCTGACCTCAGCATCAAACCGGGCCACCACCCGTCGGGCCAGAGACTTTCCTTGTGAATTAAGCAGCGTTCAGCTCCTCGACCAGGGCGGGACCACGCCCGACATGCGCGCGTACGAGATCAGCTGTGCCATGTGCTCGTTGGCGTGAATAATGATTCAAAGATACATGCCGTCGACCGTGGCATCAGGTCGGCGATGTGCACCTTGCGTTCGAGGTCTTTCGGCGTCTCCGCTGAATGGGCCTCCTTGACGGCGTCCGATGAGCGCTTCAGCCACTTGATCACCTCTGCCTTGGACGTTACAGCTTTTTCCGCGTTCTCTTTGAGGTCTGCGAGCATCTTTGGACCGGTAACGCTCAGGAGATAAAAATTGGCGAGCACGATGTGCACGTAGACTTCGCTGGTCGAGCGAACCCCCGCAACCGGTCGCCATGCGAGTTTATCCACCGGAGTCGCCGCGGCCAACGCCACCAATTATTGCGAAACGTGCTTCCACTCGCCATCGTACCCCTGCCAGACACCCTCGCGCGCAGTCTGGGCGGAAAACATACGCGCGCTCAATAAAACCCACAACAATGTTTGCGCCGAGCATCGGTTCGCGTACCACTTCTATGAGCAAGGAAACTGCGACTACTTCGGCCCGCCCGTCACGCTTTGTTTGGCCTGCAGAAATGCGTCCACGTTGCTTTTGTCGATCAGGGCAGAACCAGTATCCACAAAGGAAGGGATTGGCGCAAAACTATCCTTGGACCAGTCGGTATCAAGTGACGGCGGCTTGTGGTGATAAAGGTTATCGAGCATCTGCATGCCGACGAAGGCCATGGTGTAGGGTTTCTGCGCCAGCGTAGCGGCGATTCCGCCTTTCTGGATCCATTCCAGTGTTTCCGGATCGGTATCCATGGCCATTACGACCTTGCCGGTCAGGTGATAACTATTGAGCACGCCGGCCACTTCCTTGCCTGACTGCGCTTCCAGACAAACGAAGGCATCCACCTGATCTTTTTCTTTGCCGATAATCTGAGTTGTGGTGTCGAAGGCGATGCGCGGATCGCCCTGGATATCGACAACCCGGGTGATCTTGATGTTGGGAGTATGTTCGAGCGCATCGCGATAGCCGCGCAAACGGTCCTGCATGTTGTGCTGATCGGGCATGGTAAAGACGACGACGTTGCCTTTGCCGTTCAGCGCCTGGGCAAGGCGCAAGCCGCCGGTCACGCCAACCTGATAGTTATTTGTGCCGATGAAGAAGAGCCGCTTGCTCGCGGGAGCGTCGGAATCCACCGTGATGACAGGAATTCCCGCAGCGTTGGCTTTGTCGATGCTGTCTTTGAGCAAGGCGGGGTCGGTGACTCCGAGAAGGATGCCTGTTGCCTTCTGCTGCACCGCCTGATCGAGGGCATCGCGTTCGGCTTTCGGGTCGTAGTTGTTCGGGCCGGCAAAATCGGCGCGCACCTTGAATAGTCCCGCAGCTTTGGTGAAACCCGCCCCCGCTGCCTGCCAGTACGGTACTTGCAGGTTGGCTGCAATGAAAAAGAAATGCTCATCAGCGTCATGACCAGAACCGCAACTGAGCACCACCGCGCCCAAAAGCGATAGCACGAAAAAAGACGACAGCCTGCGAAAGCCGAGCATCGGATCCTCCCTCGATCCGCGAGTTAGGTAACGCGGGTTACCCTTTTGCGGAGTTGAACCGGCGTGCCGGGCCCGATGAAAAATTTTGGCGAGTTGGATTGTAATTGAGCGGTCAAGCGAAGAAAAGGCTAGCGCGACGCTTTATCGAGCAGGCCGGAGATTACACTCTCCTGCACTTCGCCGGAGGAATTGTAAAGCGCGGCTCCGGATGCATCGAGAACAACGACATGCGGGATGTAGCCCTTGTAGTATTGCTTGCGCAATTCCTCCTGAGCGGGCGAGAGCGGACGATCGAGGTCGACGACCACAAACTGCACCCGGCCCTTGTACTTTTCATACAGGCTCACGGTGCGGCGCGCCTGGCGCTTGGAGTTATAGCATCCCTCGCCGTACATGATGACATAGGCGGGCTTGCCGGCGGCAAAGCCGTCTTCCATATGATCGCCGGCGATGAGCGGGCCGTCCTGGCGGTCGCTGCTGTAGTCGAGGTGGGAGTTCAGGCGCAGGTTCTCTCCGGCGAAGGCGGGAGTAAAGGCAACGAGCACCACGGCGCAGGCAGCAAATAGCTTCATAAGATTCTCGGGCGTTGGATTCCAACCCGCTTGATGAGACGAATATCGACACGGGAAGTTACAAGGGGTTGGCCTCGTCGGCGTTCGGAGCGCCACAGAGTCTACACTCCCACCGGGAATGGCTTGGTGTGAGCCTCGGCGCTGAGAGCCACGCCGGAGAAGCGGCCTTGCAGCAGAGACATCAACCCCGTGTACCAATAGCCGACCACGAACAACAGCAGAAACGGAATTGTAACGAAGTTTTCGTTCTCCACGGCGTAATAAACGGTTAGCGCGAAGTAGGTACCGATCAGCAGCTCGACCCAGGGAATCCAGCCCAGGCGCTTGCGATATTTCGTCGCGCCAACTTTGTCCTTCTTCGATTCGACGTGGTACTTGGGAGTGCGCGCAAAGGCGCTCTCCTTGCCGATCAGCGCTTCGATCACGGCTTTGGTATTGGTGATGGTCAATCCGATGCCGAGCGCCATCAGAAATGGCAGATAAAGCAGTGCGCGCGGCCAACTCCTGGGAAAGAGTTCGCGTTGCGAAACCAGGTAGAAACTCGAAATAGAAAACGTAGATGCCATGAAGAGCGGCAGATCGATGAACAGCATCTGGAACCATCCCTGATAAAAACGGATGATCATCGCGGGCAACATCAAAACCGAAAGCACGATCATGAGCGGATAGCTCAGGTTCGCGGTGAGGTGATACCAGGCTTCGATCTTGGTGTGCAGCGGAGCGTCGCTGCGCAGCACACGGGGCAGAATTTTCTTGCCGGTCTGGATCAGTCCTTTGGCCCACCGGGCCTGCTGGGTCTTGAACGCGGTCATCTCCACCGGCAACTCGGCCGGGCACTCGACATCCTGCAGGTAGATGAACTTCCATCCTTTAAGCTGAGCGCGGTAGGAGAGGTCAGTGTCCTCGGTAAGCGTGTCGTGCTGCCAGCCCCCGGCCTCGTCGATGGCGGCGCGGCGCCACAGTCCGGCGGTGCCGTTGAAGTTGAAAAAGACGCCGCTGCGTGCGCGTCCGGAGTGCTCGAGCACAAAATGGCCGTCGAGCAGAATAGCCTCGACCTGCGTGAGGAAGGAATAGTTGCGATTGATGTGCGTCCAGCGGGTTTGCACCATGCCGATTCTAGGATCGCAAAAATGGTGGATGGTACGCAGCAGAAAATCCTCCGGAGGGGTGAAGTCGGCGTCGAAGATAGCGACCAATTCCCCTTTTGCCGTCTTCAGGCCCTCGGCCAGCGCTCCCGCCTTGAAGCCTTCCCGGCTGGCGCGATGATGGTAGCTGATGGGGTTTCCCAGCGCGGCATAGCGCTCGACGAGGTTGCGGGCGACTTCGATGGTTTCGTCGGTGGAATCGTCGAGCAGCTGGACGTCGAGCTTTTCCCGCGGATATTTCAGTTTACAAATGGACTCAAGCAGCCGCTCGACCACGTATTGCTCATTGAAGATGGGCAGCTGCACCGTGACCCTGGGCAACTCCTCGAAGTGCGATGCCGGCTCGGTGGTGCGATTTTTCTTATGCTTATAGTAGAGGTAGACGAGGACGTAGCGATGCATCCCGTAGGCTGCCAGTAGAATGAGCACGATGAAGTAGGGAATCAGCAGGGCGCGGTCGAAGGCATCGGTGCGGTAAAGGCCCTGGAACGTCTTAT
>Ga0302177_10001925_pt1 | contig 14751 bp, 15 predicted proteins | sample I_Palsa_E1_2_FD_198780 | JGI IMG/M metagenome (GOLD analysis project Ga0302177, IMG submission 198780) | Peat permafrost microbial communities from Stordalen Mire near Abisko, Sweden - I_Palsa_E1_2 | ecosystem: Environmental > Terrestrial > Soil > Palsa > Peat permafrost | place: Sweden... | reverse complement strand
GCGGCAAAGAAGGTCGCAAAGAAGACCGTCGCTAGGAGAGTTGCAAAAAGGTAACCTGAAGTCCTCGATAATGATCCGAATCGACGCGCGAAAAGTCGCGCGCCGTTCACCTCAGACGGCAGAGGCTGGTGGGTGGGCCGCCGGGACGTTGGCCAGTATCGTCGGAAGAGGCTCCAGGGGCTTGCCTTCGGGGCCCTTTATCATTCGTTCTATCCCTACTCATTCGTTGGCGCTAGATTCGAGCCGTGCCATCGCATTATTTATATGGAAGAGACCATCATACGAAAGCGCCTTCGCGCTCCTTGAGAAACTAGCTTCCCAGCGATAGCTCAGCGGGCGTCGTGGAATGAACGGAGTGTACCGGCGCTGTAGCATCATCGTATGACTCCTCGAGCAAATGCGGCGGCAGTGATTTAGAAGGCTTCACGCCAAGCTCCTTGAGCATCTCGGCCTGCCTAAGCACGTTTCCTCTGCCTGACGATAGCTTCTGCTTAGCCTCGTTATAGCTGTCTTGGGCCTGCTGCAATCGCTGACCAACTTTTTCCAAATCTCCTACAAAGCCCGCCAACTTGTCATAGAGATCAGCGCCCCTTGCAGATATCGCTTGGGCATTTCGGCTTAGACCTTCCTGCCTCCAAAGGTTCGCCACCGTACGGACGACGAATAAAAGCGTGCTAGGACTGACCAGGAGCACGTTTTTTTCCCATGCATTCTGAAACAGTTCGGCATCATTGGTCACGGCAAGCATGAAGGCAGGCTCCAGTGGTACGAACATTACAACGAAGTCCAACGAGCTCAGACCATACAAGGACTGGTAATTCTTGTCAGATAGACCTTTCATGTGGTTGCGGATTGAGATTACGTGTCGCTTGAGTGCTTGCGTACGATCTTCGTCGCTGCCAGCTGCCGAAAATGTTCGATAGTCGGGAAGCGTCAACTTTGAGTCGACCACAAGATGGCGATCACCAGGAAGGTCGATGATTACGTCTGGAATAACGTGGGTTATGCCTGCCTCGTCTTTAATTGCATCCTGGCGACGGTAGTGCTGGCCAGCGATAAGGCCAGCTTTCTCAAGGACATCGTCCAAGATCAGCTCACCCCAGTTACCCTGCGCCTTCCGGTCACCCTTAAGGGCGGACGTCAGATTCTGGGCATCTTCGCTGAGGGTATTGTTCAATGCGATCAGTTGACGTACCTGCTCGCCTAGCGCCGAGCGGTCCTTCCCTTCGTTGACATAGACCTCTTCGACTTTCGTCTTAAAGTCTGTGAGCTGCTGCTTAAGCGGACTTAGCAGCTGATCGAGATTGACCTGATTCTGCTCTGTGAACCTCTTACTCTTGTCCTCGAGTATTTCATTGGCCAATGCCTTGAACTGGTTCGAAAGCTGTTCTTTTGCGTCATTTATCAGCGCGATTTTCTGTTGGGCTTGCTCACGTTCACTGGCTAGGTTGGCCTTCGATTCCGCCAGTCCTGCACGCATGTCGGAATGCTCTGTTCTAAGAGTTTGCAGTTGAACGGCTGCTTCAGCGGCCTCGCGCTTCAGGTTAAAAATGGCGTCTTCCTTCGCTCGAAGCTCAGCAACGGATTGACCCGAGGAATGATGAAGATTTCCTATCTCAGCCGTCAGGTTCGCGATGTCAGAAGCTTGTCGGCTAGCTGAGCGTCGGCTGATGATGAAAGTGATTGTCGCGCTGACTATCAGGCTGATCACAATTAGGAGGAGAGCGAGATCCAGAGAAATCTGCATGGTTTCATCCGTTGAATGAGTTAGGGAGATAGCGAAGAGCCAGGCCAACATTAGCTTTCGACAGTCTGATCTCTAGAAAGACTTCTATAAATCGTAGCAACCCCGCAGTTGAACCGCTTCGCGATGTCAGGAACGGATAGCCCCTCTTCATCCCGAAGGACATTGATACGTTCAATCTGCTCAGCGTTCAGAACCTTCTTTCGACCAAATTTCACCCCGGAAGCCTTAGCTTTGGCGATCCCATCACTTTGACGCTCAGCTCTGATATCGCATTCGAACTCAGCTAACACACCAAGCAAGGAGAACATCAACTTGCCTTCTAAGGTCGCAGTGTCGATAGCTTGGTCGATGACTTTGAGCGTCACACCCTTTCGCTTGAGCACATCGGCAATTTTGGCCAGATCCAAAACACTTCGAGCCATGCGATCCAACCGAGTGATCACCAGCATGTCGCCATCGCGGAGAAACTCCAAGCAGGCCAGAAACTGGGGACGATTGTCCTGCTGCCTTCCCGACTTCTTCTCGGCATAGATCCGAGTGCATCCGAAGGCACTGAGTTTTTCATGTTGGACAGCAGGAGATTGATCTTGGCTGCTCACGCGACCGTACCCGACGACCTCACCCATTCTCATATCTCCTTAGAGATTATAATAATAGGATATTGAAATGACTTTTGATAGATCTTTTCGAAGGTTCCGGAAGTTATACATTGTGCGAAGCAGGCCTGTATGCCGTTGCCGCCCTTGCTATGCTCAACGTTGAAAACAGCCGTTGCTGTAATTGAGAATTGAATAGGTGAAAGGAAAGCAGGAAGCGAGCAAGTCGGGGGGCGGGGCTATGCGTTTTGGCGGCGAGATAGCAAGAACCATCGCCCAAGTACGTCTTAATACAAAGCTCAGCGCCGGCTCCGATGACGGACTCCAATCTTGGTATCCGTACTACGCAGGCTATAGCGAGCAGTTCGCCGAAGGGATTGTGCGAGCTGCTGGAAGTGACGGCACGCTCAGAATTCTGGATCCCTGGAATGGCAGCGGAACAACAACTCGAGCGGGACATGCTTTAGGCCACCAGGTTGTCGGCTTCGACATAAACCCAGTGACACTGCTTGTGGCTTCAGCGAAACTCGCAAACCCCGATGACGTCAAGCACATTCACGGCTTGGCCAGCCGGTTTATCGCGCGGCCAGACCGTGTCAGACCGTCCGTTAACGACCCTCTATTACGCTGGCTACCAGCAGCGATCGTCGGAAAATATAGGGCGATCGAAGGCCAGATCATTTCCGAACTTGCAACGGATGAGAACGAGCACGCCGTGGATCCCCGCTCGGAAACTCTTCCTCCGCTTGCCGCTTTCCTGCTTCTCGCCCTATTACGCGCAGCGAAGTCCTTAGCCGCCGTAAAAAATTCTTCTAACCCAACTTGGAAGCGGCCTAGCGGCGACATCGTGCCAGCACGCAGCAGGCAGCTTTCCACCTTATGGATCCAAGCACTTAGGTCAATGGCTAACGATCTACAGAGCGCAAGGGGCACTGATTTGGGCTGTGGTCAACACACCACGCTAGCCTTATCAACCAGCCTATCATTGCCCGTCGTGGATGATTCAATCGATCTCATCGTGACCTCCCCTCCTTACTGCACACGAATAGACTATTTCGTAAGCTCTGCATTCGAAATTGCCGCTCTTAAGATCGACGAAAACGGGCAGGAATACCGTGCACTCAGGCAGGCGGCGATGGGAACGAACCTATCCAGATCACCCGTAGCCTGCGCCATCCCCTTGACGTGGCCTGATTCGGTGAAGACGTTGCTCAATGCCATACGGCAGCACCCAAGCAAGGCGTCGGGCACCTATTACCTCAAGACTTACGCACAGTATTTCAGTGACTGCATGCAATCACTTTCTGAGATCGGTCGAGTCCTAAGACCCGGTGGGGCCGCAGCGTTGGTTGTGCAGGACTCATATTATAAAGATATCCATGTTGACCTTCCCAGGCTATATGTCGACTGTGGGGCAAGTATCGGGCTCGTCGGGGAGGTGACGTCTTCCTTACGGGTAAGTCATGCTTTGGCTCAGATCAACAGTAGGTCCAGAAAGCATCAGGACCAAAAGCGGTACATAGAATCAGTAGTCGTGCTTGAGAAGCCGCGGTTGTCCTAAGAATATTTTCGCTTGCCGTCTTCAAGGAGACACAATGTCATTGGACCTCGACAACCGCATCGACAAAGGTCGAAGCGACATTCGCACAGATAAGCTCGACATGACGTTTGGCGAATTCGCGAACATGTACGAGCGCCACGAGCTTATCGTGGCTCCCGCATATCAGCGCCTATTTCGATGGAAGGACGGTCAAAAGGGAAGATTTATTGAATCAGTGTTACTTGGCATTCCTACGCCGGCAATCTTCGTGGCGGAGACAGACAGTGGAGTTTGGGAGCTGGTGGATGGCTTGCAGCGGCTTTCTACCATCCTAGAGTTCTTCGGTTCACTCAAAGATGGCGATGGCAACCTCATGCCGCCCTCACGTATCGTTGCCGATGAGGGGGCTGTTTTACCTGAGCTCGACGGAATGAGCTTTGAGGATCTCAGTCTTCGATCGAGGCTTTCGATTCGCCGTGCCGGTTGCCGTGTCGAAGTGGTGAAGTTCGGAAGCGGTAAGAGAATGAAATATGACTTGTTCGAACGGCTGAATACAGGTGGGGTACGCCTTACCGAGCAGGAAATTCGGAACTGCATCTTCCGTGCAGAAGACCCAGATCTGATGGATTATTTTGACCGGCTCGCGCGCGACGAACATTTTTTCTCAACTCTTGAACTGTCTTCGCACAAGCGAAAATCTCTCTACGATCGGGGCTTAGTACTTCGGTTCTTCGCCTTAAAGAATGATTTCGAAAGCTTCAAGCACGACGTTGAACCCTTCATCACTGAGTACGTCCATAAGATTGTTGATGGTGACTCAACGTTCGATCGAGCTAACGAAGAGGACATTTTCAAGCGCACGTTCGCAGTAATTTCGGATACGTTAGGCAGCGGGTCATGGAAGCACCTCAAGAACGACTCACCCTCGGGCGAATTTTCGGTCTATATCTTCGAAGCTATTGCTGTGGCCGTTGCTCGAAACATTGATCGGGTTGAACAAATGGACAAAGCTGATCGCGAAGACAGATTCAACAAGATCAAGGTTAGTGCTGACTTCAAAGATGCAATCGGACAAGGTGGAAACACGAAGCCCAAGCTGACGAAACGCCTTACAACGGCGGATTCAGTGCTGACGGCACCCTGAGGTTTGCCTTCATGACGGGCGAAGAGCTAACCCTTGCAACAAGCATTACCGACTGTCTCGATAGGCGCAGGGGGAGTCTAACCGACATAATCCGTGTCGTTGCCTCTGTAAAGAACACCGTACTGCTCCAGCCCACATGCATGATGGCGGTCCCGATCATCTACGCACACTGGGAGGGCTTTACCAAGGAATGCCTCCAGCTTTACGTAGAACACTTGGAGGCCATCGCCCTTCCGCAAGGCGATGCCTCAAGCGCCCTGTTGGCGTATGCATGGGAGGGTTCTTTTGCAAAGCTGAGAGATAAGCTTACTCACGCAAAGAAGGAAGAACTGGTTGACCGATTTTTTGCCAGCCTGGACACGGCCTTAGTGTTTGAGAAGAAGCAGCGTGAAATAGACACGAAGTCCAACCTTTCTTTCAAGGTTCTTGAAGAGCTTGCGCAGGCCTTTTGCCTCGACATAGCTCCTTTGAGAGCTCACAAGACGAATTTAGATGCCTTGGTGAACCGTCGTAACAATATTGCTCATGGTGGACGCGACCAAGCCATGGACGATAATGACGTCGCTCGGTACAGGGATCTCGCTGTGACTCTTATGACAGAACTTGAGTCCATTTTGCTGGATGCACTCTCGAAACAAACGTACCGGCGACCAGAGCCGGAAAGGGCGACAGCATAGCTCTCGGTTTCGCCTACTCCAGCTTAGAGGTCGGTTTGCTCGATGCATTCGAGCTTTGAGGAGTTGCCAGCCGAGCAATGGCCATTTAAGTCGTTAGGTGCTCCACAATTTCGTCTGCGAGCTGACGTGCGTTTTCGAAATTGAGCGGTGTGAACGTGCTATACATACCTGCCGCTACTTCGTCCGGTCTAAATCTTATGGCACCGACGTCCCGCTCAAGCCCTTTCAAATGAGCTTCGGCTGATATGCCGTGACCTTCGCAGTACGAGCGTAAGAGTCCAATGATTTGCCCCTGCCACACGGCATCTTCTGGTCTGGTCGGCTAAGTTTCGATATCGAGCAGCTCAAGCCCGCGCGCTCGGTGGGCTGCCATAATGAACGTGGCGCAGGTCAGGCCTTGTCCGATGGGCAAGGGCAACGGGTGACCAGTTTTTGGATCGAAGATCTCGCCGCTTGAGTTGAAGCCATAGGGAAAAGCGGTGTCCGCGCTTGCGATCTGCCGAACCCAATCAATCATGATTTCACGATTGATTTCATCGAGCCCACTGTTCCACCAGTGAAGCCGATCGACGGTGCCTGCAGGCTTGTTGGTTACCGAGTAATGCCAAGCTAAGTCGCAAAATCGGACTGTATCCGTGGACTGATACACGATGCCGACGTGCAGCTGGCCAGCTCCATCGGGAATTAGGCCGACAGCCAAGCCACAGAAGTTAGTCCAGTCGCCTCGCCCCGGCTTTGACGTCACTCACAAAAGCCCGCGCAGAATGCTGTCTGCGTCCATGCCTCGCACCTGCGACAACTCACTGCGCACGTCGTCACGCTTGGTTCTGTAGTCAAGCAAGAACTTTCGGACCGGGAACAATGTGCGTAGCACCGCCACCATGACGTCCACTCGCATCTGCGGCGGGTCCATCAGCGCGAACAAGCTGTTGACTAGGCGATAGTCGTTCGCAGGGATCGCAAGCTTGAGGAGGCTATTAAGCCCTGCAGTTATAGGGGTTAGGTAATCCGCGCTTGGCGGCGCATTGATATCGGCGGAAGCAAGCCTGTCGAGCCAGTCGAGCGGCACTGCGCTTGTTTTAGCAGGGGGGGCAGGCGCCACTAGCTCGCCTGTAGGTGCCAGCACCCGGGCAAATGGTGGCTCATAGGGACATTGCATGGGCGCTGCATCGCATTGCGACGCAGTCGCAAAAACCAGGAACGCCGAGAAAAAAGCTATCTCAGGGATCTGTCGGCTTGAGCTTGGCATGCAAATCGTTCGTAATGCACCATCGGAAGAGTCCCCCCGCCTGCTCATTGAAGTGATCCAGCCGGTCGAAAATGGGGGGGATATCGGATCCTGGATACTGTCCTGAGCTTGAGTCCGCATAGAAGTCTGCATCGATCAAGAAGACCTGTTTTCCGCTTTCACTATTAAGCCCTAGACCCACACGGAGAGCAAGCTCGCCGAGTTCGTCATCTAGAGCCACGATACTGACGCTTTGATGCTGTTTTGCGGTCGAGAGTTGCGGATCCGCCAATAGGCCTAAGACCTGTGGTTTGACCCACATCGACCAGGCATCGTCGCCCAGCCCGTGCTTCTCCCGGTCCAAAATATCTTGGTATCGGAGACCTATGCGAGTCACTGCTATTGGGCCGTAGAGATCCCAAAACGCACCGAATATTTGAGTCAGCCGATCCTTAAACTCTTCCCAACGAACATACGCAGTCGTCTGCAAGGTCAAGGCGTCCTTGCTTAGATTTATCGTCCAGCTCCCGTCCGCGGATACAAAATTGTAGGAATTGTCAGGAATCGATGCTGGTGCAGCCGCAGGCGTGGGCACGCCCCCAAAGTTGACGATTACTTGCATATTTTGAGCGACCGAGAGCATCGGGTACTCAGCGCGGATGGCTTGTTGAAACTTGATCGGAAGCTGGGCGGTCAACTCGAGCAAAGTAGAGAAGCGTATCTGGCACACGACCATTGAGAGCGGATTGGAGGCATAGATCACCCTCTTATCTCTCACGAATTGCATCGCGCCCCCTCGTTCTATGGAAATATGACGCAAGCCGGTTCGTGCGTGCTTACTTGGCTTGTACTATCCATCAAGTTAGGGACGACGCGCAATCAGTCTTCGACATTCCCGTCGCATGGCAATCTGTCCTCAACGCATGCTCCTCAGGCCTGACGATGAAGAGACTAGGCTGTCGCGAAGCGTCCGCGCTTGATTGACCGTCTCTCAGACTGTGAGAGGATGCCACCGGCTGCCTCGGATACCTCCTAGCTCTAGGGTCCTGCGCCTTTACCGCTCCGAAGCTCATCTATCTCGTCAGCCCACGCTTGCATCATGGCTCGACTCTCTTCCATGTACGTTGCTTTGTTATAGACGCTCCAAATCTTAGGATAGCCATGTACCAACTGCCTTTCAATCCAGTCAGCGTTGTAACCCTTAACGTTCGGGGCGGTGCTGATCGGATGCCTAAACCCACACCCCCTTTTCATCCAATTCGCGCGTCGAACATCTAGGCCGAAAGCTTCGGCATTAAGGCGTACACCATCCGGAGAGTGGCGAGAAGCATCCATAGTTCGCGTCCAGCACTCTATAAACTGAAGTAAAGAATCTTTTCATGTGGCTAAAGCTGTGTGGCCACAATCGCCCATTTCCAGTTCGGACAGCAGATCGGCCCAGGCCTGCAAGGCATGTTTACGCTCTTGGAAATAGTCATGCTGATTGTAGATTCCCATCACCCCCCTGAGTTTGTGGTTGAGGCATCTTTCAGCGACATGCGGAGGCGTTCCGAGCGCTTCGAGATGAGTACGTGCGGTGCGCCGCAAATCATGCAAAGTGAAAGGCTCGCAGTCATCCATCATTGGGCGAATACTTTTCGCCATAGCCGCGTTCAAAGTGTTCACGTCGATATGCGGAATCATTCTGGATTGCAATTTTCTTGCTGGCAGCAGCCAAGCACTATCGCCGGCCAGTCGTACTAGCTCCTGCAGCGCCTCTACAGCTTGGCGAGGCAACGGAATGTTTAAGGCTTGTCCAGTCTTTGTCCTTTCGGCCGGCAAGCGCCAAATCGCCTCAGTCAAATCAAACTCTTTGATCGGCGCGCCGATCAGCTCTGATTTGCGATTGCCAAGCATAAGCAATAGCTTTATCGCTAACGAATTTTCGTAGGTCCATCCCTTTGCTGACCGCATAACTGACAGCAATCGGGCCAGCTCTCTTTGAGTAAGCCATCGCCTGCGACCTTCTTCCTTGCCACCTGCGTCAGAGGGATCAAACGCAGCTGCCGGATTGATTGAAACCATCTCCCGTTTCACCGCGTAGTCAAACATTCGTTTCACCCAGCGCAACACGTCCGTTGCCATCGTCGGAGCGCCACGCTTGACGATCTTTTTGAGCATTGCATCGATATGAGAGGGGCGCACGTCTGACAAAGCCAGTTCACCGATGTTCGGCTTGATGTCACGCTCAATCCGACCACGAACAATATTCGGATGCTTCCAACGCCCGACAATTCGGGCAGCGAAATATTCGTCCGCCAGCATGGATACCGTCTTCGCGCCTCGTTTGGCCTCGATCTTGGCAACGGCCTGTTGTTTACGCTCCCTCTTTTCGACCGTTACGTCATAGCCGAGTGCTACGCGCGCGCGCATCTCTTTTGCGGTCTTGCGGGCATCAGCCACTGACAGGACGCTATAGGTACCCATGTGCAGCACACGGGGTTGTCCAGCTATTTGGTACCGAAACAGCCAGCGTGGATTGCCATCGCTTTTGCGATAGCGAAGGTAGAGTCCGTCGCCGTCGCATCTACCTTCGAATCGGTCGCCAGCCTTGATCCAGTTGCGAATTGCAACGTCCGAAAGCTTCCCCATGACTTCCTCACTTTGTACCCAGGAATTCTACCAACGATACAATGAGGTACACACCCGGGTACAGGCAAGCCACTGGAAGTGAGAGAGTTTTGACGGACGTTCGTGAACAGCGAAGTATTTTATATTAATGACTTACAGGAATTTTGTTATAATTCTGTGAACGCCAATGAACTTGCATGAACTTTATTCGATGTTCTGCACCTGTTCGCGCATCTGCTCGATCAGTACCTTGAGTTCGACGGCGGCATTGGTGCTGCGGGCGTCGACCGACTTGGAACCCAGCGTGTTGGCCTCGCGATTGAATTCCTGCATGAGGAAATCCAGGCGACGGCCCACCGGCTCCTTCAAGCCGAGCACACGTCGCGTTTCGCCGATATGGGTACTGAGGCGATCGAGTTCTTCGTCCACGTCAGTGCGGGTGATCTGCAATACCAGCTCCTGCTCCAGCCGCCCAGGTTCTACCGGTTGCTTAAGATCGGCCAGCCGCGTCTCCAGCCGCGCGCGCAGCGCGGCGCGGATCTGCGGCATCCAGCCGCGTACATCAGCAACCACGCGTTCGATGTTGTCGAGCTTGTCGCGCAGGATTTCGCCAAGCTTTTCGCCTTCCCGTTCGCGCGTGGCGGTGAGCGCATCCAGCGCACGATCGAGCACGTCGAACAGCGCCGCCTGCTGGGATTCGGGATCGATCGCGTTCTGCTGCAGCACGCCCGGAAAACGCAATAAGTCGGTGAACTCCACATGCAAGCCGGGAAACCGCGCGGCCATGTCCAGGTTCAATTCCGACAGCCGGGTCAGCAACGCATTGTTGACCTGCAGCGATTCACTGCGCGAATCGCTGGTGCGGCGCACGGTGATGTCGAGCTTGCCGCGCGACAGCTTCGCTGCGATGCGCTCGCGCAGCAACGACTCGAAGCTGCGCAAATCGTCCGGAAGGCGCGGGCTCAGTTCCAGATAACGATGGTTGACCGTGCGCAGCTCGCAACTGAGGGTACCGGTCGGACCGGTGGTTTCGGCGCTGGCGTAGGCCGTCATGCTGCGGATCATCGGCGGTCTTCCGAACGGGGGGAAAGTGCGCAATGGTAAACTCTCCCGTCCCGCCTTGCCCAATCCGGCCAAGCGAAGTCAGGAACCACCCCATGACCCCCGTCGCCCGTCCCAGTGGCCGAAGCAGCGACCAGCTGCGTTCCGTCAGTATCGAACGCCACTACACCCGCCATGCCGAGGGTTCGGTATTGGTGAGCTTTGGCGACACCCGCGTGCTGTGCACGGCCAGCGTCGAGGATCGCGCACCGGCGTGGCTTCGCGGCAAAGGCGAAGGCTGGGTGACCGCCGAATACGGCATGTTGCCGCGCGCCACCAATACCCGCATGCAGCGCGAAGCCGCGCGCGGCGGCCAGGGCGGCCGCACGATGGAGATCCAGCGGCTGATCGGTCGCTCGCTGCGCGCCTGCATCAACCGACAGGCCCTGGGCGAACGGGTGATCACGCTGGACTGCGACGTGCTGCAGGCCGATGGCGGCACCCGTACGGCGGCCATCACCGGTGCCTACGTGGCACTGGTCGATGCAGTGAACGTGCTGATGAAACGCGAAAACCTCAAGCGCAACCCGATCGTGGGCGCGGTCGCCGCGGTATCGGTCGGCATCTACCAGGGTATGCCGGTGCTTGATCTGGATTACGCCGAAGACTCGAACTGCGACACCGACATGAACGTGGTGATGAACGACGGCGGTGGTTTCATCGAAGTGCAAGGCACCGCCGAGGGCCATGCGTTCCGCCGTGACGAAATGGACGCGCTGCTGGCGCTGGCCGAAAAAGGCATCGGCGAGCTGGTCGCCGCGCAGCGCGCCGCGTTGTCACAGGGCTGAGCGCGGTTCTCATGAGGCGTATCGTCCTTGCCAGCAGCAATCCGGGCAAACTCGTTGAATTCAACGAGATGCTCGCTGATAGTGGTTTCGAGGTAAACACCCAGGGCAGCCTTGGCATCAGTGACGCCGACGAGACTGGCCTGACCTTCGTGGAGAACGCCTTGCTCAAGGCTCGCCACGCCGCGCTCGCAAGCGGTCTGCCAGCGTTGGCCGACGACTCCGGCTTATGTGTTGACCATTTGCAAGGCGCGCCAGGCCTGTACTCGGCGCGCTACAGCGGCGGCCATGGTGACGCCGCGGCCAACAACGCAAAACTATTGAGGGAAATGGATGGCGTGCCAGCGGCCGAGCGCGGCGCGTTCTTCATTTGCGTACTGGTGCTGCTGCGGCATGCCGATGATCCGGCCCCGCTGATCGCCGAGGGCCGCTGGTATGGCCGCATCCTGGACGAGGGTCGGGGCAGTGGCGGTTTCGGATACAACCCCGTATTCCTGCCCGAGGGCTACAGCGAAAGCGTTGCCGAAATGGACGCAGCCCTGAAGAACCGGCTTAGTCACCGCGGCCAGGCGCTGGCAAAGTTGCATGCACAGCTGGCCGCACGCTAGTGAGCCTGCTTGCTCCGCCGCTGTCGCTGTATGTGCACATGCCGTGGTGCGTGAAGAAATGTCCCTATTGCGACTTCAATTCGCACGGCTTGCGTAGCGAACCGCCGCCGTACGACACGTACACGGATTTGCTGCTGGCCGATCTGGATGCTGATCGGCGCGATTTTGGCGCCGCCCTAGATGGCCGGCCGATCGTCAGCGTATTTTTTGGAGGCGGCACCCCAAGCTTGTTTGCTCCTGAGCTGATCGCACGTTTCCTCGACGGTGCCCGCGAGCGGCTGCCCTTGGTCGACGATTGCGAAATCACGCTGGAAACAAATCCAGGCACTGTCGAACATGGCCGCTTCGACGGCTACCTGGCCGCGGGCGTCAATCGCATTTCGTTCGGCGTGCAGAGCTTCGATGACGACAAACTGCGCCGTCTGGGCCGCATCCATGGTGCCGCGGAAGCGGAGGCAGCGGTTAAATCGGCCCAGGACGCCGGCTACACGAACATCAACATCGACCTGATGTATGCGCTGCCGCAGCAATTGCTGGAGGGCGCGCTGACCGACGTGGACCGTGCAGTCGCACTGCAGCCGACGCATATCTCGCACTATCAGCTGACACTGGAGCCGAACACCGCGTTCGCCGCCAATCCGCCGCCGCTGCCGGACGACGATCACGCCTGGGCGATGCAGGAGGCCTGCGAGCAACGCCTTGCGGCGGGCGGTTACGGTCAATACGAAATTTCCGCTTACGCGCAGCCCGGCCGCCGCTGTGTGCACAATCTCAACTACTGGCGTTTCGGCGACTATCTCGGCATCGGCGCCGGCGCGCACGGCAAATGGAGCGACGCGGCCAGCGGCCAGGTGCATCGACGCTGGAAAAGCCGCCTGCCGCGGGCCTATCTGGAAGCCGGCGCAGGCCTGGCGCGGATCGGTGGCGATAGCCTGGTCAGCGCGGCCGAACTGCCGTTCGAGTACATGCTGAACGCGTTGCGCCTGGTGGACGGCGTGCCGCTCACCGACTTCACCGAGCGCACTGGGCTGCCGGTCGAACGCATCGCGACTGCGCTGGCAGCCGCCCGCCAACGCGGCTGGCTGGGGGATGACCCGCAAAAGCTGCAAACCACTGCCCTGGGCCAGCGTTTTCTCAACGACGTGATTGCCGGCTTTCTCGATTGAAGCGGCCTGTCCTCAGGCCTTTTCACGAACAAGCCCGGAGCCATGGCATGATCGCGGCAACCGGCATAAACTCAAGCCTTCAGGGGATTCACAGGGTTTGTTCATGGATGTCGGACAGGATCGACGTCGCTCGCTTGCGTCGCATCAGCCTGCGCGCCTCAGCAGCGGACGCTGGCCTGCACGCGCGCAGCAATTGCTTGAAGCGAGCTTTGCCCTCTGCGCTGAGGGGCTGCACGAACCGTTGCGCCGATGCCTGAGCGAATTCGAGCGCGAACTGTTTGCGCTGGCCGAACGCACGCATCGACACACCGAACAACAGGATTGCTTCGCCAGCCGCCAGCGCGTGCTGCAGGATCGCACTGTCCTGGAACAACAATTCATCGCCCAGATCGGCGCTGCGTTCAACAACATCGACACCGCCGCTGAAAAGTCGGCGGCTGCGGTCGAAACCAAGGCATGGCAATCGCTGGAATTGCTCGATCCCGTAAAACAAGAATTGACGATGGCCCTGAGCCAGTTGGGCTCGCGCGGCGAAGTACGCCATAGCAGCGCGCTGTACGAATTGGGCTACCGCTTCGCCGTGCTGGTCGCCGCACCGCCGCTGGAGGGCGAGGCCTTGCCGCTAGGGCCGCAGGCGCTGGCGCAGGCCTTTCATGAGGCCGCCAGCGTGCTTGAGCTGCCGCTGGAACATCATCTGTTGCTGCTGCAAAGTTTTGACCACTGGCTGATCCAGGCGCTGGCGCCGGTCTACGACACCATCAATGCGCAGTTGCAGGCCGACGGCATCCTGCCGCAGCTGCGCAGTATTCCGGTCCCGCGCCATATCGGCAACCGGCCGCAAGCCGCTACGGCACCGGAGGCAGCGGCCGCACCGACCAGCGAACCCGCACGCCAATTTGCGGTTGCCGGCGCGCCCCCCGGTGCGCCCATCGAGGTATTGGAATCGCTACGCGATCTATTGGCACAGCGCCGCGCGGATCAAGGCGTGACGCGCGGTCAGCCGGCTGGCCGCGCCGCCAGCCCGGATGAATTGCAGGCCGCGTTGGGAGCGCTACAACAGCACCTCGCGCAGGTTACTGATCAAGCCAGCCGTGAGTTACGTAGCGCCCAGCGACTGCGCGAAGAGTTGCTGATGCAGCTCAATATCGACAATCCCGCCGGTGCGCCGCGTACCCAGCTGAGCGATGTACAGGGCGACACCGTGGAACTGGTGGCGATGTTGTTCGAACAGCTCGGCCAGCAACTGCAGGGCAGCGGCAGCGCGCGCGCGCTACTCGGCGACCTGCAGGTGCCGATGCTGCGCATGGCGATCGCCGATCAGGGATTTTTCGAGAAGCCCGAACATCCCGCGCGAAAGCTGCTGGACACCGTGACCGGCGCTGCCAACGATTGGCTCGACGGCAGCGACGACGAGGTCAATCGTCCGTTGGCCATCAAGCTCGAACAACTGGTGGCGCGCGCCAGCAAGGAACCGCCGAGCACCGGGCTGTATACGAGTTTGCTCGCCGATATCGAACACCACCTGGCCTTGCTAAGCCGCAAGGCGCAG
>Ga0302177_10001921_pt1 | contig 14760 bp, 10 predicted proteins | sample I_Palsa_E1_2_FD_198780 | JGI IMG/M metagenome (GOLD analysis project Ga0302177, IMG submission 198780) | Peat permafrost microbial communities from Stordalen Mire near Abisko, Sweden - I_Palsa_E1_2 | ecosystem: Environmental > Terrestrial > Soil > Palsa > Peat permafrost | place: Sweden... | reverse complement strand
GATATCCTCCGTGAATGCGGGTTTCTGCCCACTGGTCTGGGTATGTGCCTTGTAGACCTCCTCGCAATCCCGGATGACTTAAATGCGGAGGAGACGGAAAGGTTTCTGCGGGAGAATGGCGCGGAGATCTGTGATGGCGCCATGCATTCGGCACTTGGAACGACTCGGAATAGAGAGCCTGTCCCGTAGAATCATGGCACGTTTCGACCGACGTTTACGGGATCTTGAAGCACGGCTGACCGATCGCAATGGCTTTGGATTCCGGTGGAATTCTGCGACGCTTTAGTCGCCGGCACAGGGACCGTTCAGAAAATGGGCCAGCGAAAGTGAGCACGATCCGCAAGCGACTTGAAAAACTCGAGAAATCAATTCCTCCGATTGTTGATCCCGATGCAGCCTGGGGTGAGCTCGCCGCTGTTCGCGACGATTATCTGAAGGACCAGGCGCAAGAACACGGCGAGGCGTACGCTGCTGACCTCAAGAAGCAATTGCAGGAAGACGGTCCAGTGCGATTCCACATAGAAATAATCGAAGGCTACCTCAAGCTTCACGGGATCGAACCAGGGCCAAACGAAAGCTTTGCCATGACCGTGGCTCGGGCGCTGGGGATCGGAACTTCGGAGTTAGGTGTTCGCATGCAAGAGGGTACCGTTGGAAGGGACCTATGGCACAAGTTCGGGGATGTCAACAATGCTGCCGATAATGAAAAGGATTCTATCGGGAGTGCTCACGCGAAGGCATCTTCGGGGATGCCATAAAGTCGCTCGCAGCGATTACGATTGCGCGGGCTCGCCCTGCGCCCGGACGAATGCCAGAATGTCGTAGCGCTGGGCTTCCCTCCCTGGAAAAAAGCTGTTGATTGCGTCCTGATCCGTCTTGTATACCTCGAAGATCGCGACCAGCTTTGCTTCCAACACCACCTGGATATGCAACGGCCTCAAGTTAACCAGCGCCAAGCCCCCACCTGCCTTCTGCAGCTTCGCCAAGGCGAATAGCAGCGTGCCTAGGCCGGCTGTGTCAATTTCGCCCAAAGCTTCGACATTCAAGACCACACGGATCTGCTTCGCCAGGACCAGTTTGTCGAGCTCGCTTCTGAAACGCAAATCTCCCGGTCCAAACGTGAGATGTCCTTTCAGATCGATGATCTGAATTCCTTCCTGTTCCCGCTGAATAATTTCTAGCGACATACATCCATTCTCGCTCCGGGCGCTTACCTTTGTCTCCAAACAAGGCAAGGAAGGCGAGTCAACAATGCGGCCGATAATGGCTCATATCAGTGCCTGGGGAGGACACGGCGTCGAAGAACGGCAGTTCGTGAATCCGGAAGTCACATCTACGAGTCGCCGACTTATACGGCCAATCTCTGCCCGTTATGCGGAGATGCTGAGTTTGCGAGTTTGGGCGAGGATTTTGGTGAGTCGATTCGAAAGTCGATCGAGGCAGCGTCGCGGATGGCGATCTGGTAGGGACCGACGGAACATCTCGATGGCATGTTGAGCGAAGAGCAGAGAGTCGATGACGCCGTCCAAACCGATGCGGGGCGAAATTGTCGGCGCTTTCGGTTGTGGAATTATATGTCGAGGTTTCGTGCGGGCCAGATGGTACTCGCGCTGCAAATCATCCGCCGTGACGTCGACATACCGCATCGTCATCTCTGGATCGGTATGACCAAGTAATTTCATTAGTGCGGGCAAGGTAACGCTGGAACGGATCATCTCGCTCGCGTATGTGTGTCTAAGCTGGTGTGGAACGATGCGGGTGGTTATCCCGGCGGCAGCAGTGACTTCGTGGAGGCAGTACCGCAGTTGACGAATCAAGGCCTGCTTGCCATGGGGACGTGACAGCAGCCGGCCATCGGGAGGCAGTGGATCGAAAGAACGGAAAAAGCGCAGGCGATGCACCAGCTCACATACAAATGAGTCCACCGGCACCATTCTTTCTGTCTTGAACTTGCCCAGCGGAACGTGAATAGCCCAGCGATCGGGGCCAACATTGCGAAGGCAGTCATAGGAGAGATCGACGCACTCGCCAATGCGCATACCGGTATGGCGGAGCAGCAGGAAGATGTTGGCCGGCAGATCGTTGCGGCGGAGCAACTCCTGCTGGATTAGTTGATCCTGTTGCGCCGTCAAGGCGCGGGGAAGACGTTGAGGAGGCCGCGGAGAGTCCTCGCGACGGATCAGGTGCGCCAAGTCAGGAAGTTGGGCGGTCCAGGCAAGTTCCTCAAGGATACGTCGGAGGTGCGTGAGGCGATTGATGTAGACGGCCGGCGCCAAGGAGCGCAGGTGGGTGAACCAGCCAAGGATATGCGGGTCGCGGCGCAACTGACTCAACGAAGCAACATCCGGATGATTCTCGCCGAGATAAATCAGGAAGTCGCGCGCGGTACCACGGTATTGACGGGCTGAATCCCACACTTGGGCGGCAGTGAGGGACTCGACGGCTCGCTGGAACTGGAGAGCCAGGGGATGGTCAACAGAAGCGAGGCGAGATAATTTCATGATCGTGAGACCGGCACCGGCCTGACGTGTTGAGCGATTGCTCGCGCATATTGCTGATAGACATCGAGAGGAGTGACCTGCATATAGACGAGGGTGGTTTGGATATTTGCATGACCCATCAACTGCATGAGGGCCGGCAGGCTAACGCCGGCGCGCACCATATCCGAGGCGAAGGTGTGCCGAAAACGATGGGGGTTTGCAATTTTGACTCCGCTAGTCTTGCGATGATGGCGAAAAAGCGAGCGCAGACCCGCGGGAGTCATGCGGGCGCCGCGAGCCGAACCTTTGAGAGAAACGAATAAAGCATTGGACGATTTGGCGGGCCGTTCCAGCCGCAGATAATGATCGAGCAACTGAGTTGCTTCCGGCGCCAAGGGAAGGAAGCGGGTCTTATTACCCTTGCCGCGCACGCGAATCTGCGCTTCCGGCAATAGCAGATCGACCTGATTCAGGTCCAGGATCTCTTGGGATCGGAGCCCTTGAAGCAGCATCAAACCGACAATGGCCAGATCCCGTGAGGTACGAAAACTGGACCAAAACCGTGCGACCTCGTCAACCGACAGCGGCGTAATGGTTCGTTTGGGGGTTCTCACCCGCAACCGGCTCAGAGCCAGTCGTGGTCTGCCAATGCCCATTGGTGCACGTTGCCAAGAGATCTTCTGAAACCCCGGGGCAATCTGAGGAGGAGCATCAGGGAACAAATGACGTAGGGCTTTATCGACAATGGCAATGCGGGTGTTAATGGTTGAGCCGGACAACGGCGGCTGTTGACCAGACAGGAATCGCACATAGTCAAGCAGTGTCGATTCCGTGAGGGCATCTTTGGCGATCGCGTCAGTGCGATGAACACTCTCCCACCAACGGAGAAAGTACAACAACTCGTTGGCATAACTTTGCAGGGTATGATCCGCGAGGCGGCGAACGGTCTCGTAATCGAGGTACTGATTGATCCAGTCAATCTCACGTCCCGTTGCCTGCACGACCACGCGGTACGGACATCGCGCGGGGTTGTCCGAGGACTGGTGGTTAACGCGAAAAGTCATGACCGAGCAGCCTCCAGCAGCGCTTGAAACTGGCACACATCGCCGTTTTCGACAAAGAAGCTATTCGGATCGTGGCCATCGGGCAGCGAAACTCTGCGAACGTTCATGCCTTGTTCTCTGAGCCGGCAGGCAAGCGACTGCGCCGCCTGCTGGCCACTGCCGTTTGTGTCGGCATCAAAGGCCAAATAGACGGTTCGCGGCAGGTCACACAGTTGCCGATACTGATGCGCATTGAGATGATTGCCCATCGAACAGGTGACGTTATGAAAGCCGGCCTGCCACAAAACGGCGTAATCGAACAGGCCCTCAACGAGAATCACCTCTGGATACTGTCGGACTTGCTCCCACGAGTACAAGCCACCCTTGGCGCCCGGTAAGAAACGATGCGGTGGTGCCGCGGCAGACAGGCTGCGGCCATAAAGGTTGCCCTCGAGTGGAAACACGACACGATGGGTATAGGCGTCGTATCCGGAGGCGGTCACCAAACCGGCTTGGCGCAACGTCTGGAGCGGGTAGCCCAACTGCATCAACCCAGCTCGCAAGCAGCCGCCAGGCGCGTAGCCAATCCGCATGTGCTCGATCAGTTCCGGCGATTGAACTCCGCGTTGGCGCAGATAGGCAACCGCTTCACCGTGGCGGTGTAACTGCATCCGATAGAAACCCGCGGCTTCGTGCAATAACGGCGCCAAGCCGCGCCATTGCTGCAGCAGCTCCAAGGCTTGGGGGAACTTCACTTGGTGATAGAGTTCGGCAAAGCGAATCACATCACCGCCGCGACCGCATCCGTAGCAATAGAACAGGCCCTTTCCAGGATCCACCAGGAAGCTTGGTTTGTGATCGGAGTGCAGCGGACACAATCCCATCACTCGCCCGCCGCTGAGATGTCGGGCCGGTTGCCAATCATGAGCCTGTAGATAGTCCAGCAGAGGAATCTGCTGTTTCAACTCATCGAGAGCTTGGCGACTCACGGACTTCTTGCCTCGAACGGCAGAATACGGCAGAGCGCGCCCAGATCCCAGGCAAGGATGGTGGGCGTCCGCAAAAAGTTCTCGTCTTGAGCGCCGGCCCTCGCCCAACACCACACGCTGAGCAATCGCTGTTGTGCCCATCGGCGCACGGTGGATGGATCGGGCAAGCGTGTCGGATCTTTGCAGTGCGGTGCTGCTTGCTCGACTGAATCGCCTCCGGCGATCCGCTCGCAGGATTGCTGTCGGCACCGCAGGCTGTAGTGTCCCGATGGTGCCAGCCAAGCGGGCAAGATCGTGAAGGTCTTTCTACACGGCGGACAGATTCCGCGCCGCACCCAGATGCAATCGTGCCGGTCATCGTGGCCCTGACGGAGTCGCCGGCCGTGCCCAATGATGGTGTCGTCACGGCACAGCGGACATCGCCGCGGCAACAGGTCCAGCGGGATTACCCCGGGTCGGCGTTGTCTTTCGCCTCTGGCAGTGCGATAAAGATAATCACGGCTGGCGTGAAGGCCCGCCGCTGACCGTTCTCTGCCAAAGTCTTCGATCTGCTGGCCGGGCCTTCACCCTCCGGCTAAATCAGTTTCGAACGAAAACAAGAATACTGCTTTGTGTTGTTGGCCGCTACCCCACTCAGAACATTGGCCGGTTTAAAACGACAACCCGCTCGGAGCGACTTCGCGGGCCTCCCAAGGCCGTACCGGACCACGTCGCAGATCGCTGATGAGATGGACGGTTGTCGCCGAGTATCAAGAACGACGAGTTCGCTCGGCGATCCACCTTCGAATCTGTTGATTCTGACTGCGGGTGAACCCGAGCGTCCCTTGCGCTGCTTTCACCCAGTCTTCCGGAAGCAATGTCCCACGCATGATTCCGGTAACGGAGTGGGCGTTGGAGCCAAGGATCATATGCCCCAGTTCATGGGCCATGATATGGCTCAGCCACGTCGCGTCAAACCTTCGCATGAATATGATGGCGCCGGAGTCGAAGCCGATCCCACTGCAAACCGCGGGGACGCCATACCGGGTGGCCTCCGACTCGGGCTGGAGCTTGACGACCAGAGTGGCGGGATCCTCTGGCGCTAGAACATCGTGGCGTTCTGCCGCGTAGGCAAGCCGTTCTCGCCAGGCCACTTCCACAGAGGCACGTTCAAAGATTGCCGAGGTTGCGCGTTCGGCGGCGGCGAGGGTTTCCGGATTAAGATGGGCATGGTCGTAGACCACGACAGTAAGTTGTAGATCACCTGCGGGGTGACGTGGAGCTAACCCGAACGACGTTACTGCCGCACTTGCCATTAGCCAACTTCTGGCCAGCTTTTTCATTGGTCTCGCCTCCATGGCGGAACCAAGTTTTGGCTAGCTGAAGCTGACCTTCAATGGACCGGCAGCGGATAAAAAACGAAATCGATGTGCCTCAGTTGGTGGAGAGTCCCGAATACGTAGATGCTTGGCAGGTAAAGAATTACCAATCGGCTGTACTGTGGGTGAACTGTCGAAATTCGTTGTCGTGATGTTATAATCGACCGATTCTAAGCTGTTCAGATGCAACCTTTCCGATCTCCGTCGACTCCTGTCCGCTTCGGCCCATTCGAAGTCGATTTTGCGGTGGGGGAGTTGCGGAAGCGCGGCCGGAAAGTCCCGCTGCAAGATCAGCCCTTCAAGGTCCTCACTCTGCTGCTTCATCGGCCGGGTGATCTGATCACAAGAGAAGAGCTACAGCGTGCCCTGTGGCCGAGCGAGACCTTCGGCGAGTTTGATGAGGGTTTAAACAAGGCCGTCCAAAAGCTGCGTCAGGCTCTGGATGATTCGCCTGACGATCCGCGATTTATCGAAACCCTCCCGCGTAAGGGATATCGCTTCGTTGCGGCGGTAGAAAGCTCCGTTGCGGAGCCTGACGGACCTTCGTCCCAATTCGGGCCGGTCCAGCCGGCTAAACGGAGAAGAGCGGATTTATTAGCGTGGTTGATGCTTGGGGTTGTGTCGCTGGCGCTCGTCGTCTTGGCTGCGATTCACTTCCAGCCCATTCACTCGACGGCTCAGCCTCTTTTGAGGACCGTCCCGCTGACCAGCTACCCGGGACAGCAGCGGACCCCGGCGCTTTCGCCGGACGGGAAGCAGGTGGCGTTCTCCTGGGACGGTGAGAAGGGCGATAACTTCGATATTTATTTGAAGCTGGTAGATGGTGGTGCGCCGCTGAGACTCACCACGAACCCAGCGGAAGAGGATTCTCCTACATGGTCGCCCGACGGCGCTCGCATCGCGTTTCTGAGACACTCTGGCGCCACAGCCGATATCCTCGTTATTCCAGCCCTCGGTGGCCCGGAACGGAAGCTGGGCCAAGTACATGAACCTTACGGCGGCCTCGCCTGGTCACCGGACGGAAAGTTGTTGGCGGTAGTCGATCGCGCACCGAACGAGAGCGCCAGCGTCTATTTTGTTTCGATTGAATCCGGGGAGAAGCGCCGGGTTACATCGCCCCCGCGTGAATATAGTGGCGATTCAATTCCCAGGTTCTCACCAGACGGTAACGCGCTAGCGTTTGTCAGAGATTTCTCTGGCATCGGTAGCATTCTCTATGAAATGCCGCTCACCAGCAGCGGGGCACGCAGCGAACCGCGGCGGCTTACCTTCGAGGGTCGAGTTTTCAGCCATGACTGGACCGCGGATGGCCGTAGAATCGTCTTTTCATCTGGTCAAACCAGTGCCAGGAGTCTGTGGACGATCCCTGCCTCCGGAGGGGCACCCGGACGTCTGGCCGTGGCCGGCGAGAACGCTTTGGACCTCTCCATTTCTCGAAGCGGGAATCGAATGGTCTATGCACGCTCCGAATTCGATTCCAACATTTGGCGAATTCCCGGCCCGAACGCGACAGGCAACAAAACTGCGGCGTCTAGATTCATCGCCTCCACCAAAGTGGATCAGGAACCTCAATTCTCTCCCGACGGCACAAAGATCGTTTTTGAGTCGAGCCGCTCGGGCAACCCGGAAATCTGGGTCTGCGACCGCGAGGGCAGCAATCCCGTTCAAGTGACGTCTTTGAATGGTCCGATCCCCGGAAGCCCACGATGGTCCCCAGACAGCCGCTGGATTGCGTTCGACTCCACCCAGACGGGCAATTTGGACATCTATGTAGTAGCAGCCGATGGAGGCCTGCCACGCCGCTTAACCAACGAACCCTCCAATAATGTCCGTCCTAGTTGGTCCAGAGACGGTCGGTGGGTCTATTTCGGCTCCAATCGGAGCGGCGAATGGCAGATCTGGAAGGTGCCTACGCAGGGGGGCGCGGCCGTGCAGTTCACAAAGAAGAATGGAGGCGCGGAGGCGTTTGAAACGTCTGACGGCAAGTTTGTCTACTATGCCAAATTGGACGCACCTGGTATTTGGAAAGTGCCAGCGGAGGGTGGCGAAGAAACCAAGGTGCTGGAGCAAGGAGGGCAGGGACTCTGGGCTTTGACCGACCAGGGCATTTGTTTCTTCGAGGTGAGTAATTCCGCGGCTGAAACGACGACCGGCCCCGCGCTCAAGTTTTATAGTTTCGCGTTAAGCCGGATGAGTCTTCTCCGGGTGTTTCCAAAAGAAACAACCATCGACACGGGAAGCACCGCGCTTGCCGTCTCTCCAGACAGTCGCTGGCTTCTATATACGCAGATTGATCGGGTGGGCAGCGATTTGATACTGGTGGAAAATTTCCGTTGAGTGGACGTGTTGCTGTATCTTAAGCAGCTGATCATCGAGACTGCTTCGGTTGATTGCTGGCGATTAATCCCTTTCCCACTAGAAAACCGCAACGAATTTTGGCTCAGGAATATTCAGCCCGACGGCTCCGGTCGGATCACGCGCTATTCGGAGAGTATCGTCCTGGACGATCTGTAAAAAAGTAACCACCGAGTTGCGACTCACCAATCATCCGGTTCGATTCGTGAGTGCTATTGCGATTTTGCGACAACTATTCTACTGATGCTTCACTGAGCGGAGAGCTTGAGCAATAGCCTGGATCGTCGTTACCACGCGTTATTCTGTGCTCATGCGTATCCTGATGGCTGATTCGTGCTCAACACCGCGATATCCCGTGAGGAGTGCCGTGAGATCTGGCCTGCGACTATGGTCTCCCATCGCCATCCTCTGCGTCAGCTTCACACCGGCACAAACTCAGACGGATTCCCGTCCACTTGTCACCATCGATTCTGGCGCCCTCGAAGGCGCTCACTTCGGCACCGCGCCGAATGAGGTGATGTTCCTCGGCATTCCTTACGCTTCACCGCCCACTGGGGAGCGTCGCTGGAAACCACCCCAGCCCGTCGTGAAATGGCAGGGCGCTCGTAAGGCGAACTCGTATGGGGCGGCTTGCCCTCAGGCAGAGGATCCCAAAGACAAGGCATCCCGGCAAGAATTGGCTGAGACCTTCGAAGCCTATTTCACCTATCGCACCAACGAAGATTGCCTCTATCTGAACGTGTGGACTACTAGCCTTCACGCCGGCGCGAAGAAACCCCCGGTGATGTTTTGGATTCACGGTGGCGGAAATGTTAGTGGCGCAAGTCAGGTGGTCCCGATGGGACCCGCTCTCGCACGCAAGGGGGTCGTATTGGTCAGCATTAACTATCGCCTTGGCGCCCTCGGCTTCCTGGCCCATCCCGCCCTCACTGCGGAATCTACGTACCATTCATCGGGGAATTACGGAATTCTCGACCAGATCGCCGCGCTCCACAAGGATTGGGCACTTAAAATCCTGCATAAGGCGAGCGTCGCTCTGCAAGAGCCAGCCAGTAATAGGGTCGATTATCAATTCCGCGGAACGGACGAATTCGAATGGGTTTACTGCCTGCAACGGATTTCAGAAGAGCGGCCAAAACAGTAATTCAAAATTCCAGCTCTAGCTGCGCGAGTCGCCCAGGTTGGCCGTTGCCCCTCGCTTGATCTTGCTCCGAGTGCGTAACGCGCCACTCTGAAACTGGCGTGTGCGTCAACTTAACGGAAAACGCGCCATCGTTCGATCTGCCCGCGCCCTGTCCCGAGCGGATCGTCGATCCGTCCAAGTAGATCGGCTCAGCATAACCGGCATACGCGAGACGGTCCGACTAATGCGTGCGACGCGCTGCGGGCGTTCGGCTGGTAGCGCGAAGCACCGCGATCTCAGCCTCTCGGCTCAAGATCGTCAGTACAAAAAGCAGGCCGGGGTTTCCCGGCTCTGCTTTCACGAATTGGCGAAGCTGACATAAACGCAATGCGATTACCGTTGTTGAGTTCGGGCGTCAGATCGTCCTATTTTTCCCGCTCGGTGGGTTGCACATGAAGCCGTTCGAAGTGGAATTGCTGCCGAATTAACGAACGAACGTTCTCGGGCAACTCGATCTCACGCACGGCAGGCACCGTAGCTTCTTCGTCGTCATCGGGCGATCTCGGTGCAGCCATGTATCCATGCGAGTTGCCGGCACTGTCCACCGCTATGCCGATGATCTCGCCGCGCGCGTTGATGGAACACGCCGTTATCAGATACAGCCCGGCCGGATTTGACAGCAGCACCGTGTTTAAGTCCGTGATCGTACCGTCTTTCCAGTAAAAACCGCGCGGATTGAAATTCTTGTCCAGCGATACTCCCACCACGTCGTCGCTGTCATTAATGCCGATCGCCTGACTCGCTACGTCGCCGGAAAGCGTCTTGAGATCCTGCATCCCCGTCTCTTTGGTCCAGAAAAAGGCATCAAAGGTCGTATCGCCCTTCAAGTCCGAATACCCTATCACGTGACCTTGGGTGTTGATGTCGATAGCGACGTTACCCGAGGCGCCGCCCAGGCTCTTAAGATCGGTGGCCGAGCCGTTCTCCCACAGGACTGCGTGAACGGGCGCGAAATTATTCAGAAAGATGGGATTGAACGCCGCACAGCCACCCGACGATCCCACCGCCTGCCCTTGATCGTTGATCGCATAAGTCAATCCGTCCAGGTCCCCATCGATGACCGGAAGCTCAAGAGCTGTGCCGTTCTTCCAGAGCACCGGCTTGAACTGGAACAATTGAGGTGCTGGACAGCTCTTATCGAACGCAGTGTTTTCCGCCATACCGACAACTTCGCCCCGGCTGTTCACATTATTGGCTACGCCGTTCGATCCTCCGAGTGTTGGAAGCGCACTCATCAGACCGTAGTGCCAGACGAACGCCATGCAGGTGTTGCCGCTCTTCGGAAACCCCATTGCCTTGAACCCGCAGAAGTCTTCCGTATTCGGATCGGGCGTGGTTGTTTCGGCTTCTCCCACCGCTTGGCCTTGATCGTTAACGGCAAAAGCGATGTTGTTAGCCCCTCCGAGTCCGGGCTGCCCAAAGTCCGCTTTCCAGCCCCGATACCAGAGAGTGGCGTGCTCGGCGCCGTCACTCACCGTTACAGACCCGGCGATCAATCCATTATTGGCGATGACGAACGGTTGGCCGGGAGCTGCACCCAGCTGGCCCAGATCAATGATGTCGTAGCGTTGCGATTGCGCCGTGGCAACCGCAGCGAGCAATGCGCCCGCGAAAATCGAAGTCCAAATTGGTTTCATATGTGCCTCCACCCCACTTAGGCGCAGAACGATCCCCGAAACTATCATGGAGGGGCGATATAATCTCAGCCAGCAGACCATGCAGCGTGACGGGCAATCCACGGGGGATGTGAGTGCGCTTCTGCATGCCTGGAGCGAGGGAGACCAGGCTGCGCTTCCCCGGCTCACTCCCGTCGTTTACGCCGAGTTACACCGCCTCGCCCGGCGTTACATGAAGCGCGAGGCCCCCGGTCACAGCTTGCAAACCACGGCGCTGGTCAACGAAGCTTACATCCGGCTGGTGGACTACAAGCGCATGCGGTGGCAGGATCGCGCCCACTTCTTCGCGGTTTCCGCGCAGTTAATGCGCCGCATTCTGGTGGAGCACGCGCGGCGCCGTAACCTCAAGCGCGGCGGCGACCTGCGGCGCTTCTCGCTGGACGAAGTGAGCGTCGTCAGCCGCGAACGGGCTTCGGATCTAGCGGCCCTGGACGACGCCATGAACGCCCTGGCGCGCTTGGACCGCCGCAAAGTGCAGGTAGTCGAAATGCGCTTCTTCGGCGGCCTCAGCGTGGATGAGACAGCCGAAGTGCTCAAGGTGTCGACCGTCACCGTGATGCGGGACTGGAGCACCGCCAAAGCCTGGCTGTATCGCGAAATGACCGGTGGCAAGTCCGATGGATCCCGACCGCTGGAAACAAGTCGATAACCTCCTCCAGGCCGTCCTGGAACGCCCGCCGGACGAGCGCGACGCCTTCCTGCACAACGCCTGCGCCGGCGACAGCGAGCTGGAGCGCGAAGTTCAATCCCTGCTCCGCTCCGAACAGGAAGTCGGCAGTTTCCTGGAAAACCCCGCCATCGAAGCCGTTCGCGACGTTCACACCACCGAGATCAGCCGAGCGACGGATCTGATTGGCCAGACCTTCTCGCACTATCGCGTGGTCGAGGACCTGGGCGGTGGCGGCATGGGCGTGGTCTACAAGGCTCAGGACGTTCGCCTGCGCCGCTTCGTGGCGCTCAAGTTCCTGTCCGACGAATGGGCACGCGACCCGGATGCCCTGAATCGTTTCCATCGCGAAGCGCGCGCCGCATCCGCGTTGAACCACCCCAACATTTGCACCGTCTACGACGTGGGCGAGCAGGACGGCCGCGCCTTCATCGCGATGGAGTATCTGGAAGGCGAGACTTTAAAGCATCGCGTCGCGGGACGGCCGCTAGAAACCGATGCCCTTGTTTCGCTCGCCATCGAAATCGCCGACGCCCTGGATGCCGCGCATTCGGCCGGAATCATCCACCGCGATATCAAACCCGCCAATGTCTTCGTCACGACACGCGGCCGCGCCAAGATTCTCGACTTCGGCTTGGCAAAAGCCGGCCCCTGGCAGGAACATCCCACGGCGGGCACAGCAACGTCGCGGCAGACCATGACCATCGACGTCTCCAGACCCGGCAGCGCCCTGGGAACAGTTCCCTACATGTCGCCGGAGCAGGTCCGCGCCAAGCCCCTGGATGTGCGTACGGATTTGTTCTCATTCGGCGTGATGCTCTACGAAATGGCCACAGGCAAGCTGCCGTTTCGCGGCGAAAACTCGGTTGAGATCTTCCATTCCATTCTCAACCGCATTCCCGATCCGCCCGCGCGCCTCAATCCGGACCTGCCGCTCGATCTCGAACGCATCATCGACAAGTGCCTGGAAAAGGACCGCGACCTCCGTTACCAACATGCTTCGGAAATCCGCGCCGACCTGCAGCGTCTGAAGCGCGACACGGAATCGGCGCGCATAACAACGGCCCCGTACGCTGCAAGAGTCTCTAAGCGCTGGAAGGTATTCGCTTCGACCGCTGCGGCTGTCCTGGTTTTTGTCGGTGCGACATACTTCTACTTTCGCCGCCCCCCCAAGCCCACGGAGAAGCGCACCATCGTCCTCGCTGACTTTGCGAACAAGACCGGCGATTCGGCATTCGAGGGGGCGTTGCGCCAGATCGTGGCGGCCCAGTTGGAGAACTCGCCCTATCTGGCTCTGCTTTCCGACGCGCGCTTGAAACAGACGCTCCACTTCATGATGCGGCCCGACGACGCGAAGCTTACCACCGATGTTGCCTCTGAAATCTGTGAGCGGAACGGGAGCGCCGCCGTTGTCGATGGCTCGATTGCACTCGTCGGGGGCCAGTACCTCGTGGGCTTGCACGCAAGGAGTTGCTACACCGGCGAAATGTTGGCCGATGAGCAGAGCAGCGTGACTCGCAAGGAAGATGTCGTCGGCTCTCTCAATCAAACTGCAGCCAAATTCAGGCCGCGACTCAGCGACTCCCTGGCAGCCATCCCCAAACACGCTCCACTCGAGGAGGCCACCACTCCATCGCTCGAAGCCCTGAAAGCGTTCACCACCGCTCTCCGCTTGGAATCCAGCGCCAGCGATACGGCAGCCGTCGAGCACTACCAGCGGGCCATTGCACTCGATCCGGAATTCGCTCTTGCGTACGCCTACATGACGCAGTTGTACTACAACACAGGCCAGAACGAGCGCGCCGCGGAGAATGGCCGCAAGGCAATTCAGTTTCGAGAGCGCGGTAGTGAGAGCGAGAAGTTCTGGATCGCCTACGCCTATGATCGCAACGTGACCGGAAACCTTGAAAAGGCCGCGCGCACGCTCGAATTGTGGGAGGAGACCTATCCTCGCGACTCCCACGTGCATTCTTTGATGGCCGGAAGAGTTACCGTGTGCACCGGCAAATACGAAAAATCGATTCAGGAAGCAGAAGCCGCGATTGCCTTGGCTCCCCAGGACCGGTTTGGCTATGACAGTCTTGTGGAGGCGGATATCTCCTTGGGGCGCTTTGCACCTGCTGAGGAAGCTCTCAAGCGTGCTGCGCAGCAAAACGTTGCCACGAACGAACTCATGATCTGGCGCTATTTCCTCGCCTTCTTACACGGCGACGTAGCGGCGATGGCCCGCGAGGCTGCACTTCTCGAGCAACGGCGTGACGCGGAAGATGTGTTTTCCCATATCCAAGCCACCGTGCTTGCTTATTCGGGGCGGCTGCGCGAGGCCGAACAAAAATGGCAGCATGCTGTTGACCTGGCCGTGCAAATCGGCGATCGCGGAAAGGCCGCTCTTTACCAGAGTGCGGCTGCAATCTGCCAAGCGCGCGCCGGGCTTCTCGCCGATTCGCGCCGGCGTGCCCAGGGGGCACTCGATCTGTCGAAAGGCCGTGACGTGGTCTATGCCTCCGCCGTGGCCCTCGCTCTATCCGGTGACTCCAGCCTTTCCCGCACTCTCACAAACCAACTTGCTCAGCGCTTCCCAGAGGACTCCATCGTTCAACACCAGTACCTCCCTGCCCTCCGTGCGCTCGCTGCATTAAGCGACGGCAAGCCGAGAAACGCCCTTGACGAATTGGAAGCGGCTCGCCTCTATGAGCTGGCACAGCCCGGAACCGCAATCCATGGAAGATTCGGAGGGCTTTATCCTGTGGATGTGCGCGGTAAGGCTTATCTGGCGGCGCACCAGTCGGCTCGGGCTGCCGCGGAGTTCCAGAAGATTTTAGACCATCGTGGGATCGCTCTCGCCGACCCGGTAAGCTCGCTCGCCCACCTGGAGCAGGCTCGCGCCTACCGGCAGGCCGGCGACACAGCCAAAGCCAAAGGCGCTTACCAGGAATTCCTCACTCTGTGGAAGCGAGCCGATCCAGATCTTCCCGTACTCAAAGCAGCCCAAGTCGAAGCTGCCGCCCT
>Ga0302177_10001913_pt1 | contig 14801 bp, 11 predicted proteins | sample I_Palsa_E1_2_FD_198780 | JGI IMG/M metagenome (GOLD analysis project Ga0302177, IMG submission 198780) | Peat permafrost microbial communities from Stordalen Mire near Abisko, Sweden - I_Palsa_E1_2 | ecosystem: Environmental > Terrestrial > Soil > Palsa > Peat permafrost | place: Sweden... | reverse complement strand
GCAGGCATCGTTGCGCCCGCGTGAGACCGAGCCGCGTGAAGAGCGTTGGCGCGAGCAGATGAGCTGGCTTTCGACGAACAGCCGAAAAGCGTATCGGGCATTCGTCGAGCGCGAACATTTCGTCGATTATTTTCGGCATGCCACGCCGATCGATGTGATCGAGCGGATGACACTCGGTTCGCGTCCGGCCAGTCGGCGCAGCATGCGCGGTGTGCAGGATCTGCGGGCGATCCCGTGGGTATTCGCATGGACCCAGTGTCGTTCGATCATCACCGGCTGGTACGGTCTTGGTTCGGCGCTCGAGCAGGGCATTGCCGAATTTGGCGAAGCGGCGTTGGCCGAAATGGCGCGTGATTGGCCGTTCTTCAGCAATATGCTGGATGACGTCGAGATGGTGCTTGCCAAGTGTGACCTGGACATTGCCGAGGCGTTCTCGAAGCTGTCCGGCCCGCTGCACGAGGAATTCTTCGGTCTGATTCGCGGCGAGTTCGAACGCACTCAGCGCGCGCTGCTGCAGCTCAAGGGTAGCAACGCGCTGCTGCAGGGTGACCCGCGCCTCGCTGCCTCGATCCGTTTGCGCAACCCCTACGTCGATCCGATGAGCCTGCTGCAGGTCGACCTGTTGCAGCGTTGGCGCAATGGTGACGGAAAAGACGATGCGCTGTTGCAGGCGCTTGTCGCTTGCGTCAACGGTGTATCACAAGGTTTGCAGAACACCGGTTGAGCCATCGCACTGAGGTTTACTCAACACGAACCTCACTCGCATTGTCTTCCCTGTCAGCAGGGAAGACCGCGCTGGCTGCCAGGTGGTTTTCGCAAGGCCGGTCGAACAGATCCGCAGGTTGGAGTGAGCGTCAGCGATGCCAACATTCCCGCAGCAAACGTTGGGCATCGCTGGCGCTCACCCCAACCTACGCCGCTCATCGTTGCTTTGCTCTGCTCCCTGCCAATAGGAGAAGCAGCATCATTCAACCGCCCAGCTCTGCCCAGCGTGCGTAGGCGGCGTCCAGTTCGGCCTGGAGTTTGGCGACGGCATCGTTTGCCTTGGTTATCTCGGCAGCATGCTGCTTGAAGAAATCTGTTGCGGTCATCGCCTCGCCGCGAGCAGCGATATCGGTCTCCAGTTGCTCGATGCGTGCAGGCAGCAGGTCAAGTTCGCGCTGATCCTTGAAGCTCAATTTCCGCTTCGGCGTTGCAGTTGCCGTGGGCGTGGGTTCGTCGCGGGCCAGTCCCGGCTTGGCCGCTGCTGCGGCAACTGCGGTCGCTGCCGCCGGCCGCTGGCGTAGCCAGTCGCTGTAACCGCCGATGTATTCGCCGATCTGGCCGTTGCCTTCCAGCACCAGCGTGCTGGAAACCACATTGTCGAGAAACGCGCGGTCGTGCGAGACCAGCAGCAGGGTGCCCTGATAGTCGGTCAGCAATTCTTCCAGCAGCTCAAGCGTTTCGACGTCCAGATCGTTGGTCGGCTCATCCATTACCAGCAGATTGGACGGCTGCGCGAACAGTTTGGCCAGTAGCAGGCGATTGCGTTCGCCACCGGACAGGCGAGTGATCGGCGCGCGCGAGCGTTCGGGTGAAAACAGGAAATCCTGCAGATAGCCCACGATGTGTTTGCGTTGACCATTGAGTTCGATGAACTCGCGGCCTTCGGCCACGTTGTCTAGCGCGTTGAGCTGATCGTTGAGCTGCAGGCGATGCTGGTCGAAGTAGGCGACCTGGATGCTGGTGCCCATTTCCGCCTCGCCGCGCTGCGGCTTCAGTTCGCCCAACATGATCTTCAGCAACGTACTCTTGCCGGCGCCGTTCGGGCCGATGATGCCGATGCGATCGCCGCGCATGATGGTGGTGGATAGATCGTCGATCAGCACGCGGCCGCCGTAGGCCTGATGCACATGTTTCAGATCGATCACTTTCTTGCCCGAAGCCTGCGCGCTGGCCAGCGTCATCCTCGCGTTGCCGGTGAGGTTGCGTCGCTCCGCGCGTTCGTTGCGCAGCGCCTTGAGTGCGCGTACACGACCTTCGTTGCGAGTGCGCCGGGCCTTGATGCCCTGGCGAATCCACACTTCTTCCTGCGCGAGCTTTTTGTCGAACAGCGCGTTCGCCTGCGATTCCGCATGCAGGCGCTCTTCTCGCCGGCGTAGATAATTGTCGTAGTCGCCGGGCCAGTCAGTGAGCTGGCCGCGATCGATTTCGACGATGCGGGTCGCCAACGCACGCAGAAAACTGCGGTCATGCGTGACGAAGATGATGCTGCCGTCGAACTGCTTGAGAAAATTCTCCAGCCAGCCGATCGCTTCGATATCCAGATGATTGGTCGGTTCGTCCAGCAGCAATACATCGGGCTTGCGCACCAGCGCCTGCGCCAGCAGCACGCGGCGTTTCATGCCGCCGGACAGTGCCGAGAAATCGGTTTCCGCTGGCAGTTCCAGCTTGGTCAATACTTCGGTGACGCGGCGATCCAGGTCCCAGCCGTGTTGCGCTTCGATCTGCGATTGCACATCGCCGAGCGCGTCGAAATCGGCCTGCGTGTGCAGCTCGTGCAACAAGTGGTGATAGCGCGCCAGCAGGTGGCCGAGATCGCCCAACCCTTCGGACACCACGTCGAACACGTTGCCGGCAGTGTCCTGCGGCACCTCCTGCGCCATGCGGGCGATCACCACGCCGTTCTGTACCCGCACTTCGCCATCGTCGGCATGCAACTCGCCGGCAATCAGTTTCATCAGGGTGGATTTGCCTTCGCCGTTTCGACCGACGATGCAGACACGCTCGTTCGCTTCGATCGACAAATCGACGTGTTCGAGCAGGAGGGGACCGCCGATGCTGAAGTCGACGCGTTGCAATTGGATAAGAGACATCTCCCCATTGTAGCGGCTGGCTTGGCGAAAGCCGTCTCGACTGTCGGCTGGGACCCGGATAACCTGCCACACCCGGCAGCCATGGCATGCTTCGCCAAAGCCGGTCTCAGCCAAGGACTGGCAAAGGGAAAGGCACTTGTAATCTATTAAAAAACATGCATTTGGGCGAGGAAGTTCGTGCATCACCTATGGATATTGCCGTGGCGATGCATTATCGTCGCGCCCACGTGCGTCGAAGTTGCTGTTTGAGTAGCGAGGAATCTCCGTTGGCTATCAAGTTCACAACGCCAGTGCGGTTGCTAAACCGCCTTCGGGGCACGTTCCTGGTGGCGCTCCTGTGCGGCCTCGGCTGCTTCGCCGGTGTGGCCCATGCCGGGTATGCCGCGATTGTCGTCGATGCGACGACCGGCCAGGTTCTGAACGAGGTCAACGCCGACGAACAGAACTATCCAGCCTCGCTGGCCAAGATGATGACGTTGTATCTCACCTTCCAGGGACTGCAGAACGGAAAGCTGAGGGTCGACGACGAATTTCCGGTTTCCCGTTGGGCGGCAGCCAAGGCGCCGACCAAGCTGGGTTTGAGGGCCGGCCAGACGATTACGGTGGGCGACTGCATTTTCGGCATGATCACGAAGTCCGCAAATGATGCCGCAACGGTGATGGCCGAAGGGCTCGGCGGCTCCGAAGCCGGCTTCGCGGACATGATGAATGCCCAGGCGCTACGCCTCGGCATGACCGGCACGCATTTCGACAACGCCTCGGGCCTGCCTGATCCGCAGAACACGACGACCGCGCGTGACATGGTGAAACTGGCCATGGCGCTTTATCACGACTTTCCGCAGTACGCGCAGTTTTTCTCGACCCAGGAATTCATGTTCCGCGGTCAGCTGGTGCGCGGGCACAATCATCTGATGGACACCTACCCGGGGATGGATGGCCTGAAAACCGGATTCACCGACGCGTCCGGCTTCAATCTCGCCTCGACCGCGGTAAGGGACGGCCATCGCCTGTTTGGTGTGGTCATGGGTGGACGCACGGCCACGGCTCGCGACAATCTGATGGTTCGCCTGCTGGACGATGGGTTCGATCATCGCCAGACCCCGGCGATCCTGGTTGCCGAGGCGGGAGGCGCTGGCACCAGCATGGCTCATCGGGTTCTAGCGGCGTTGTCGCCGATCGGAAGCGCCGAGGCGGAGGCTGTGCCGACGCCGCAGCATCGTCGCCGTGGCAGCAAAGCCGGCCCGGTCGCGCACAATGTTTGTACCCCGCATCGAGGTGTCGTATGTCCTCGTCGCGAGGTAGCGCACCATCCAAGGCACTCCAGCGCTACGCGGCTCGCTCAACGCGGCAGCAAGAAGCCCGCTACTGCGGCTTCGGGTAGCGACGGCTAGTAGACCCTAGACCCACCGCCCGTGCCTTGCGCATGGGCCACGCTAGTGCGGGTTCGAGTGCCAACCCTAAGTTGAGGGTGTGCCTGGCTGGCTTTCCGCCGGTGCCTGCAGGCCACAAAAAAAACCCGCGGCAAGCCGCGGGTTTTTTTGCCGATACAGCGTGGCTTACTTCAGCTTGGCGTCCGCGCGCAGCGCCTCGGCACGATCGGTCTTCTCCCACGAGAACGCGGTGAAGGTATTGCCGTTGGCGTCCTTCATCTCGTGCGGGGTGCGACCGAAGTGGCCGTAGCTCGCGGTCTGCTGATACATCGGATGAATCAGGTCGAGCATTTGCAGGATGCCGTACGGACGCAGGTCGAAATGTTTGCGGATCAGCTTCTCGATCTTGTCGTCGCTGATCTTGCCGGTGCCGAACGTGGTGACCGAGATCGAGGTCGGGTGGGCGACGCCGATCGCATAGCTCACCTGTACTTCGCAGCGGTCGGCGATGCCGGCGGCGACGATGTTCTTGGCCACATAACGCGCAGCATAAGCGGCCGAACGGTCGACCTTGGACGGGTCCTTGCCGGAGAACGCGCCACCACCGTGACGGGCCCAGCCGCCGTAGGTGTCAACAATGATCTTGCGACCGGTCAGGCCACAATCGCCCACCGGGCCGCCAATCACGAACTTGCCGGTCGGGTTGATGTGGAACTTGGTGCCCTTGTGCAGCCACTTGGCGGGCAGTACCGGCTTGAGGATGTACTCGCGCACGGCCTCGATCAGGTCTTTCTGCTTCACGCTCGGATCGTGCTGGGTCGACAGCACCACGGCGTCGATCGCGGTGGCAACACCGTTCTCGTAGCGCAGGGTGACCTGGCTCTTCGCATCGGGGCGCAGCCACGGCAGCGGCGAGTTCTTCTTCTTGCGCACCTTGGCCTGCTGCTCGACCAGACGGTGCGCGTAGTAGATCGCCGCCGGCATGAAGTCTTTCGTTTCATTGGTGGCGTAGCCGAACATCAGGCCCTGGTCGCCGGCGCCCTGGTCTTCCGGGTTCTTGCGGTCCACGCCCTGGTTGATGTCCGGCGACTGCTTGCCGATCAGGTTCAGTACGCCGCAGGTCTCGCCGTCGAAACCCACTTCGGAGGAGTTGTAGCCGATGTCCACGATGACCTTGCGGGTCAGCGCTTCCAGGTCGATCCAGGCATTGGTGGTGACTTCACCGGCAACGATCGCTACGCCGGTCTTGACCATGGTCTCGCAAGCGACGCGCGCACGCGGGTCCTGCGCGAGGATCGCGTCGAGAACGGCATCGGAGATCTGGTCGGCAACTTTGTCCGGATGGCCTTCGGAGACCGATTCGGAGGTGAACAGGTAATTGGACATCGCGGTTTATATCCTTTCGTGCGGATAGAGAGATACATGAAGCCGGGCATGATACATCCCTGGCTTCTGATTTGCAGCCTCAGCATGCCGATGAAGGATGACGATTTCATGCCGATTCAGCCATTTGGACGGCTTTTCAATCGTTGCGAGGGCTTCCCATAAACGCATTCTGGCGGTGTCTGGCGCGTTTGAAAGCCCATATGCACTGATCCGCGTCAGGCGGCCAGGCGTTCGCCCGCCGCGAGTGCGGCGAAGTAGTCGCGGGTCAGGCGCAGTTGCGCATCGGCGGTTTCGGCGCGATTGACCACCTGGCGAAAGGCGGCGTTCTCCGGGCGGTCCTTGGCGTACCACCCCAGGTGTTTGCGGGCGATGCGCAGGCCCTGAAGCTCGCCGTAGAACGCATACAGCTGTTCGAGATGCCCGATCAGGATCTGCGCGACTTCAGCGGGTTCGGGCGCGGGCAGCAATTCGCCGGTGGCGAGGTAGTGGGCAATCTCGCGGAAAATCCATGGCCTACCCTGCGCGCCACGACCGATCATCAACGCGTCGGCACCGGTGATATCGAGCACGTGCTGCGCCTGCTGCGGCGTGTTGACATCGCCATTGGCCAGCACGGGAATGCCCACGGCCGCCTTCACAGCGGTGATCGTGTCGTATTCGGCCTCGCCTTCGTATTTGTCAGCACGGGTGCGGCCGTGCACAGCCAGTGCGGCGATGCCGCTGTCTTCGGCAATCCGCGCGATGTTCAGCGCGTTTTTGTTTTGCCGATCCCAACCGGTGCGGATCTTCAGCGTCACCGGCACCTCGACCGCATCGACCACGGCTTTGACGATGCGCGCTACCAGCGGCTCGTCCTGCAACAGCGCAGAGCCGGACCATACGTTGCATACCTTCTTAGCCGGGCAGCCCATGTTGATGTCGATCAGCTGCGCGCCGTTGGCGACGTTGAAGCGCGCCGCCTCGGCGAGCATCGCCGGATCGTAGCCGGCAATCTGCACGCTGACCGGTTCGGGCTCACCGGCATGATCCATCCGCTGCAGCGACTTGCGCGTATGCCACAGGCGCGGATCGGCATTCGTCATTTCCGACACGGCCAAGCCTGCGCCCAGCCGTTTGCACAGCAGGCGAAATGGTTTGTCGGTGACGCCAGCCATCGGGGCAAGCACCAAGGGTGGGTCGATGCGGTAAGGACCGATCAGCATCTGCCCATTATAACCGCAGCGGCGAATGGCCTCGCGCCGTTACGCGGATGGTCATGTTGCCGCCGGGCCGGCTGGTATTCTCCATCCCGCTCATCACACGGGATACGGACCATGAAATGGCGTGGGCTTTGGTGGAGTTTGCTGGTGCTGCCCGCACTGGCGTCGGCGCATCACGCCGACAAGGACGTGCGCGGCTTGCACGATGTCACCGTGCTGATCGTGCGGCATGCCGAAAAGGCCGATCCGGGTAATGGACTCAGCTCAAGCGGCGAGCAGCGTGCAGCGGACTATGCGAATTATTTCGATCCGCTGCGACTGGACGGCGAAACGCTGCAGCCACAGCGATTGATCGCGACCAGTGACAGCAAAGCCAGCGAACGGCCGCGGCTGACTCTCACGCCGCTCTCTGCGCGCCTGTCCCTGCCGATCGAGCAGCCCTTTGCCGATGACCAGGTCGATCCATTGGTGAAGTCGCTGCGCAAGCAGAATCAGGCCTCCGTCGTGCTGATTGCGTGGCACCACGGACACATCGGCAAGCTGATCGATGCGTTCGGTGGCAACGCCAAGGATCTGCTGGGCAGCAAGTCGTGGCCGGAGGATGTTTACAACTGGCTGATCGTGCTGCGCTTCGATGATCACGGAAAATTGATTGAATCGCGCAGCCAACGCGTGCAGGAATATCTTCTGCCTGGCGATGGCGTCAAAGACAAGGCGAGTTAAACCGAGGCCGACGGACTCATGCTCCGTCGTACGTGCCGGTGCTTGAACAGCACCGCAAACAGCACGGCCACCACTAGCGCATACAGCCCAAACGTCAGCCAGATACCGTGCCAGTCCTTCGCGCCCGCGTGGGTGAAGTAGCGGTCGATGATCACGCCGCTCAGTGAGCTGCCCAGCACCGCGCCCACGCCATTCGTCATCAGCATGAACAGTCCCTGCGCGCTGGCGCGTATCGACGGGTCGCTTTGTTCCTCCACGAACAGGGAGCCTGAGATATTGAAGAAGTCGAACGCCATGCCGTACACGATGCAGGACAGCACGATCATCCACAGTTCCGGCCCTGGGTTGCCGAACGCGAACAGGCCGAAGCGCAAAGTCCACGCCAGCATGCTGATTAGCATCACCGTCTTGATGCCGAATCGCTTCAGGAAAAAAGGGATCGCCAGGATGAACAGCGTCTCGGAGATCTGCGAAATCGACATGATGATCGCCGGATAGCGGACGGCCACCAGGCCCTTGTACGCAGCAACGTTCTCGAAGTCATGCAGGAACGTGTCGCCATACGCATTCGTCAACTGCAGCGCGGCGCCAAGCAACATCGCGAAGATGAAGAAGATCGCCATCTGGCGATTGCGAAACAGCGTGAGCGAGGTCAGGCCCAACGTGTCCAGCAGTGATAGTCCGGCGGGGCGTTTGAGCTTGGGTGGGCAGGCCGGCAGGGTAAACGCATACAGGCCCAGCAGCAGCGATGCGCCAGAGGCCACATAGAACTGGCCGGAGGAGGTTTCCAGATGCAGCAGGCTGACGGTCCACAAGGCCACGATGAAACCGATCGTGCCCCACACCCGGATCGGTGGGTAATCGCGCACGACATCTTTGCCGTCGTTCTTGAGTGCAGCGTAGGCCACCGTGATCGATAGCGAGATCGTCGGCATGTAGCACATCATGTTAAGCAACATCACCCAGAACAGGGTGGTCGGATTGTTGACCAGCGGTACGGCGAACAATACGGCGGCACCAGCGATGTGCAGCAGGCCGTACAGCTTTTCCGCGTTGATCCATTTGTCGGCAATGACGCCCGCGATGGACGGCATGAACAGCGAGGCGATGCCCATCGTCGAAAAGATCGCGCCGAACTCCGAGCCTGACCAATGTTTGGTCTGGAACCAATAAGCGCCGATCGTGAGCAGCCACGAACCCCACACGAAGAACTGCAGGAAGTTCATGGTGATGAGTCGAAGCCTGAGACTCATGGACGGACTGCCAGCATGTGTGTTCCCCGTGTCGGACCGGGGAGCATCCCCTTGGTCAAGCGCGTTGAGGTTAGAGGATGCCCCAAGCCTGCGGCAAGGTACGTTGCGGCGCAGCCCGGGCAGCTTTACGGAGTTTTGCGCCAACTCGCGTGGACACGCGGCCCTTCGACTTCGCCGCTGCGCGGCTACGCTCAGGGCGAACGGTGGATGGCTGAGGCTTCCCTTCTCCCCGCGGGAGAAGGTGGCGCGCAGCGACGGGTGAGGGTTCGGCCAGTCCGCAAGCGCCACGCTCCGACCGAACCCTCACCCCAAACCTCTCCCGAAGGGAGAGGGGGTTGACTGAGTCGACCGTTGGGGTCGCCAAGTTTTGCGCGGAGTCGACCCTTCGACTTCGCCGCTGCGCGGCTACGCTCAGGGCGAACGGTGGGTGGCGAATGGCAGATGGGAGAGGGTGGTTGGGCCGAACTGTCGTTATAACCCGCACGCCTCACGGCAACAACTTGCCCGGATTGAGGATGCCGTCCGGATCGAACGCATGCTTGATGTTGCGCATCAGATCCAGCGTGTTGGGCGCGAGTGCCAACGGCATGAATTCGCGCTTGATCATGCCGATGCCATGTTCTCCCGACAACGTACCGTCCAGTCCGATGACCAGCGCAAACACATCGGCCAGACAAGCGTGAGCGCGCTCGCGTTCGGCATCGTCGCGCGGCAGCAAGTTCACGTGCAGATTCCCATTGCCGGCGTGACCGAACGTGACAATGAGGACGTCGTGTTTCGCTGAGAGCTGCTTGATGCCGTCCACCAGCGCGGGGAGGTGGCTGACCGGCACCACAACGTCTTCGTTGATCTTGTTCGGCGAGATGGTGCGTTGTGCGGGCGATAGTGCCTTTCGTGCGGCCCATAACGTGCGGGTTTCTTCGGCGGTTTCGGCGATGCGCAGTTCTTCCAGGCCATCACCGCGGGCAGCACGCGAGACGGCTTCCACCGCTGAGGCCAGCGTCGCGGGCTCGCCATCGACTTCGATCATCAGCAGCGCGCCGGCCAACGGCACGCTGTCGCCGCCGTGGTCGTGCGCGAGCTTCAGCGCTACGTCGTCGATGAACTCCAGTGCGCAGGGCGTCACCGGTTGCGCCATGATTCGCGCCACCGCTCGCGCCGCGGCACCGACGTCGCGATAAGTGGCGCGCAGCGTGCGCACTGCGGAGGGTTTCGGGGTGAGTTTGAGTGTGGCTTCGGTGATCAGTGCCAGGGTGCCTTCCGAACCGATCAGCAGCCGCGTCAGGTCGTAGCCGGTGGCGCCCTTGCTGGTATAGGTGCCGCAGCGAAATCCCTCGCCGTTGCCGCTCACCGCGCGCAATCCCAACGTGTTTTCGCGAGGGCTGCCGTATTTGACCGTGCGTGGTCCCGCTGAATTGCAGGCCAGGTTGCCACCGATGCTGCACCATGGCGCCGAGGTGGGATCAGGCGGCCAAAAAAAGCCGTGCGGTAGCAGCGCTTGTTGCAGATCGCCGTTCAATACACCGGGTTCGACCACCGCCAGGCGATTGTCCGGATCGATCCTGAGGATTCGGTTCATCCGCTCAAAACTCACTACTACCCCACCGTTCACCGGAACCGTGGCACCGGTGGTGTTGCTGCCACGCCCCCGGGCGATCACCGGCACTTTGCGCGCGCGACAGGCCTGCACCAGCGCCTCGACCTGCGCGTGTTCCGTGGGAAATACCACCGCGTCGGGAAGCGCGTGCAGACGCGAATTGTCGTAGGCGTAGGAAATCAGCTCGGCTTCGCCCAGGGCGAGCGCATCGGCGGAAAAAATTCCGCGCAGGCTGGCAAGTAATTCAACAGGCAACGACATCGCTAAAGCCTATCGCAAGGACGGAAAAGAAGTTGCGTTCGCTTGGGGAGACGGATACTTCAAGAGGCATCGAACGCGCCGCGAAGCCAATGCTGGCGAATCGCGTCGGCAGGCCCGTCGTAGGTCACCACGTCGAAGCGGCAGCTGCGGCGCGCGTGTTGCGGATGTGCCACCAGCCAGTGCTGTGCGGCCTGAATCAGCTTGCCTTGTTTGCTGATGGTGACCGAGGCTGCGGCATCGCCATGGCCGGCGCTTTTTCGATAGCGCACTTCGACGAACACCACGACATCGCCTTCGCGCATCACCAGGTCGAGCTCGCCATGCCGTGTAGTGTAGTTGCGTGCAAGCAGTCGCAGGCCGGCGCTTTCGAGTTCGGCGCAGGCGCGCTGCTCGAAGGAATCGCCGGCCGCGCGCATCAGCCTGAAATTGGCTGGAAGCCACCTGCCGCCGATGAACTGGGCGGCGCCGGCGAGCTGGTGTCCGGCGGCGTGCTGGAGGGTACGTCGTCGGTTTGCAGACTGCCACCCAGCGGGCGGGCCAGACCGTCCTGGAACTTGGCCCAGATCAACACGCGACGCACGCGGCCAAACTCATCGGCGGTGAGCTGTCCGCTTGCGCCAGGCAGATAGCTGCCGGGATGGGCGCGCAGCCAGTCGAGATAGGGCACCAGGTTCCACGCATCCATGCCGAACGCGAACAGCCGCGCGGCGCCGTCCTTTGCGCCCGGCAACTGCGTGGCGATGTCGGCGTGAATGGGCAGCCCCGGCTGAGCGTCGAACAGCCACGGCGCATCGCAGAACTCCACGCCTTCCAGGTCGCGGTTGCTGGTGGCGTCTTCGATGCCGTCGTAGATGTGGGAGGTGGCGAACACCGGTAGATGGATGTTTGCAACCAGCAGTTGGGGAAGCAGCATGCGCGCCTGGTTCGGTCGCATGCTGATGAAGATGCCCGCATCGCCAGGGCCAGTAGTGGCGTCGGTGGGGGGTACCCCGCTGGGTGCGGCGTTGAAGGTTGTCAACGTGGTCATGCCATCCAGCTGGCCGCCGCGGGCTGCGAACTCGGCCTTGAACGCGCTGGCGGCGCGCTGCGCGAAATCATCGGTGGAGATCAGTACGAAAGCATGCCGCACGCCACGCTCGACCATGTGATCGGCAGCCTGGGCGCCTTCGGTTTCAGGCAGCAATCCGAATTCACTGATGTTGCCGGCCGGCAGTTGCTTGTCGTCTGGGTGATTCAGCGCCAGCAGAGGCACCGGCAGATTCGGCTGACTGAACACGGCTGCGACTTCAGCGCGGGTCAACGGGCCGACGATCAATTGCGCGCCGTCACCGACAGCTTGCTGATAGGCCTTGACCGCGCCATCCGCGGTGCCGCGGCTGTCATAGACGCGTACCAGCGGACGCGGGGCATGGTTGCGCCCCGCATCGATATAAGCGGCAAAAAAACCTTCACGTATCGACTCGCTGGCCGCAGCGAAATTGCCATCGCTAGGCAACAGCAGCGCGATCTTCTGCGGGACTTTATAGCCTTCACGCACGTTGGCATTTGCGCCGGGCAACAGTGTGCCGACGGGCTGCTGCAGTTCCGGCTGTGATTGCGCCACGGCGACGCCGAGTCGACCCAGCGCCTCGTTGACCCACGACAACATGCTGTCGCCGGGTTTCATCGCGGCGGCTCGCTGCTTGAGGGGCTCGACGCCGAGTTTGACGAGCAGGTCGAGTACCTGTCGCCGATTCTGCGACTGATCGAGGCCACTCAGTTGGGCGTCCATCTGCACACGGGAGCGGGCGGCACCCCAGTGGTCGCCCGTAGCCTCCATCGCGCGGGCACGTAGCTCCAGCAAGCGCAGTTGCAGTGCGGGCGGCACTGTGACGTTAGGTTGCGTGGTGAGTTGCAGCGCAGTGGCGGCATCGTGCCCGCTGAGTGCAAGTTCTGCGCGCAGCAGGTCGAACCGCAGTGGCTCGTCATCCGTCAACCGTTGCCGCTTGATCTGCGCGAGAGTGGGCGCGGCCAGCTGGATCTGACCTTCCTGCCGCCAGGCTTCGGCGGCCAGCAGGCGGTAGTGATCGCCATTGACAGAGGATTGTGCGGCCAGAGCGAGATACGCCTGCGCGGCCTGGTCGAACTGACCTTGCTGCTCCAGCGTCGCAGCATTCTGCGCAGCGGCAAGTTCGGCTGGCGAGGGCCGCACGTTGGTCGGCACGCAGCCGCTCAGCAGGAGTCCGAACAGTACTCCGATCGCGGTGGCACGCGAGAGGCGCGTGAAGCGCATGGGAACTCCATTGATCGTCATGGCCGGCAATGCGCGATCATAGCCGATCGTTTGTATTGCCGACCCGCGGCGCAGGAGTTTCCGATGGCATCATTCAAACCAGGCTGCCTGTGGGTAGTAGCAACCCCGATCGGTCATCGTGACGACCTTTCCGCCCGTGCCATCGAGACGTTGCGCGCGGTCTCGGTGATTGCTGCGGAAGACACCCGGCATAGCCGCCCGTTGCTGGTACATCATGGTATCGACACGCCTTTGATTGCCCTGCACGAACACAACGAGCGCGATGCGGTCGATGCGATCGTGCGGCGGTTGTCAGCGGGCGAATCGGTGGCGCTGATTTCTGATGCGGGTACGCCGCTGATCAGCGATCCGGGTTTTCGACTGGTGCGCGCCGCGCGCGCGGCCGGCATCCGATGCATCCCGATACCCGGCGCTTGCGCGGCGATCGCGGCACTATCGGTGGCAGGATTGCCCAGTGACCGGTTTGTATTTGAAGGTTTCCTGCCACCGAAAGCCGCTGCTCGTCGCGGGCGCCTGCAGGAGTTGGCCGGCGATGCACGTACGGTGATCTTCTACGAGTCGTCGCATCGGGTTGCCGAGAGCCTTGCCGACATGCGCGATATCTTCGGTGCCGCGCGCGAAGCCGTGCTGGCTCGTGAACTGACCAAGATGTTCGAGACGGTGCTGGGTGAGCCGCTGGCCGAACTTGCAGCGAGAGTCGCAGCCGATCCCGACCAGCAGCGCGGCGAATGCGTGATCCTGGTCGCCGGGCGTGGCGAGGAGGCTGACGCGAAGCTTGCCGAAGGACAGCGGATCTTCGCCATTTTGCGCGACGAGCTGCCACCGGCAAAGGCAGCCAAGCTCGCCGCAGCGATCAGTGGGGCTCCGCGCAAGCTTCTCTACGAAGGGTAGTGGTCGTATTAAGTTGCGCCCATCAACCTACGACATCCGCGAAAAACATCGCGTACATGGGACGCTGCCACTAGACTGGGCGGTGGAGTCGGCCGGGCAGTCGCGTCGCACGCAAGTGCATCGAGGAAAGTCCGGGCTCCATAGGGCAGAGTGCCAGGTAACTCCTGGGCAGCGTGAGCTGACGGCCAGTGCAACAGAGAGCAGACCGCCGAACGGCATCTTCGGATGTGCGTGGTAAGGGTGAAAGGGTGCGGTAAGAGCGCACCGCACGCGGGGTCAACGTCGCGTGGCACGGTAAACCCCACTCGGAGCAAGACCAAATAGGGGAACGATAACGCGGCCCGCGTTGTTCCCGGGTAGGTTGCTGGAGCCAGACGGCGACGTCTGGCCGAGAGGAATGACTGTCGCGTCGCAAGACGTACAGAACCCGGCTTACAGGCCGACTCCACCTCTTTGTGTTTTTCATCCCGGCGCGGCGACCACCGCGCCGGGAATGACGCATGTGAGTGTATGAACGCCGATTCATCGCGGTGGCGCCGCGCGCGCCGGATTCCGCGGCTTTCGACACGCCGATTGCTCAAGTTCGCAAGAAAAAATCCCTTGCTTTCAACTACCTTGCGCAGGTTCATGAGAAAGCGCTGGAAATACACTCACAACTTCGCCTTTCTCCTTGATTCACAAGCGAAATTCCCTTGACAGTCTCATAGGGCGAGACTATCGTGGGTTCCGGTGTGAAATCGTGGGTTTTAGTGGAGTTTGTGACCGTGTTCCAAGGCGAAACCGCCATCACTGTAGACGACAAGGGCCGAGTGGCCATCCCAACCGCTTACCGCGAGTCGGTGATGGGCGAGTGCGCCAATCGTCTGGTGATCACCTACAACCCGTTTGAGTCGGGTTGCCTGTGGCTGTTTCCGCAAGCGGAATGGGAGCGCGTGCGCGATCAGGTGAATGCCCTGTCCAGCGTCAAGGCGGT
>Ga0302177_10001912_pt1 | contig 14803 bp, 10 predicted proteins | sample I_Palsa_E1_2_FD_198780 | JGI IMG/M metagenome (GOLD analysis project Ga0302177, IMG submission 198780) | Peat permafrost microbial communities from Stordalen Mire near Abisko, Sweden - I_Palsa_E1_2 | ecosystem: Environmental > Terrestrial > Soil > Palsa > Peat permafrost | place: Sweden... | reverse complement strand
TTCTACATCAAGTTCTGCGGCTACTTCCCCTACACCGGGCAGATCTACCTCAACGGGCACGAGTACGCCAAGCGGCAGTGCCTCAAGGCCGGGATCGGCTTCACCGCCCTGGACAACGCGTTCGGCGCCACTGACGATCCGGCCGCGGTGCAGCGGATCTGCGACGGGCTGACCGACCAGAAGATCTACCGGTTCGCCGGCAAGTGGCTGGCCCGGCTGCCGCACCCGTTCACCCGCGCCGACGAGGACGCCGACTACCGCTGGCAGCTGTCGGTCCAGCAGGCCGAGTTCTCCACCACCATGGCACTGGACCGGCCCCTGGCGGGCCGGATCTTCTTCGAGCAGCTGATCCGGGACAACATCGGCATCGGCCGCCCGGACAAGGTCAGCATCGTCTTTGACCGCAAGATCCGCCTGCGAGGCAAGAACCCTACCCCCGGGACCTTCCGGACCCAGGTGATCACCGACGGCACCTGCCCCTACCTCTACCTGTACTACAAGAAGACCCAGGTCAAGCAGTACCACAATTATCTTGAGCTTTCGCGTCAGTCGGGGCCGTGACCTGCGGAGTCCCGTCGTAGACAATGTCGCCGACGGACGCTCGCAGCGTGAACCGGGTTATTTCAGCCGCCTGGATCGTTACCTGATCGCAGCCCTGCGGACCGCTGTTCGCCGAGTGCCCGGGCGAGCTGTCGGCGGAGCCTGGCGTTCTCGTCCGCGAGCTGCTTGTTGCGGTCGAGGGCGGCGGCGAGCCGGGAGCGCAGCGACGCGTCCGTGGCCCGCTGGGCGGCGGGGATTACGCCGGCTCCGCCGGCGCAATCCGTGCTTTTCCGCAGCCTGCGGATCTGGATGCTGATGTCGGGCTGGGTATAGAGCCACGACCGGGAAACTCCTGCTGCCCGGCCGACTGCGGCGAACGTTACGGGAGTGCCCGCCCGGTCGAGTTCCCGCAGGGCCTGGATCGCCTTGGACCTGGTCAGCTCGTGCCGACGGGAGGCAGCCTCGGCGAGCGGGTCAGAGCGCACCGGCGGCTGCTCCCTTGTCATCGGGTTCCTCGCCCTCGAGGGCGGTGATGATCTTGTCCAGGTTGCCGGCGACCTGCCGGTTCATCTCGGCGACGCGGGCGTGGCCTGCGGCTTCGGCGGCGGAGATGATCTGCAGGGTGGCCTGCCGCTGGGCGTGGTGCTGCGGGAGGAACTCGGCGGTGGTCGCGAACATCGGACATGTCAAACAAGAGTTCGCATGCGGGCAGGTCTTGACGACCGGGAGCTGGCAGTAGCCGTTCGGGAGCGACTGCGTCGCGCGGGACAGCTGCTGCCCGGTCCAGGCGGCGTCGCCGAGCGGGCCGCCGGGGTTGATCTGGACGGGCTGCCCGGACGCGCCGACTTTGCGTGCTCTCTCCCAGTGCTCCCGGACGGTCTTATCGGACAGTTTCGCGTAGTGCGCGGTCATCTGGGGCGAGTCGTGGTCGAGGATTTTCTGCACGACGTGCTGGGGGACATCGCGGTTGATGAGGCGGGTGCCCAGCGTGTGCCTCCACTGATGGGGAGTGAGATGCACCGGTTCGCCGTGCTCGTCGCGGATGTCGCAGCGTTCCAGCCAGCGGTAGAGGGCATCCCGGTAGGTCCCGCTGGTCATGGTGTGCTGTCCGGTGATGTTGCGCAGGGGCCGCGGGAACAGCACCGGTGTCCCGGCCGGCCACCGGCTGGTGACGCGTTCCTGCTGGCCGCAGATTCCGGCGGCGAGTTCCTCGTCGATGGGCACGAGTGCTTCCCTTTTCATTTTCGTGTTGTAGTACCGCAGGTAGGGGGCTCCCTGGCTGTCGCGGGCGACGCAGTCGGACGCCAGGGTCAGGGCGGAGGAGATCCGCAGTCCGCACTGGATGAGGATGAGGGTGATCAGCCGGTAGGCGGGGTTGTTCCACCTGGCGAGGCGGGCCTCGTCCTCGACCTGCTGCATGACGTGCTCGGCGACGTGGCGGGGCAGGGCACTGCCTGCCAGCGGTGCTGCCGGGAAGTCCTCGGGATAGAGCACGGCATCAGGCGGCAGCCCGGCGTCCCAGCCATGACGGCGGATATCGGCGAGGAACGCCGCCAGCTGGCCGGTCTGCTTGCCCTGGATGTCCCGCCCGGCGAATTCGCGGTGCAGGTCGGCCAGGTAGCGCTCGAGCAGGGCCCGGTCGACCTGGGCCAGGGAGGTGATGTTCCGGGCGGCGAGGAAGCCGGCCAGCCGGGTGGCCGCCCGGATGCCGGCCTGCGCGCGCTCGCCGGGCACCCCGGTCGACAGCCGCCAGCGGGCCCATCGTCTGGCCAGGTCCTTCAGCCAGGGCTGGGGAATGTCCCCGAAGCGGACCGTGGCGCCGCCGCCGCTGATCCCCAGCCGGCTCAGCTGCCAGGTGTCGCGGGGATACTCGGCGTCCCAGCCGGCGCCCTCGGCCAGGTCTTCCAGCACCCGGCGGGCGTAACGGAGCAGTGCCCGGTGCGCGGCGGGCACCGCGGTGCCGTCCACGCCCGGATCGAGCACCGACCCGGGCTGCGCCTTCCGCAGGAACCCGACGGCGCCGCGGACTTCCCGGGGCCGCACCCGGACCGTCTGGTCATCACGACGGTGCTGCAGCGCGTACTGCATCTCCAGCTTCAGCGCCGGCGGCAGCCCGCGCAGGTCGATCTGCTCGTGGACGGGCAGGCCGGGCCGGAAGCCCGCGGACCGGGCCAGCCATTCATCCAGGCCGGGCCGGCCGTGGCGGATCCAGGCGCGCTGGTGGACACGGCAGAGCGTTCCCTCGGGTTGCGCCCAGACGGGGCAACCGGGCACCGCGCACTCCCGGCCCCGGCCAGCGGCGGCCAGGCCGGGAGGCAGCGCGCCGAGCCAGCCGTCGATCCCGGGCCGGCCCGCCTTGATCCAGTGCCGGGCGTGACGGTTGCACAAGTTCATGGCCGCGACCCCGTATCCGCAGCCGGGCACCCGGCAGTGCAGCAGGGCGGACTGGGCGAACTCCGCTGCCGTCGTCGCGGCGAACTCCTCCAGCGGGGGCCGTCCGCAGCTGCGCCAGCGTCCTTCATGGCCGACGCAGAGTCCCCGGCTGCTGGCCGGACGGCCGCAGCCGCCCACCACGCAGGCGGGACTCCCGAATACCGGGTCGGCGGCGTCGAAGGCCAGCACGTCAGCCCGGAACTCCGGGCGCACCGCGGCCATCAGCTTTTCCAGCAGGCCGCCAGGGACCCGGTGCTCCCCGGACTCTGCGGTATCCGGCCCTCCGGGGACGCTCACCGGCTGTCCTGCCCGTCATCGAAGACGGTCGCGGCAATGCTGACCGCGACGCCGCCGCGGACACCGCTGGCGTGCAGGTAAACCGCCGTCCCGCCCGCGGACGGGGTCTCGGTGACCTGGTCCAGGTCCAGGGCCTGCCGCCACTGCGCGAACAGCCCGCGCCTGCCCGCGGCGGGTGCGAGGACCTGGCCGGACAGGGCCCCGCCGGACGCGGTGATAGTCCACGCGATCACCGGGATGCCCGGGTGCCCGTCCAGGATGACGGCCAGCTCGGCGGCGGCCCGCTGCTGCCAGCGGGACCGGTCGGCCTGCGTGACCCAGCCGCCGCTCACCACGACACTTCCCTCCCGGTCAGCCAGCCGGCCTTCTCCAGTGCCGCCCGCGCGTCCTCCGCCGTGAGGTGCCCGTAAACGGAGGACGTGACTGCTACCGAGGAATGGCCAAGAAGCGTGGACACGACCTCGATCGGGACGCCGTCGCGCAGCCAGCGCGTGGCTGCGCTGTGCCGGCACCAGTGGGGGTCGAACGCGATCCCGGTCCTGGCCCGCAGCCGCAGGACCAGGTCATAAGCGGCCTGGTAGGACCATGCGCGTCCCTTCGGCTCGGCCCAGATGTTGACGAAGACGTAGCTGCTGTCGATGCCGCCGTACTCCTCGTGCAGGTAGTCGGCATAGAGCCGGATCAGCTCCGGCCCGACGGGGACCGTCCGCCCGCCGGACTTGGCCCGCGCCCCGTTGGCGTTCTCCCGCGCCACGATGCTGATCTCGCGCTCGGCGGCGGCGATGTCCTCATGACGGAGCCCGAGTACTTCCCCGGCCCGGCAGCCTGTCTCGTGAAGGACGGCGAAGAAAAAGCGGTCCCGCAGCCGGGTGCAGGCATCCAGGATCGCCTGCATCTCGCTGGCGGCCAGGATCCGCGGCAGCTTCTTCGGAACCTTCAGCGCGATCACCCGGCCGCGATACGGCTTGTCCTTGCTGACGTGATGCAGGAACGGCTTCCAGCCGCCTCGCCCGCCGGCCCGCCACGCCGCCAGCAGGTCGCCGGCCCCTGCACCGTTCCGGGCCTGATGCGCATAGAACGCGCTCACAGCGGCGAGCTTGCGGTTCACCGTCGAAGCCGCCACCTCGGCCGTCACCGACGGCAGGACCGCGACCTCGCCCAGCCGGCCTGCCCGGGGAAGCTGCAGCCAGGCGGCGAACTCGCCGATATCCTCCAGCCGGGCCTCGCGCCAGTCCAGGGAACGGAAGCTGATGAACTCCCAGTAATCCTTGAGGTCGAACGCGTAGGCCTTGACCGTGTTCGGCGACCGGCCGATGCCGGTGAGATAGGCCAGGAACCGGTCGACCGGGACGACCGGCACATCGTCGTCCCCCAGCAGGGTCCACGACCGGGTCCCCGAACCGGGGACCGCCACCGGATGCACGAGCATCGTCTCCTCCTTGAACAACGTCATGGACAAGGCAGGAGATAACCACGGATCAGCCCCCATCCGGGCAGGCGAGAACGCTCGTGATGGACGTTAAAGACACGTCAGTTAAGGCTGGAGATAACCTGAAAGACGGCGTCGCGCTGCGCATCGAGACCGTCGTCAACTCACCCGATGACCTGGGCTGCCGCCGGCTGCTGCCGAACCTGCCCGAGCTGCAGGCCAAAGCGCGTGCGATCAATGACCGGCTGCTGCACACTGAAACCGCCGGCCAGGGCACGGTACTTGTGAGTCCAGTCATCGAGCGGATCACCAGGCCCACCCTCACCGGGGAGGGCAGGAAGGCGCCCGCACTGCGGTTCGGCGACCTCCGGGTCCAGGCCCTGGCCGGCGCCACCGCCGCCATGCTGTTCACGGTCACCGGCATCACCAACAGGAGCCTGCGCGCCCTGATGACCGGCCTGCTGCACCGCCCCTACAGCATGAACCAGGCCAGCTACGACCTGTCCCGGCTGGCCCGCAACGGCCTCATCGCCCGCGTCCCCGGACGCAACCGCTACACCCTGACCCGCGACGGGCTCCTGTTCGCCCACATCTACACCAGGGTCTACGACCACGTGCTCCGCCCGCTGATGGCACCCGACCGGCCCAACGCACCCCCCGAACTCACCGCAGCACTGGCCACCCTCGACCAGCTCGCCGCCGGCCACATCACCAGGGCTCGGGTCCCTACCGCAGCCTGACCTCCGTCACGGCCCGCAACCCACAGCCAGGCCGGACTCCAGCCTGCCCGCCAAACTGAGGTGCCCCCGGCCATTACCCGCCGTCAAACTCAGGACTCACGTCAAAGACGTGGTACCGAAGGTGCCCTAGTCGGTATCTCACTAAGACGGGACACGGGTGACCGGCAGGCTGAGCCATCCAGGAGACCACTGCCCGTCAATCCAGATGCGGCGGGTCGTATGCGCGGATAGGCGGCAGCGGGCCGTCATACCGCTCGACGGAGACGAGCACATGGGCGCCACTGCAACCCTGGGCGAGCGTTGAGGTGCCGACGTCGCGGGTGAGTACGTTGACGTTGCCGTTGACGCAACCGGCAATGTCAGGCGCCGAGGGGTCGTACCACGCACCGGTGTGCATCTGTGCGACACCGGGCGACATCGCGCCGGTGACGACGACGCCTGCCAGCAGAGTGCCCTGGGCGCTGCGGACGCGGGCGACATCCCCGTCACGCAGGCGGCGGACGGCCGCGTCGGCGGGGTGGAGGCGGATGGCCTCCCGGGCCGCGACCTTGGTGGAGCGGCTCGCAGCGCCCATGTCCTGCTGGCTGTGAAGGCGATGACTCGGCTGGTTGCAAAGCAGATGCAGGTCGTACGTCGCGGCCTGGGGTGAGCGCCACCACTGGGTCGGCTCGATCCACGCCGCGTGGCCGGGGACGTCACGCAAACCGTAGGAGGCGATGGTCGCCGAGTAGAGTTCGATGCGGCCGCTCGGGGTCTGCAGTGGGTGAAGGTCAGGGTCAGCCCGGAAGTCGCTGAACACCGGATCGTCGTACGGGCGCTGCGGCAGCGGCACCCCGCCGGCTTCCCAGAATTCGTCGAACGGCGGCGCCGGCGGCGAGGCATCGATGGCCCGCCAGTCTTCGTAGATCTTGCGCAGCCAGTCGGCGGCGCTGAGCCCTTCGTCGAAATCCGCCTTCAGCCGGCGCGCGAGTTCGGTGAAGATCGCGAACTCCTCGCGCGCCTCGGCATACGGCGCCACCGCCCGCCGCGACACCCGCAGCCGCGCGTCGCCGGCGCCGGCCGCGATGTCGTCGCGTTCAAGGGTGGTAGCCACAGGGAGCACGATGTCTGCGTGCTTGGCTGTCGGCGTCCAGTGCATCTCGTCGACCACAAACGTGTCGAGCCGACCGAGCGCGCGGGTCAGGCGGCGAAGGTCCTGGTGATGGTGGAAGGGGTTGCCGCCGGCCCAGTAGGCGAGCTTGACATCGGGGTAGCGCAGCGTGCTGCCGTCGTATGGGAACTCCTCGCCGGGGCGAAGCAGCATGTCGCTAATCCGCGCGCAGGGGATAAAGTCGGCGACGGGATTGGTGCCCTGCGGGAAGACCGGTATCGGCACGCGCTCGAACCCCACGCCGAAGTCGCCCATCGACCCGAACCCGTGGGTGTAGCCGCCGCCCGGCAGTCCGATCTGGCCCAGGAAGGCCGCAAGCGTCAGCCCGGCAAAGACCGGCTGGTCGCCGTGCTCTCCGCGTTGGAGCGCGAAGACCACGTTGACCAGCGTTCGGCCTGCGGCCATCTCATGTGCGAGGTGGCGGAGCCGGCCGGCGGGAGCGCGTGAGATCGCCTCGGCCCACTCCGGCGTCTTCGGGATGCCATCGGCGTGACCGAGCACGTAGTCTCGCACTTCGCCGGCGCCGACGGTATAGCGAGCCAGGAACTTCTCGTCAGCCAGTCCGTCGGTGATCAGGACGTGGATCAGGGACAGCATCACCGCCGTGTCGGTGCCGGGCATGACGCTGATCCACTCCGCACCCACGTCGGCGAAGGCGTCGTCACGCTGGGCGGAGAGCGACACGATTCGCGTGGTCGAGCCGGCGCGACGGGCATACCCGGAGCCAACATGCCGGTTGTGGCCGCCAGGGACGACCCAGGTGTTGGAGCGGCGCAGCCCGCCGAAGGTGACCAGCAGCTCAGTGTGCTCGGCGACGTGGGCCCACGACACCGGACGGGCGCGCAAGGCGAGGTCGCCCTGCTTGCCGACGACGCGGGGCTGCATCACCATGCTCGTGCCACGGCTGTAGTCGTTGACAGAGCGGGTGTAGCCGCCGATCCGGTTCAGGAAACGATGGAGCTGGCCCTGGGCGTGGTGGAAGCGGCCGGCGCTGGCCCAGCCGTAGGAGCCGCCGAAGATCGCCTTGTTGCCGAACGTGGTGCGTACACGGTCCAGCTCCTCAGCGAGCAGATCAAGCGCCGTGGGCCAATCAACCTCGACGTACTCGTCGTCAGGGTCGCCACGGTGGTCATCGGGGCCGGGGCCGTGCTCGAGCCACCGGCGGCGCAGGGTGGGGCGGGCGACACGTGCGCGGGCTTGCTGCGCGTCGGCGACGTTGGCGATCGCCGGGGCCGCATCGGGGTCGTCCGTATGCGGCCTGGCGCCGATGACGTGGCCCTGGTCGTCAATGTCGACCAGGTAAGTACCCCAGTGGGAGCTCGTCTCCACCTCACGCGGCATGGCACCCATGTTCCCACTAAACCAATCGATTTTAACTACTATACGAAGTCACTGGTGCGTTGGAAACCTGGACCGCTCCGGCCCAGCAGTTCCCGCACGATGCTGGCCAGGCGGTCGTAGTCGTCCGGGGTGTTGTACGGTGCCGCCGCGATGCGCACGTAGCCGACTCCGTCGAAGTAGACCGGCGCGACCTCGACGCGCTGCTGTGACAGGGCCTCGTAGAACGGGCCGACCTGGTCGGCAGAGGTAAGGGCGCCATCCGGCAGCGGCACCAGCCTCATAGCAGGCGCCGGTATGACCGGGAGCCGCTCGAGCGTGACTCCGAGGGCTTCGGCAACCACCTTCTGGCCCTCGGTCACCAGGCTGGCCAGCCGGGCCACGGCGTCCCAGCCGCCCAGGGCTTCCCAGTACGCCAGACCGTCTGCGACCGCCAGCCAGCCGGCGTAGTCCCAGGTGCCTGGGTAGTCGAACGACTCCGCGTACCCATCCCCAAGGCGCCAGCTGAGCACGGTCGGTGTGACCGCGGCACCCGGCCGGCTCCACAAGATCGCGCTGCCCCGAGGTGTGTATGCCCACTTGTGCAGGTTGCCGATCCAGTGGTCGGCACCCAGCGCGGCTATGTCGTCGTGAAGCTGGCCAGGCGCATGCGCGGCATCGACCAGCACCGAGGCGCCGACCGCAGCGGCCACTGCCGCGACGGGGACGACGGTGGCGGTCGGTGAGGTGATCCGGTCGATCACGAGCAGCCGCGTGCGGGGCGAGCAGGCGCCGGCGTACGCCGACACGATCTCGTCGTCCTCCGCGCCGACCGGGAAGGCTGCCTCGAGGAGCCGTGCCCCCGCGCGCTCGGCCCGGTGGCTGAGCGCCTTGCGGACCGCACCGTAGCCGTGGGTACTGGTCACTAGTTCGTCGCCTGGACGTAGCTCCAGCGAGCCGAGCACGGCGGACACTCCCTCGGACACGTTACGTACCCACGCCGCGCGGCATGGGTCGATGCCGAGGAAGCCGGCCGCGCGCTCCCGTGCGGCCGCTACCAGCCCGCCGAGCTCGACGCGGTTGAACCGGTGCGGATTGCGTTCGGCGCGCTCGCGCCACGCGGCGGCGGACTGGCGCACGGCGACCGGCGCGACACCGAACGCGCCGTGGTTGAGGTGAAGAACGTCAGGATCGAGGCCGAAGGCCTCCAGCAGGACAGGGTCCACGAAGCAGATTCTTTCATCTGCGAGACCGGACCAATCGGCACCGGCGCCCGTCTGTTGCTTAGCGCCGTCACACGTGCACGTTAGGTCATCATGAGCGGTTGGGCCGGTTGGCTGCGACTGGACTCCTCCCACTCCCCCGTCCTGTATGCCCGCGCCAAGTGCCGCACTGGCTCACTGGAGCGCCCAGCCGTCCCTTGAGGGATGGTAAAGCTGTTGGCTGCGCGGGCTGGTGGTCGTTATCGTCGCCTGCGTGGCCGGCTCTGAACGCTTGGACGGTGTGCCCGAGGGGGTGCTTGCCGCGTTCGGGCTGGCCGGGGCCGTCCCGGTGCGGCTGCCGGGAGGGCAGGGAACCGCGTGGCGGGCGGGTCGGGTGGTACTCAAGCCCGCCGATTCGGTGCGGGCCGGAAGATGGTTCGCCGAGGTCTACAACGCGCTGACTGGTCCCGGCTTCCGGGTACCGCGGCCGGTGCGGACGCTGACCGGGGACTGGGTGGCGCTGGGATGGACGGCCTACCAGTGGGTACCCGGCGCGGCGGCGGACTGGTCTGGCGTCTCGTCGCGCTGGCCGGACATGGTCGCGGTGAGCCGTGCGCTGCATGCCGCGCTGAGCGGCGTTTCCGTGCCGCTATGGCGGGCCACCGTGGAAAACCCGTGGACGATCGGCGACGAGGTGGCGTGGGGCGAGCGTGACCCGGACCCGCTGCTCGGCCCCGCCGCCGGCCCGCTTGCCGGGCAGGTGCGGCAGTTGCTAGCCGCACTGCAGCCGGTTGACCTGCCGAGCCAGCTGATCCACGCCGACTTGGCGGGTAACGTGCTGTTCGCCGACAGGCTGCCGCCCGCCGTCATCGACTTCTCGCCGCTGGAACGCCCCGCCGGGCTGCCGCTCGCCATCGTGGCAGTGGACACGCTGATGTGGCACGGGGCGAACCCCGGCGTGCTCGGGCACCTGTCCGGCGAGCCGGAACTCGGCCAGCTGCTCGCTCGCGCACTGGTGTACCGCTTGATCACCGAAATCGTCAGGCACGCGGGCACGGCCGGCGTGGAGGCGGCCGCACGGGCCGCACAGCCGGTCACCGATCTGGTACTCGCCCGGCTTGCGCTCCGGGCACGCAGGGGCGGGTAACCGGCGGCGGCCAGGGTCAGCCGCTACGTCCGCGGTGCCACCCAAGTGCTGGGGCGTGCCGTGGCCGCGGTTCCTTTCCTCCGAACGGACCTTGGCGACTGTCGGCGGCAACCCGGGACTGCGTTACGGGCGGCCCACCCGGCGGCCGAAGACGAACTTCTCGGTGGGCTGCGTCGGCAGCGTCGTGGTGCCGTCGTGCGCGGAGCCTGCCTCGTTGGTCACCGCCGGGATCGCGAAGTACTGGAAGGTGATCGTGGTCTCCCCGGGGCGCTGGCCCGGGTCGACGTCAAAGATCGAGTAGCCGTAGGCATCGGTCGGGTTGATGGCGGCGGACCAGGGCGCGTCCTCGACCGAGTCGGCGCCGTTCTTGGAGAATCCGGTCGCCTCGGTCCCGACGACGGCGTTCCGCGTGGTGATGACCTTGGCCTGCGGCTTGTCGTCCGCGGTGTCCGTGCCGTAGGTGTTGGTCGGCCCGTTGGTGCCACCGCCGCCGAGCACCAGGTACACGGTGCCCTCGCCGGTGTTCCACGCCGGGGTGCCGTTGAACGCCTGCGGCTCGGTGGTGACCACCGACGGGCGCCGCGTGTCGACGGCCGCCCCCTTGACCTGGCCGGGGTTGGGCGCGGCGACGGTGCCGTGCTCCCCGGCGTCGTAGCCGCGGACCGGATAGGTGCGCTCGTAGTCGTGCTCGTGGCCGGAGAGCACCAGGTCGACCTCGTATTTGTCGAACAGCGGCAGCCAGGCCTGGCGGATGCCGAGGTCGGAGCCGTTGCCCGGTACCGAGGTGGACATCGCGCACTGGTGCATGAAGACCACGATCATGTCGACGGAAGGGTCGCGGCGCGCCTGCGCCAGGGTTCCCTCGAGCCAGATGGTCTGGAGGTTGGGCTGGCCGCTCGCGTAGTCGGGGACCAGGGAGTCCTCCTTTGCGTCGAGCTGGAGTCCGCCGGTGTAGAAGCGGGCGTAGGTCGTGGTGCCGTTCGGGATCTCGGCGCCGGTGGTGGTGGTCTCCGGCCCGGTGTTCGCCGTGTTGATCACGTAGTTGGCGGCGCCGTCCTGGTAGATGATGTCGTCGGCGTCGAGCGAGATGAACTTCACGGTGCCGACCTGGAAGGTGTAGAAGTTCCCGCGTAGCCGGTTACCGTCCCAGTTGGTCACGCCGTTGTCCGGCAGCAGGAACCGGCTCAGGTAGTGGCCGAAGCCGTACGGGCCGTTCCAGTAGTTCCCCGCCGCGGCCTGCGCCGCAACCCCGCCGGCTGCGCTGCCCGGGTGGCCGGACATCGTGTCGACGCCGAACTCGCACTCGTGGTTGCCGAGCGCCGGCATCCAGGGCCGGTGCGCCGAGCTGCGCGCGACGTTGTTCCCGAAGTCCCGCCACACGCCCGGTGCGTTGTCGACGTCCAGGTTGGCGTAGCACAGGTCGCCGTTGAGCAGGTGGAAGAGCGGCGCGCCCTTTCCGTCGCCGGGGTTCTCGATGGCGGTGACCGCGAACCAGGAGTTGTCGCAGGACTCGTGCCAGATGTTGCCCGAGGTGTTGAGGTCCCAGGACGGCGTGGCCAGGTCGCCGTAGCTGGAGAAGCGGAACTTCGCCCGGCCGTGCGGCGCAGTCTCAAACGACGCGCCCGCCGTGGACGGCGCGGCCGCGCCGTCGCTGACCTGATAGTAATACCGTGTCCCTGGCTCGAGGGCGGTGAGCTGGACGTGGTAGAAGTACGTGGTTTGCCCGTTCAGCCCGTCGGCGAAGCTGACCGAGGCGGCCTCCCCGTACCGCTGCGTCACGTCGAGCGGCTTCGGGTCAGGCAGCTTGATCAGCCAGCCGGGGTTGTGCGCCGTGATCGGCCGGGTCGAGAAGGCCAGCGTCGGGGCCGGCTGCGCCACCGTGCCCGGAGCGGACCATGACACCGTGACCTCCCGGGCCGGATCGCTGCCCCAGGTCAGCAGCAGCTGTTCTGGCTCGGTGGTGGTCGGCAGCGGCAGCGTGGTGGTCGGCGGCCCACTCGGTGGACCGCTGGCAACCGCGCGCGGAGCGCGGACGACCGTCCCGCCCAGCGCCGCCACCGCGCTCACCCCGACGGTCCCGATGATGAACCTGCGCCGGGTAAATGTAGCTTTACCGTCTGACCCACCTGTGTTCGATTCGCTCATGGCGCGAACGTAGAGAACTCAGGTGAACGGGACATGGCCGCAGGGGGTAGGCCCGGCTACTGGCGCGTCAAATTCGGACCGCCGGCTCGACGGGCGGCTCCGGCGGTGCCGGAGGCGACGCTGGCCCGGCCGTTCGGCCGACGGCAGATGGGCCGTCGGCGCTGGTGGTGAGTCGACGGGCCAGGGCGTGTACGTGGTCGCGCAGGGCGTCCGGATATTCGATCACGAACGGGCGATCCAGCCAGGCGATCAGGGAGGGGACCCAATCCAGCCGTTCGGCCCGCAACCGGACTCGCACCCACCCGCCGCTCTCCGGCGCCCCGGAGACGGGCTGCGGCCGGGAGGGTTCCGGCAGGTCCCGCGCTGCCTGCACGGCCGGTTCCGGCGCCGGATCGGCCGGGATCTCCTGGACCGTGGCGATTCCGGCCGGGAGCCGGGCGCGGACCTGCTCGGCCGGGCCCAGGACCCGTAGCGACACCTCGTGCTGGTAAGGCACCTCGGCGAGCCCGGACAGTACCCGGGAGGCCGGGTCGAACCCCACTGGCATGTCGAACGATCCCGGCAGTACCGCTGCGGTCTCGATCCGGTCCAGCCGGAACGTGCGCACCTCGCCGCTGGCCGAGTCCGCCCCGGTCACGTACCAGCGCCCGGAGTGGACGACGATCCCGTACGGGTGCACGGTGCGTTCACTGCGCCTTCCGTCCCGGGCGGTGTAGCTGACGGCGACCGGCCGGCGGTGCCGTGCGGCCTCCGCGATCATCAGCAGCACGCCCGTCTCCTGAGTGGCGGCAGGGCGGACCGCGGTGGTGAAGTCGGCGGTTGCCAGTAGCGCGTCCAGTCGGCGGCCGAGCGCCTGGGGTAGCACGCGGCGGATCTTGGCGGCGGCGCTCTCCATAGCGGTGGCGGACGTGGTCACCAGCCCGGCCCGCAGGCCGGCGACCAGGCCGAGCAGTACGGCCAAGGCCTCGTCGTCGGTCAGCATCAGCGGAGGCATCCGGTAGCCGGAGGCGAGGCGGTAGCCGCCGTACCGGCCGCGCACCGACCGGACCGGGATGTCCAGGTCGATCAGGTGGTCGACGTAGCGCCGGACGGTGCGCTCGTCCACGTCGAGCCGGACGGCCAGGTCGGCGGTGGTCCGGGTGCCGCCGGCCTGGAGGATCTCCAGCAGGGCGAGCACCCGGGCGGTCGGCCGGGTCATGTTGAAAAGTATCCCACGAATACCGGGCGAATGCTGTCCTGTATTCGTAGCCGTCATCGGCAGCCTTACCGCCCCGAGGATGCTGAAACGGAGGGTAGGGCTGCGAGTGCGCGTATGCCTGATACGACGATCAGGCCGCCGGCGACGATGAATATCAGGCTCACCGAATTGAGGGTGATGCCGACGAACGAGACGCGGAAGCTGCGCAGGACAGTGCTCATCAGCCAGCCGGAGACGACCACCGAGAGCATGGACGCGAACTGGTTGATCGGATTGAACACCGCCATCACCCGTCCCAGGTATTCGCGTGGTGTCGCATCGAGAAGCAGTGGCGCTACTGCTGTGTTCAGCATGGCGATCGGAATGGCATAGATGGCCAGCATGACGAGGCCAGCGGGGAAGCTGCGCTGCAGCGCGTAGCCAGCGGCCAGGACACCGGTTGCCAGCAGGCCGGACCAGGTGAGCGCGCGCGCGCCAATCCACCGCACCATAAAGCCGGCCGAGAGCGCGCCGACAATGAAGCCAGCCCCCATCGCCGTCTCCGCGACGCCGAACAGCCAGGATGACGCGTGCAGATCGTGGGTCACGAAGAACACGTTCAGCGCGTTGATCGCCCCGGTGCCGAACTGACAGATCATGGTGACCGTCAGGAGCGTCACCAGGAACCGGTTGCGCGCGAAGATCCGCAACCCGGCGGAGAACTCAGCATGCAGGCTGGTCTCACCCGCCCGAGCAGGGCCTGGCGGGCGAGGCTCGGGCGTCAGCCGCAGGAAACGGATGGCCAGATAGGACACGACGTAGGAGGCGGCGTCGGCGGCCAGCGCCCCCCGCAAGCCGACAGTGAACAGCAACGGGGCCGCGATCGGAGGGCCGATGATCCCGGCCGCCGACGTGGTGACCTCGCCGAGGCCTACCGCTCGGGCCCGGTCCTGCTCGCCGTGCACCACGTCGCCCGTCGTCGCGAACCTGGCGAGGCTGAAGAACTGGCCGGCCGCGTTCAGGATGAACACGACCAGGTACACGGCGGCGAGCCACACTCCGACGGGGAGGTCGCGGACCGGGACGAACGACAGCCCGATCAGACCCGCGACCATGGCCGCACGGATCACCTCGGTCCGCATCATCGTCGACTTCCGGTTCCACCGGTCCACGAAAACCCCGGCGACCGGCCCGACCAGGGCAAACGCGGCGGTCGCGGCGACTAG
>Ga0302177_10001902_pt1 | contig 14835 bp, 14 predicted proteins | sample I_Palsa_E1_2_FD_198780 | JGI IMG/M metagenome (GOLD analysis project Ga0302177, IMG submission 198780) | Peat permafrost microbial communities from Stordalen Mire near Abisko, Sweden - I_Palsa_E1_2 | ecosystem: Environmental > Terrestrial > Soil > Palsa > Peat permafrost | place: Sweden... | reverse complement strand
ATTTCAAATTGCTTAGGCTGATCCCGAAATAACTCGACGCCACATCTTCCAGCTCATGCGCCTCGTCGAAAATCACAACCCCAGCCTCGGGCAGCACGCCCGCGTCAGGAGCCCCGCCCGCCTGTTGCCGAATCGCCATGTCCGCGAAGAACAAATGATGATTCACAATCACCACATCGCTCTCCGCCGCCTTCCGCCGCATTTCCGTCACGAAGCACCGCCCATAATCCGGACAAGTCTGCCCCAGACACGCCTCGCTTCGCGCATCCAGCTTCGACCACAACGCGCTCGCTTCGGGCAAATCGTCAATCTCCGCGCGATCCCCCGTCTCCGTCGTCTTCTCCCACTCCGCAATCGCCTGGTATTGCGAAATCTCTTCGAACCCAGACAGGATCGGCTGATTCCGCAGCGCAAACAATTTGTGCCGGCACAGATAATTCGCGCGCCCCTTCATGTAGCAGACGCGCAAAGGCCCCAGCAGCGACTCGAGAAACGGCACGTCCTTAAAGAACAGCTGCTCCTGCAGATTCTTCGTGCCCGTCGAAATAATCACCCGATGCCCGTTCGCCGCGCACATCCGCAGCGCCGGCAGCAGATAAGCCAGCGTCTTCCCCGTCCCCGTCCCCGCCTCGACGATCAGGTGCCGCTGATCGGTCAGCGCCCGCTCCACCGCCTGCGCCATCTCCAGCTGCCCGCGCCGAAACTCATACGGCAGCGGCGAACGCGACAACACGCCCCCCGGCGCAAAAAAATCATGCAGCGAAGGCAGCGAAGAAGCAGTTTGTGAGGTGGCGGACACGCTACTTCAGAATAGCCGCTCATCGGGCCTGAGGCCCCGTGATCGGAGAGCCCACAAGGTACCTCAGTACAAAATCCGCCCGGCAACTCCACGGCTTTCCTTCCCTGTTGCTTTCACCCGCGTTGTTTCCTATGCTCGATACATGGATTTACTCACCCATGACGAGCTTGCGCGTCTGACCCCACCCGAACGCCTCGCGCTGATCTCCCAGCTTTGGGACAGTCTGGAAGACGACCATCTTCCGCTGACCGCCGCCCAGCGGGCCGAGCTTGACCGCCGTCTTGCCTGGCTAGACCAGGACCGTCGCGAAGGTATCACCTGGGCGACTTTGAAGGCTGAACTTGAGCAGCGTTGCCCGTAGCCTGGCCGGTTATCTCGATACGCAGACCTCACCCACACCGCTGTCATCCTGATGCTTCGCGTCGCGAAGCGGAAGGACCTGCGTTTGTTCTTTTTCTGCGTGGGCCGCGTTCCGCTCGGGACGGGCACGAACCGTCGTCGGGAAACTCCCGCGTTGCCGGTGGACCCCTATCTACGCGCTTGCAAATCACAATACATCCCAAGATCGTCGTTAACTGTGACCCGAATCGACGAGCCTGCACGCTGAACAGGAAGCCGAGATTTCCCGATTATGAGTCCTTGTCCAGTGCCCTCGAAGCTTAGCTTCCACGTTCCACGAGGAGGCGTCCCCGACATTGAAATCTGGCTCAGCGGCGCGCTTGCGTCGCCAACCACGTAGCCTCCATCGGAACCGAGCACGAAGCATATTGACCCTTGCGGCTTGTTGCCAGAGTGGTATTCGAAACGACCAATTAGGTCATCCCGATTGATCGACCGATCACGACATCCCACGAGTAATGCCGACGCAATAACGGCTGTCAGGAAAACTGCTCCGCGCACTTGAATCGTCATCAGCGAGATCAGCACACTCTATTGTTTCGGGAGAGTAGTCGACAACACGGAAATATCACTACTGAGGCTTCTGGTCCTGTGGCTGCGGCGGCTTCTGATCCTGCGGCTGAGACCCATTCTCATCCGGATGAGCCTCATAAATCGAGTACTGCTTCTGCGGCCGCTTCAGCTTCACCTCAATGTCCTTCGTGTCGCTCGGCAAATCGTAATCGCTCCCATAAGTCTGGAAACCCGGCGCCAGCACCTGCAGCCGCAGCTGATCCCCCACCGGAATCACGTCGATCGTGACCTTGCCGTCCTCGTTCGTCTTCAGCTCCATGTTGCCTTTGTCTTTCCCGTTTTCCAACGGATGAAAGACTACCGACGCATTCTCCAGAGGCTTGCCGTTGGACGCCTTCAGCACGGTCACCGTGACTTTGCACGTTGGCGGTGGCGGCTTGTATTTCCGCCCGCGCCCCGACTCCTGCGCATGCGCTGCAAATACCAGCCCGCAAACGACCGCCAGCAAAGGCAGCCAACGACGAACATGAATACGGCTCATGCCCCTGATTTTACTGGACTCGCCCCCGCTCCCGATACCACCCCCTAACTTCCTTCCCCTCCCACTCGTCTATAAAGGGATCAGAGAGGCTTTGCCCCACCGGCGACCCCCCATTGCACCGGTGACGGGTCAGGCCACTTGCAGCACGTCCGCCTCATCTCTAATCAGCACGATGGTCCCATTTTCCCGCGCCAATCCGCACCGAGCCCCCTCGTTCCTGACCGCGTGCGCCTTGCTGTTCTTCTCCGTCGCCGGCGCTTCGGCTCAATCTCAGCCCGCACCCGCCATCGATGCCACGGCCCTCGTCCGCCGCGCCATCGCGAATCACATGACCGCCCAGGCGGCCCACCACCCCCAGCGCTTCGTCCTCCACAAAAAAGACGACCGCCGCGACTACACTCAGGAAATCATCGAGACCCGGCAGGGTGATGTCTCCGTCGCCATCGCCGCCAGTGGCAAGCCGCTCAACCCGGACATGCATCAGGTCCAGATCGACCGCCTCAACGAACTCGATGCTCACCCCGACCTCCAGGAGCATCGCCGCAAACGCGAGCAGGAGGATACCGCCCGCGCCCTCAAGCTCATGCGCATGCTCCCCGACGCCTTCCTCTACCAATACGAGAGCACCGTCCCCTGCACGGTCGTCGTTCCACCCCACGTCATGATTCCCGGCGAACCCACACCACCGCCACCCGCCACTCCAGCCCCCTCCTCCGAGTGCTACCACCTCACCTTCCAACCCAACCCCGCATGGAACCCGCCCGACACCGAATCGCGCATCCTGCGCGGCATGGCCGGCGAGGTCTGGATCGAAAAATCCCAGGAGCGCCTCACCAGCCTTAGCGCCCACATCGTCACCGACGTCGACTTCGGCTGGGGCATCATCGGGCACCTCGATAAAGGCGGCACCATCTTCCTCGAACAAACGGAAATTTCCCCCAACGACTGGGAACTCTCCCGCATGAAGCTCAACCTCACCGGCAAAGCTCTCCTCGTCAAATCCCTCAACATCCACCTTACCGAAGAGATGGCCCACTACGCCCCAGTCGCCCCCGACCTCGACTACCACCAGGCCATCCAAATCCTGAAATCCGACCCAACCGATCAGCCCAAATGACACAAGCCAACCGCAGCCTGCCTTAGCCCCTCAATGCCCACCGGAATAAAAGAAAAAAAAGCCCCAACCCCAAAACCAGCGGACGGCAGGTTCACCCCACAGCAGGTAGTAGATACCCGCGCGCCCCGGAAGTCAATTCGCTTCGGCCGCGGTTCAACTCGAAAGTACTGTCCTGTCCCATTCTGGGAAAGCATAGCCCAGGCAAATGCCGCCATCTGAACGACCACCGAAGCGTACAATTCGCCGCATGCAACCCTCCTCAATCGTCGTGGCCGGTTTGGGAGTACTCGTCCTCCTGGCGCGGCCGGCAGCAGGGTCTCAAGCCTCGCAACCAACCGCTCCACAAGCCAGCGCGCAGTCGGCCGCCGCCGTCCCCGATTTTCCAGGTTTCACCGTCAAACTCACCTTCTCTGACAAGGCCAGCAACACGCTCCTCGCCCGCAAGGAGACAGTCATCGTTGCCGCTTATCTTTGGGGATATCCGAAGCCCGGCACTCCCAAGCACTTGATCGACGACATCGGACAGGTGGACCTCGGCGAAGTCAAGTCGGAAGTGGCGCCGGACAAAGACGCCGCCTTTGGGGACTTCCAGCTCAAAAAAGATCCATTGCAACAAGTCGATAGTCGCGGACCGCAGCTTCTAATCAATGTTTTCTCAGGTCGCAAATCCTCTCCGAACAACCTCCTCGACTGCGGAATCTACGAGGGGCTCCTCAAATCCGCTCGCGAAGCAAATATTAAAGTCGCCTGCAAACTGATCGGAGAATAGTGCCCCAAAGCAAGAGGCGCCCAGCATCCGCCAGGCGCCTCTTCCCTGTAACCTGTAACCCGTAACCTGTACCCTGACTTCACTGCGGCGAAGTAGGTATAGTCGGCGCCGCCCCCGCCGTTCCTCCATTGCTGCCTGGTTTCTCGCTGCCATGCAATCCCCGCGACTTCCCCGGCCCCGGCTTGCACGTCTGAGTACAAACATCGGCGATCTTCTCCGTCGAGTGCACCTCGAGATGCCGCGGCGGCGTCCCCGCAGGCTCCGTAAACACACCCTTCAGCGTCACCACATGGTTCGCCATCTTCTGCGCGTCGTAATCCCCTCGCAGCAGCAGGCATGCATCGCTGGTGGCCAGGACGTAAACGCCGTCAAAATTTGGAAGCGCGGTCACGCAGCCTGTCTGCGTGCTCTCCTTCGGCGCCGGAGTGTCGCTGCCCGTTGTTGCCTGAGGCGCTGTCGTTTCCGGAGCCGACCCTGTTTCCTGAGCCGACCCTGTTTCCTGAGCCGCCCCTGTTGCCTGAGCCACAATCGACACCGGCACCATCGAAGCCACCATCAAAATCCCGTACAGCGTTCTTCTGCTCTCACGCCTCATGATGCTTCCCCCTGTGTTCCCGCACGTGATGTGTCATCCGCTCAAACAGCCGCGTAACAATGTCCGTCAGCACTACTCCCGAACAAGCCAGCCAAAATACCGGCGTGAAATACCCAGCTTCCAGCGAAAGAATGCTCAGCAGCATCACTCCGACAATCGCTCCCACATCCCATACCACTGAAACCCACAATTTCGCCGACGCATACTCCGGCATTACTTCGAGACCGAGCAACAGAATGCACAGCAGAATCGTCAGACCCCAGTCCAGCCATGCCGGCGCCGTCTTCATGTAGCGGTTATCCAGCAGAGCATCAATATACTCCGCCTGCAGATCGACGCCGTACCGTTCCCCGCCAGGGAAATCGTGCACGTCCACATCTTCCTGCCGGACCCCGATCACCACCACCTTGCCTGCCAGACTCGGCAGCGCCTTCGCCCCTTTGCAATACGCCTGCTCCGGATGACCCGCATCCGCGGGAATTGTTGCTTGTGGATCATGAATTCCCAGCAGATATCTCCCCAGAAAATCCACCCCATCCTTATCCGCGCACAACAAATCCGCTGGACTGACCTGCGGCGGCGGATCCTTCGGGAACGAAGCATAAGGATGCGCGTCCTGGCTCAGCAAACTCGCCAGTCCCGCGGGATAGTGGCTCAGAGGAATCCCCTCATCCGCCTTCGCCCGTTCGTCGGCGCTCATCGAGATGGCTGCCTGGGTGTATGCCGCCAGCGCAAATCCATTCACCGGCCTGTCCTCATGGTTCGGCTCTTCAGTCGAAGGCGTCAGCCACCACCGCAGCGGAATCCGCAGCACATCGCTGTTCATCCGCGCCAGCCCCATATGCACGGTGCGCGTTACACGACCCGGCGGAATCTGAGCCGCCTTCAGCGGCAGCGCCCGTTTCTCAATCAGACAGTTGCCGCCCGTGGATTTCTCTTTTTCCTGGGTCGCCTTCCCGGAATCGAGCCCCACCACCACTGCAGTCACGGGATTTTGCCCCGAACTCTGCGCGCTCGACAACGCAACCCGCAGCACATCGTTCGCGCCCGAGTTCTCCGGACAACGGTCGTCATCGTTGTAATAGCGATCGATAGCCACCACGCTCGGCCCATAAGCGCTCAGCCGATCCACCAGCCCCGCCATAAACCGGCGCCCTTCGCAGGGATTCTCAATCGCACTCGCAGGAACGTCCCCCGGCTCATCGCCCTCCGTCAGCGGCAGCACCAACACTTTGTTTCGTGGATAGCTCGATCGGAATTTCAGCCGCATAAGTGGCGCATAAAAAACGCTGCCAATATCCTCATACCCACGCGACTTGAAGCTGCAGGGATCCGCCAGAGGATTCGACAGAATGCCCTCCAGCAACAATCGCCCTACCAGAATCACAGCGATCACCGCGATCATGCCGACCCACGACAGCACCCGCCGGCGTTTCCGGCTCCCATGCTTTTTAGCGTGCGGCGAACGTTTCGAATCGCTCATACGAGTCCGTCATCGTATCACGGGGCCAGCCCGTGATTAGCCAGCGCCTGATCAAGCGAAAGGCCGGGATTCACATCCCGGCCCTGCACTTTCTGTACCCTGCACCCTGTACCCTGCAACCTTGTTTTAGGACGCGGTAAGCTCGGCAGCCATCTTCTCCGTAACGAACGCCTCAACGGTATCGCCCACCTTAATATCGGTGAAGTTCGAGAGGCTGACGCCGCACTCCATGCCGTTCGTCACTTCTTTCGCATCGTCCTTGAACCGCTTCAGCGATGTCAGCTTGCCTTTGAACACCTGCGTACCGTCGCGCATCAACCGCACTTCGGCATCGCGCCGCAGCACGCCGTCCGTTACTCTGCAACCGGCAATGGTTCCCACCTTCGGAATGCGGAACACGTTCAGCACCTCCGCGCGTCCAAGGAAGTTCTCCCTGTACACCGGCTCCAGCAGACCCAGCATCGCCTTGGTGATCTCGTCCTGCAACTCGTAAATAATCGAGTGCAGCCGGATCTCCACTTCTTCCTGCTCCGCCAGATCGGCGACCTTGCGCTCCGGCCGCACGTTGAACCCGATGATGATCGCATTCGACGCCGACGCCAGCAGCACATCGCTCTCCGTGATCGCACCCACGCCGGAGTGGATCACCTTGATGCGTACCTTTTCCGTCGACATCTTCTGCAGCGAGTCGGCCAGCACTTCCACCGAACCCGTCACGTCGCCCTTCAGGATCAGCGGCAACTCCTTCATCCCCGCCTGCTGGATCGAATCCGCCAGTCCTTCCAGAGTTACACGCGAAGACTTCGCCAGCTGCGCCTCGCGTTCGCGCATCTTGCGATACTGCCCGATACCTCGAGCCTTGTCCCGATCGCTCACCACAAGGAACGTATCGCCCGCATCCGGCATGCCTTCAAGGCCCACGATCTCCACCGGCGTTGAAGGCCCGGCACTCTCCACCGTGCGCCCGCGATCGTCGAACATCGCGCGAATCTTCCCGAACGTGTTCCCGACCACAAAATTGTCCTGGTTCTTCAGCGTGCCGTTCTGCACCAGCACCGTCGCCACTGCACCGCGTCCGCGATCCAGTTTTGCTTCGATCACCGTACCGACCGCCGAACGCTCCGGCGTCGACTTCAGCGCCTGAATATCCGCCACCAGACAAATCATCTCCAGCAGCAGATCCAGATTGATCCGCTTCTTCGCCGACACGTCGACGAACACCGTGCTGCCGCCCCACTCTTCCGGAACCAGCCCGCGATCGCCCAGTTGCTTCTTCACCCGATCCGGCTGCGCCTCGGGCTTGTCGATCTTGTTTACCGCGACAATCATCGGCACGTTCGCCGCCTTCGCGTGATCGATCGCCTCCAGCGTCTGTGGCATCACACCATCGTCAGCCGCAACCACGATGACGACAATGTCCGTGACCTTCGCCCCGCGCGCGCGCATCCGCGTAAACGCTTCGTGGCCCGGCGTGTCGAGGAACACAATCTCCCGCCCAAACGCCGGCGAATCCGCCTTGCCGATCTTCACCTTGTAGGCGCCGATGTGCTGCGTGATTCCGCCCGCCTCGCCGCCCGCAACATCCGTCTCGCGGATCGCGTCCAGCAGCGACGTCTTGCCATGGTCCACGTGTCCCATCACCGTCACCACTGGCGGCCGTGTCACTTCGAGCTCGTCCGGGTTATCGGTTGCGAGGATGCTTTCCATGGCCTCGTTCGCCATCGAATCCTCGAAGCTGATCATCTGCACATCAGCTCCGAACTGCGCCGCGACTTCCTTCACCAACTCGCCATCCAGCGTTTGGTTGACGGTTACAAATACGCCCTTCATCAGCAGCGTCGCGATCAGATCCTTGCCGCGGATTTCAAGCTTCTCCGCCAGATCCTTTACGCTCACGCCTTCCGTCACCGTAATCGTCCGCGTAATCGGCACCGGTCCCGTGGGAACCTGTGCTGTCATGCGCGACGGCGGCGCAAAGCCCTTCATCGGGCCTTCTTTGCTCTTCTCGTAACGCGGTCTTCCGCGCCCTCTGGGTCCTGGACGGGCCGGACGCGGCGCTTCACCCGGAGGCGGCAACGCAGGTGCGCCACCCATTCCCGGCCTCGCCCCAAATCCCGGTCTCGCCCCGAATCCCGGACGCGCTCCCATGCCCGGACGCTGTCCTGGTCCTCCTGGACCACCAGGCGCGGACCGCGTCGGATGCATCGGACGCCGTGCCCCTGGTCCTCCCGGACCGCCTGGACCTGCGCCCATCCCCGGCCGCGGACCCCCTGGACCACTCGGTCCTCCCGGTCCCCCGCCCGGTCTCCTATCGAAGATCGGCCTTCCCCGCTGAATTCCACCCGGTCCGCCTGGTCCACCCGTTGCTGTGGGTGCTCCCGGGGGCGGTGGTGGTGGCGGAGGCGGTGCACTGTAAACCGGCCGCGGACCCGTCTGCGGCATAATCACGCGTCGCGGTGCAGGCTCGGGCCGAACCACTGCCGGTGCTGGAACTTCAACCGCCGATGCGGCCGCTCTCGTCTCTACTTCTGCCAAACTTGCTCCCAGTCCCGCCTGCGCAGACTGCCCAGCCTGAGCGGCAGCAGCTGCGGCCACCACCGGTCCCGGCACGCTCCCAGCAGTCGTCGTCGCTGTTGTTGCCTGCGGTGCCGCCGCAACGGGAGCCCTCGCCGCAACCACGCTTCCTGGAGCAGGCGCCGCTACCGGCCGCCCATCCGTCGGAGTTGCTGTCGCTGCCGCAATTGGCGGCTTCGCCACCACCGGTCCCACCGGAGGGCGAGATGCAATCGCAGGTGTCTGCGGCGGCGCTGCCACAATGTTCGGAGCCTGGCGCGGCAACGGAACAATCCGTCTCGGCGCAGGCTTCACCTCAGTCGCCCCCGGTGCACTCACAGCCGGTGTGCTCACAGCAGGCGCGCTCGTTGGTGGTCTCGTCGTTCCCTGCGCACCCGGCACGGGCGCGCTCGCCACAGGCGTGCTCGCAGGCGCACTCGGGGCCGCACTCACCGGAGGCTTCGCCGCAATCGGCACGCCCGCCGGAGCCGCGCTCACCACCGGTCGTGGAGGCTGCCCTGCCCCGGGAGCCGCCGCTCGTGGCGGCGCAACCGGATGCAATTCCTGCTGCTTCTTTTCAAGGATCGCTCTGGCCGCATCGCCAGGACTGTGAACCTTCGACCAGTCGATCTTCGGCTTCACTTCGGCTTCATGCCGCGCCGACCCGCCGCCGCTCGCCCCGCGCCCCCTCAAAATATGGGTGCGCACACGCTCGGCCTCATCGGTCTCGATCGAGCTCGAATGCGTCTTCTTCTCGGTTACGCCAACCGCTGTGAGAGCATCCAGAATTTCCCTGCTCTTAACTTCCAGCTCTCGCGCTAATTCATTGATTCGAACTGTGCTCATTCGTCCCCGTGTTGATTTAACTCCCACCTGCCCTTAGTTCGTCATAACAACTCCTGACTTGTGGGTCTGCTTTCTCTTTCATTATCTCTGAAAACACCGCGCTTCGCGGGACTAAGCCGAGAATTCTCGGCTTAGTCTGTCATCCTGAGCGGAGTATTGAGGCAGGCGTAGCCTGCGTCTATACGCAGTCGAAGGACTGCGTTTCTATCCGCTGTCCGCTATTCGCTGTACCCTGGCCCCTACTCGTCCTTCACTTCCTCAGTATTTCCCTCGCCCACCATCTCATCCGGGTCCAGCTTCGGGTTCACCTCATGCTCGACCAGCAATTCGCTGGTGTCGTCGCGTCCCGGAACCAACGACTCCGCGCCTTCCTCATCCAGATCCGGCCCGACCTCGGTGACCTCCGCCAGACGCTCTTCCGCCAACTCATCGTTGATCAGCCCCGACCCGTCCTCGCTCACCGGCTCTTCGCCGCTCTGCGTAAGATCCTGCTGCAAAGCGTCGATCTCCTCATCGAGCGAAGCCTCTTCGGCCTTAAGCGCAGCCGCTGCGGCAGCATCTTCCGTCGAAGCCGTTTCAGCCCCGCCTTCTGCCCCTGACTCAGCCGCGGCCGCCAACTCCACCGGCCGCTCTTCACCTTCCTCGTATTGCCCGAAATAATGTCTGACCGCCACGCTGATCTTCTCCAAAGTCTTCTCGCCGATCCCTGGGATCTCCTCCAGTTGCTCCGGCGTCATATCGGCCAGTCCTTCCACCGTCGTAATGCCAGCCGCTACCAGCTTTTGGATGATCGATTCGCCCAGTTCGCCTACCTGCTCAATCGGCGTCGCTGTTGCGCCCGACATGGCCTGCATCTGCTGCTCTACTTCCTGCCGCTTCTCTTCCTCGCTCTTGATGTCGATCTTCCAGCCCAGCAGCTTCGCCGCCAGCCGCACGTTCTGACCCTTCTTCCCAATCGCCAGCGACAGCTGCGTGTCGTCCACAATCACTTCCAGCTGCTTGTCTTCCAAATCGGCGATCGTCACCCGGCTCACCTTCGCCGGCTGCAACGCCTTCTCCGCAAACGTCGTGATCTCTTCGCTGAACTCGATGATGTCAATCTTCTCCCCGCGCAACTCGCGGATGATCGACTGCACACGCATGCCCTTCATGCCCACGCACGCGCCCACCGGATCAACATCCTTATCCCGCGACATCACAGCAATCTTCGTCCGCTCGCCCGCCTCACGCGCAATCGCGCGGATCGTCACGGTGTTGTCATAAATCTCCGGCACTTCGCTCTGGAAAAGGTTCTGCACCAGTTCCGGCGCCGCCCGCGAAACGATCACCTGCGGCCCGCGCGATGCACGATCCACTCGCTGCAGCACCACGCGCGCCCGCTCGCCCACCGAAAAGGACTCCAGTCGCGACTGCTCCCGCCGCGGCATCCGCGCCTCCGCCTTGCCCAGGTCGAAGATCACGTCCTGCATCTCTACGCGCTTCACCGTAGCATTCAAAACCTCGCCCACGCGATGCGCATACTCATTGAAGACCGTGTCCCGCTCCGCCTCGCGCACCTTCTGGAAAATCACTTGCTTCGCCATCTGCGCAGCAATGCGGCCCAGCACATCGGTCGGCTTGTAATACCGAATCTCTCCGCCAATCTCAACTTCAGGCGCAAGCTCCCGCGCCTGGTCGAGCGCAATCTGATTCACCGGATCCTCGATCAGTTCCGGCGTCTCCACCACCGTCTTAAAGACGTACGCCCGAATCTCCCCGGAATCCTTATCCAGCTCCGCCCGCATGTTTTCCTGCGTCTTGTAATACTTCCGCGTCGCCAGCGCGATTGCGTCCTCAACCGCGGTAATCACAATCTGCGCATCGATGCCCTTATCCCGGCTCAACGCCTCAATGCTCTCGTAAAGCACACTCGCCATTTGTTTCTCTCTCAATTCCTGTGAACTGGTAACTCTCAACTCGCTGCTGCCACTCTTAACTTCAAGCTCTCAAATCTCAACTCGCTCCTGCCACTCTCAACTCGTCTTTCCGCTCGCCGTTCGCTCGCATTTCGCTGCTCTTAAAACTCCGGCACCAGCTGCGCCTTCTCAATATTCTTCAGCGCAATCTCCAAATCCGCCGCGCTTCCCGCTGCCTCTTGCTTGCCGGCTTTCTTCTTGCCGGCGCTCGGCGTCCGCTTTCCGGTGCCCTGAGGCGTCAGCTTTACTGACTCCTCACTCACCTCCGTGAGCCTGCCCAGCCAATGCCGGTTGCCAGCCACCGGCTCAAACGTCTGCACCTTGACCAGCATTCCGGAAAACCGCTGATAATCCTCGATCCCATGCAGCTTCCGATCCAGCCCCGGTGACGAAACCTCCAGCGTGTACTCCCCCCCAGGAATCAAATCCTCCACATCGACTACCGTTCCAAAATCCCGGCTGAACGCCTCGCAATCCTCATGCGTCACACCCGCCAGCTGATCGACCCCCGCAGTTCCAACTCGAGTACCACTCTGGGTGCCCCACATCTCGCTTTTGAGATGTGAGTCGGAATCCGTCTCTACAGTGGCCTGGCTGCCCCGGGTCTCGATTTTGAGACCTGGGTTCGAACCTTCTCCCAAACTCATGGACTCCGTCGCTTCCAACAGCTTCCTTCTCTCTTCAGCGTTCTTCTCTATAAAGACGCGCAACAGCCGATGCTTCGCTGGGCCGGAAAACTCAATCTCCAACACGTCCAGTCCGTGCGACGCCGCCACTCTCTGCCCCACAACCCGAATCTGTTCCGCGTCGAATGCCATAAATCAATCCGCTGCTGTCATCCTGACCCTGAGCAAGCGAAGCGCGCCGAAGGGGAAGGACCTCGCGTTTTCTCTCCAGGCCACCAGAGCCAGGCCCACCCACGCCCACAACCCACCCGAAAAAAGACCAAATAAAAAGTGGGCTCTCGCCCACTCATCTCTCCGGCCCGCACATCGCGCCCACCGGACAAACTCGTCTGCTCCTATAGTAACCTCTCTCGCCTCGACTTTCAAAACCAGAGCGGATTTCACCCCATAAACCTTCCCCGTGCCCTTGAATCAAATCCGTAATATGCTGTTAGTATGAATAATTCCTACCAGGGATTCACATTATGCCCTCCATCGAAAAGATCAGCATCGCCTTGCCTCAGGAAATGATCGCTGCCCTCCGCCAAGCCGTCGAGGAGGGAGAGTATGCCTCCAGCAGCGAAGTGGTCCGCGATGCCCTGCGTGACTGGTCTCATAAACGTGACCTCCGGCGGCAAAACCTCGACGCCCTCCGCCAAGCCTGGCGGGAAGCGATCGAGAACCCAGGTCCGGTCTTCGACGCCGAGGAGGTTCTCGACCGGCTGAAAAAGAAATACCGGAGCATCGCAAAGGCGAGCCCTGCATCGGAATCACGCAGGAAATAGGAGGCGGCGATGCGAGTCGGCTTCTCTCGCTTCGTAGAATCCGATTTGGATTCCATCGCCGATTACATTGCCTATGACAATCCCGAACGCGCAGTTACTTTTCTCGACGAGATCCGCGCCGAAATACGACTGATCGGAAAGAACCCTCAGCTCTATCGTCTGCGCCCCGAATTCGGTGCAGGCGTCCGCATAGGGATTGTTGGCCATTACGCAATTCTCTTCCGAATCGCGGACCCCATGGTCGTGATCGAACGTGTCGTCTACGGCGGCCGCGATCTTCCCGCACTCTTGAGCGCAGAACGTTAACGGCGACACCATTCATCTCCCTGCGCCCTCATCACATCCCGCTCCCAATCCTCAGCCCGCCATGGAATACTGGTCGAAGGAAAGCGAGCCCCACCATGCCCACTGCCGCCGACACCCTAAACCCCTACGCCAAATTCCTCAACGGACAGGATCCCCTCCCCGTCCTCAAAGAAACCCACAACCGCCTCCACAATCTCGCCCACGCCATCGGCGCAGCCCGCCTTACCCAGGCCCCCGCCCCAGGCAAATGGTCCCCGCGCGACATCTTCTGTCACCTCGCCGACTGCGAAACCGTCTTCGCCTTTCGCCTCCGCCAAACCCTCGCCGAAGATCATCACATCGTCCAGCCCTTCGACCAGGACAAGTGGGCCGCCACCTACGCCACCATCGCCCCTCCTGACGCCATCGTCACCTTCGCCGCCATCCGGCGCTGGAACCTGCTCCTCATCGAATCCGCCCTGCCCACGCACGCGTCCAAGCCCGTCACCCACCCCGAGCGCGGTGCCATGACCTTCTCCACCATCGTGGAAACCATGGCCGGCCACGACCTCAACCACCTTGCCCAGTTAGAAAAATTAGTCGGCGAATGAAACGTGCAGCCTCACCGAAGCGGAAACATCTGCATTAAATACCGGCAGGCGACGGGCTGCCCGCTTTTGAAGGCCGGAATGAATTTCCATCCCTTCGCCGCCTCAATCGCCTCTGCATCCTTTGCCCCGCCCGCCATGGTCGCCCGCTGCACCTTGCCCGCCGCATCGATCACCAGCTCAATCTCTTCCTGTTCCGCCTGCACCTTCGACCGCCTCAAGAAAATCGGCTGCGGAACGACCAACTCCTCCTGGTCATCGGAATCCGTCGGCGCTGACATACTGGTCAGGCCGGGGAGATAGTGATCCCCCTGCTTCGCGACCTTAGCGCCAGCCTCAAAAATCATGGGGCGCCCCCGGTGGAATCGGCGCCCACTCTCCTCCACCCCTTCCACCTGCGCGTCGATCCCCTTCCCGCGCGCCTCCACGATCGCCGCCCGCACGCGAGCCACATCGGAGGCCGGCCAGTCCTCTGTCAATTCTCGCCACGACCGCTCCTGGCGGCCGCTATTTAAATACGACCAGACAATCTCCAGGACCTTCACCTTCGTCTTTCGCAGCCGCACCAGCGTCGCCGGTGCCGTCGACCCATCCAGCAGCGCACCGTCGCTCTGTTTGAAATCCCGGAGAGACTGCGCATCCAGCGTCGACCGCACCTGTGCAATCTGCTTGTCGTACCGCGCCGGATACTCTGCGCCCACATCCATCAGTTGCCCACGCCGGAATGCCAGAACCACCGTTGGCGCAAAATCGAAATCCGCATATCTCAGCTGGTCGAAACCCTCTACCGCCGCATCATCGCCCGTCCAGATCGCAATCCGCCCGTCGAAATCCGCATCCTCTGCACTGTAATTGTCTCCGCCTGTGATCGTCCGCGGCGGCCGGGCCGGCTTCTCCAGCGAGTAAATCGAGTAGCGCGCAC
>Ga0302177_10001895_pt1 | contig 14853 bp, 11 predicted proteins | sample I_Palsa_E1_2_FD_198780 | JGI IMG/M metagenome (GOLD analysis project Ga0302177, IMG submission 198780) | Peat permafrost microbial communities from Stordalen Mire near Abisko, Sweden - I_Palsa_E1_2 | ecosystem: Environmental > Terrestrial > Soil > Palsa > Peat permafrost | place: Sweden... | reverse complement strand
AAGATGAAATATTTCACTATCCCAATGCGATCACGGCCCGCGACTTCGACGGATGGGTGCAGGAGCGTGGTCTTTATTTCATGGACAAGTGGGATGAACATTTCAAGCCGCTGCTGGCCTGCCACGATCCGGGCGAGGACGCGCAGAAGGGCGGGCTGTTGCGGGCGAACTACGGCAAGGGAACGTATATCTACACTGGATATGCATTTTTCCGGCAGCTGCCGGCGGGCGTGCCGGGAGCGGTGCGGCTTTACGTGAATCTGTTGAGCGCGGGGCATGAGGGCGCTCGTTAGTCGCTAGTCATTGATCATTGAGCATCGATCGTTGAGCATGGATCATTGAGGATTGAGCGTTGATCATTGAGGATTGATCATTGAACGTTGGTCGTTGGTCGTCGTCATCCGTCCTTCCACGAAATGCCGACTCCTTCGCAGAGTGATTCGAATCCTGGCCTGATCCGCGGGATGGGGCTTGGCAGCGCGACTGCGCTCAACATGATTGACATGATCGGCGTGGGTCCGTTCATCACCATGCCGCTGGTTTTGAGCGCGATGGGCGGACCGCAGGCGCTGCTGGGTTGGGTGGTGGGCGCATTGTTGGCTGTGTGTGATGGTCTGGTGTCGGCGGAGTTGGGCGCGGCTTTGCCGGGATCGGGCGGATCGTACCGCTACTTGAGCGAGATTTATGGGCCGCGGAAGTGGGGACGGTTGATTTCGTTTCTGTTTATCTGGCAGCTAAGCTTTAGCGCTCCGCTTTCGATTGCCAGCGGCTGCATCGGCCTGGCCGGCTACGCCGCTTATTACTGGCCGCGCCTGGAGACCGTGTATGCCGCGCACACGGCGGCTTTACACCTCCCTTGGGCGGGATTGTTTCAGGTGAGCTGGATCGTGACGCCAGGAACCGCACTGGCGATCGGCATCTGCTTGTTTACAGTTTTCCTGCTCTACCGACGGATTACGGTGATTGGGCGCCTTTCAAAGGGGTTGTGGGTCATCGTGATGGGGACGATCGGATGGATCATCTTCGCCGGCCTGACGCACTTCAACGCCGCCCGCGCCTTCGATTTCCCTCCCGGCGCATTCACGCTGTCGCGCGGATTCTTCACCGGACTGGGCGGAGCCCTTCTGGTCTCCACCTACGATTACTGGGGTTACTACAATGTTTGCTATCTGGGCGATGAAATAAAGGATCCGACCCGGAATATTCCGCGGGCTCTGCTGCTTTCCATTCTGCTGGTGGCCTGTCTATATCTAATGATGAACCTGTGCATTCTGGCCGTGGTGCCGTGGCGGGAGATGCTGCGAGCAGGGCAGAACAACAGCGGACTGTACGTTGTTTCGGTATTCATGCAGAAGATTTACGGGGCTTGGGCAGCGCGCTTGGTGACGGGACTGGTCATCGTGACGGCGTTTGCGTCGGTGTTTTCGCTAACCCTGGGATATTCGCGGGTCCCTTACGCGGCGGCCGTGGACGGGAACTATTTCCGGGCATTCGCCAGGGTGCATCCTGTATACCGCTTTCCGCACGTTTCGCTGCTGGCGCTGGGGATCGTGGCGGCGGCCTTCTGCTTTCTGCGCCTGAAGGACGCAATCGCGGCTCTGGTGGTGATTCGCCTGGTTCTGCAATTTCTGGTACAGGCGATTGGGTTGATCGTCTACCGCATCACTCAACCGGATGTGAAGCGCCCGTTTCGCATGTGGCTGTATCCGGTGCCCGCGCTGGTGGCGATTGCGGGATTTCTCTTTATCCTGTTTAATCGCGTGAACTGGCAGAAGGAAGTTCGCTACGCGGTCGTAATCTTGGTGGCGGGGCTGGCCATTTATATGATTCGAGCCTGGAGAAGCAGGGAGTGGCCCTTTGGGGTGGTGAACTCTTAAAAGAGTCTTCAACACAGGGAAACGGGGGAGTCATGATGAACAGAAAGATGATTCGGTCGGCATTTTGCATGCTGGCGTTGCTTGCGCTGGGTAGCGCCCAAGACAACATGGGCAAGGATGACCATCGAACCGTAACGCAAGTGTTGGACCGGACGGTTACGAATATGGAGCACGAGTTCGTGCCGGCGGCGGAAGCGATGCCGGAAGATAAATTCGGATACGCGCCCACCGCGGGCGAATTCAAAGGGGTGCGCACCTTCGGCGAACAAATAAAGCACGTGGCGGCGGTGAACTACATTTTTGGAGCGGCAATTCTGGGCGAGAAAGTTCCGGTGGACGTGGGAGACGAATCTGGTCCGGCGGCGATGAAGACGAAGGCTGAGATCCTCAAATACCTCAAGGAGTCGTTCGTCTACGTTCACAAGGCCGTCCAGACCATCAACGACAAGAATCTTGTGGAACCGGTAAAGAGCCCGTTTGGAGAAGGATCGGTGACCCGACTTGGACTGGCTACGAGCGTGGCCGGACATGGCTTCGATCACTATGGACAGATGGTGGAATACCTGCGGATGAACGGCATCGTACCTCCAGCCAGCCGGTAGTGTTTCGCGGAGTGACGCGTGACGCTATCGTTTGATCGCGGCGAATTCACAGGCGATCATTTTCACAGATATTAAACTTGCGGGCGATCGATGTTGCACGAGACGATGGTGCACGAGATCGCTGTTGCCCGAGATCGTCGTCCGAGATCGTCGTCCGAGGAGATCGTCCAAGGAGATCGTTCCTGCGCCAGATCATGGTTGCGGGCGGCTCTGGTTGTGCTCGCCCTGCCGGCGATCGACGGCGGCAATGAAGCTGCTGAGATGTTGGCGGAACGTGACCGTCGGTTCTCTCCGGACGCGATCGGGATAGGAATCGACGGCACGCAGAAAATTCTGGATCTCCTCCCGAACCTGTTGGTTGGTCGGCGGAGCGCTTTCACAGGGCTGGCTACTGCGCTGCATTTTCGCTCTCTTCGATGCGTGCCGGACGAGTGAGCGTGTCGGTTCGGGGGCGGACCGGTACCCGGGACGTCAACTAAAACCTAGGGGAACTTTAGGGTCACTTTACCACAGGTATGGTCGAATGCAAGGATTTTCGGGTTGACTTGACGGGCTCAGCGCCGGGCGCCACGTGGGGCCACGGAAGTGAGAAGAAGTTCGGCGTGGAGTCCGCTATTGGCCAGATGAACGGCTACAGTTTTCCGGGTCTTCTTAGCGGAGAAACCTGGGTCGAGAAACACGATGACCGACGGACCAGCGCCGCTCAGGGCTGCCCCTAGAACGCCTGGTGCGCCGGTCAACTCCAGCAGGGGCGGGAGCAGGGGGCACAGGGCGGAGCGGTAAGGCTGATGGATGCGGTCCTCAAGCGCCGATGAAACCAGGTTGGGACGTCCCTGGGTAAAGGCCGCCAGCAATAGCATCGAGTTCTGAATGTTGACCACGACGTCGGCTCGGGGGTAAAGCGATGGGAGCACGCGACGGGCTTCGTCGGTGGATAAAGGCTGCTCCGGAACAGCCAGCAATAGGGGCCACCTCCCTTTGGGGCGCATGCATACCACCACAGCTTCTGCCGGGCCGGACATGCGGGCGACGGTGAGGCCGCCCATCCAGCAGGCGGAGGCGTTATCGGGGTGGTGTTCCCGCCGGGAGGCCTCGCCGATAATCTGGGAATCGATCCAGCGCAAGCGGCCGAAATGATTTGCCAGGGCCACGCCCGCCAGGCGCGCTGCCGCAGAAGAGCCACAGCCCTTGCCGATCGGGATATCGTTTTTGATCCGCAGAGATAGGGGAATGATTTCGGCGTGCTGGGCTTCGAGGACTTCTCGGTACGTGGTGAGGATCAGGTGATTCTCCATGGCGCCGCAAATCGCAGGGTCGCGCCCGGTTGCTCTTATCGAGAAGTCGGCAGCGGCGCGGGCATCGATCTTGATGTAGAGGTCCAGGGCCAGGGCTGCGGCATCGAAGGCTGGGCCCAGGTTGGCGGAGGTCGCCGGTAACTCCAGGTGCAGCGAGGCCGGACTCCCGCGCTTTTTCTTCCGAGGTTTTTCCTGGCTTTTAGGCATTCACGTTCGTTGGGCTGGATTTCTCTGCCTGCTCCAGGGCTTGAATCACGACGTCAAGGTTCGGATCGAGGACCATGGGAGGGTGCCGCAACGGATTTAGGGAGCCGCTCGCGCTTTCGTAGATCGTGCCCCGGAAAAGATCGCCGCGGTGGAATTCCATGGTGAAGTCAGGATCTTTGAGCAGGTTGCCGGTGAGAACCAGCACCACAGTTTCCTCCGGCTTCACGAAACCTTGCCGCAGAAATTTCTTCAGGCCGGCAAGCGTAACCGCCGAAGCGGGCTCACATCCTATGCCTTCGGCTCCGATTTCAGACTTGGCCCGGGCGATCTCGAGTTCGCTGACTTCCTCACAGGCACCGCCAGTCGCCTTGATTACGTTGACTGCCTTTTGCCACGAGGCGGGGTTGCCGATGCGGATGGCTGTGGCCCGAGTGTCGGCTTCCACGCTGACCAGATGCTGGCCACCGGCTTCGCGCAAAGTCCGCACCAGAGCGTTGGCGCCTTCGGCTTGAATCACGGACAACTTCGGCAGCTGCGGGATCAAGCCGAGGTCGCGCATTTCGAGCAATGCCTTACCAATGGCGGAACTATTTCCGAGATTCCCCCCGGGCACGATGATGTGGTCGGGAGGCTGCCAGTCGAGTTGCTCAAGCAATTCAAGGGCGAGCGTTTTCTGTCCCTCGAGGCGAAACGGATTGATGGAGTTCAGCTGGTAGACGGGCGCGCGCCGGACGAGTTCCTGAAGCAGGCGGAGGCAGCCATCGAAATCGGTGCGCAGCTGGCAGGTAAGGGCGCCGTAATCAAGCGCCTGGGAAAGTTTGCTCCAGGATATTTTTCCATCGGGCACGAGCACCAAACTGCGCAGGCCACCGCGCGCGGCATAGGCCGCCATGGAGGCCGACGTGTTACCGGTTGAGGCGCAGGCCACCCAGGAATATCCGGCCTGGCGGGCAAAGGTGGCGGCCACGGTCATGCCGGCGTCTTTGAACGAGCCGGTGGGGTTCATGCCTTGATGCTTGGCAAAGAGGCGCGAAACTCCAGTGCGGCGTGAAGATTGCGGAAGCTCGTACAGGGGAGTGTTGCCTTCGCGCAGGGTAATAACTTGTCGCTCGGAGGCGGGAACCGGGAGAAGTTCGCGGAATCGCCACACTCCGCTGAGATCGAGTGCCAGGTTCGAACCACGGCGTTCCCGCCAGACCGATTTCAAGTCGCTCGCTCGAAGCGCGCCGGAGTTCCACTGGGGATCGGTAATCTCCAGCAGATTGCCGCACTGCGAGCAGCGAAAGTCTTGCCCAGCGGAGTGCGTGATCGAAACGCAACCGATGCAGCGAAAACAGAAGGCCGCTCGAGGCAAGTCGGGCGGAGAAATGGCGGGAGAAGGCATGGAGTCGAAATTTATTTCTGGCCTCGCAAGTATTGGTCGGTCTTGTTGATCCAATCGGCGCGAGGGGGACTGAACACGTCCAGGTCAATCGTGTCTTCGAGCGCTTCGGCTTGGTGCGGCATGTGCGCCGGGATGCAAAGAACTTCCCCGGCGCGGACAACAATTTCCCGTCCGTCAATCCAGAACTTCAGCGCTCCCTCCAGGATATAAGTCAGTTGTTCGTTGTGGTGGCTGTGCTCGGGAACAACGCAGCCTTCCTTCAGGAGCACTCTCGCCAACATGATTTCCTGACCTACGACGAACTGCCGCTGCAGGAGAGGATTCAGATCCTCGAGCGGAATCGTGTGCCAGGGGATGTATTGCAGTTCTGGCTTGCCAGCCGCCTGTTTGGTCATCGCCCGTTGCGCGCGCGGGCGAGTCTTCGCGGCTTTTGTTTTTCGCGCGGCAGTCCGGGTCTTCACTTTTTTCACCATCGTGGTGGAAGCCAATCGTCTCGCTCCGTGGTACCGATCATTGTACGAGAAGCGGTGGAGGAGAAGCGGTCGGTCTCGAGAGAAACCTTGTCGTTTCGAACACTCATATCCCCTTATACATACCGCCGTCGACCAGCAAAGTTTGACCCGTAATGTAGGACGCGCGCTCGGAGGCGAGCCAGACGATGGTCTCGGCGACTTCGCGGGGCTCGCCCAAGCGCTCGAGCGGAGCATCGGCGCCCCAGCCATCAACAATCTGTTGCTCACTTTTTCCTGAAACGGAAGCGCGGGCCCTGGCTAATTCCTTCAGGCGGTCTGTAGCCGTGAAACCGGGGGCGACGTTGTTGACCAGGATTCCATCTTTGCCAAACTCGTTCGCCAGACTCTTCACCAGTCCGAGCACCGCGGCCCGTACGGCATTCGAGAGCACGAGATCGGTCACTGGCTGCTTGGTCGTAATCGAGGTAAGGGTGACGATGCGGCCCCAGCGTTTCCGCTGCATGTGGGGGATCACTTCACGCGCGAGGTAGACGGCGCTGAGAAAATTAAGTTCGAGAGCGCACTGCCATTCTTCGAGTGTCGCCGCGAGAAACCCTTTGGCCGGCGGGCCGCCGGCGTTGGCGACACAAATGTCGACGCTGCCGAACCGTTCCATCACTCGAGCGACGAAACCTCCGACGGCCGCAGGATCGCTAACATCGAAGGCGTGGGCAAGGACTTCCGCGTCATAACGCCTCCTGATATTTTCCGCGGCCGCCTCGAGGTTGGCCGCATTGCGCGCGCACATGGCGACACGGCAACCCTCGGCGGCAAAGGCTTCCGCGGTGGCGCGGCCTATCCCCTGACTGGAAGCGGCGACGAGAGCAACCCGGTCTTTCAGGCCCAGATCCATGAACCCGGCATTATAAATGGTGCGTCCGGTCGGTTTAGCTTGCGGGCCTACTCTTGCACATTTAATCTGTAGGAAATGAGGTATCCATGAAACGGCAGAGCCATCATTCCGAAACCAAAGCAGTGCGCGGCGCGGCGGATCTGGACAAGAAAAACGGACCGTTGGCGACGCCGATTTATCAAACCTCCACTTTCGAGGTAACCGATAACGACGAGCAGTTGCGCGCCACCCACACCGATCATTTCTACACGCGCTATGGAAATCCGACGAACAGCGTTGCCGAAAAAAGAATTGCGGAACTGGAGGGCACGGAGGCCGCGCTGACGTTCGCTTCGGGCATGGGAGCGGTCACGACCACGATCATGGCGCTGCTGAAAGGCGGCGACCACGTGGTGGCGCAGCGCGATATCTACGGCGGCGTCAGCAAGTTTTTGTCGCAGTGGCTGCCCAAGATGGGCATCGAGACCACGTTCGTCGACACCTCGGAATATGACCAGCACGAGCGCGCGATTCGTCCCAACACGAAGCTGCTTTATCTGGAGTCACCGACCAATCCCACGCTACGTGTCGTGGATTTTGAAAAGGTGGCAACGCTGGCGAAACAGCACCAGTTGCTCAGCATGATTGACGCCACCTTTGGCACTCCGATCAACCAGCGTCCGGCGGAGTTCGGCATCGACCTGGTGATGCACTCGGGGACGAAATATCTGGGCGGGCATACCGATCTGATTTGCGGCGTGGTCTCGGGACGGCGCGAACGAATGGAGAGGATCTGGGAGACGCGCACGACGCTGGGCAATTGCATGGATCCGCACGCCTCGTGGATGCTGGTGCGCGGACTGAAGACGCTGGCCCTGCGCGTGGCCCAGCAGAATGAGAGCGCGCAGCGCGTGGCAGAATTCTTGTCGGAGCACGCCAAGGTGCGGAAGGTGCACCATCCGTTCTTAGCCAGCCATCCCCAGTTTGCGCTGGCCCGGGCGCAGATGAGCGGTGGCGGAGGCATGGTCAGCTTTGAGGTGGAAGGCACGGGCGAGGATGCGCGCCGAGTCAGCGAAGCCATGCGCCTGTTTACCCTGGCACCGAGCCTGGGCGGCGTCGAGTCGCTGGTTTCGATTCCGGTGTTGACGTCGCACGCCATGATTCCGGCGGAAGCGCGTGCCAAGATGGGAGTGACAGAGCAACTGATCCGGCTCTCGGTCGGCATCGAGAACGCGGACGACCTGATCGCTGATCTGGAAGGCGCGCTGGAGGCCGTGGCAGCGCCGGAGCGCGTGCAGGTGGGCTGAGTGAATCCGTTCCGAGAGCCGCCGCTCGATCGAACGCGGCCGCCTAGAAAATGAACTTCAACCCCAGTTGCAGAATACGGGGAAGGTGCGTACCTGCAGAACGCAAATAGCTGCTACCGGCGCAGGCTGAGTCGCCGGCCGAGTTGTTGGCCCCGCCATAGCAGGCGATCGTATTGGAGTCTGTTCCCCGGCCAGAATTATCCGCCGCCGAACCGGCATCTCCTCCAAGCCAGGTGTATTCCACGTGATTGAAGACGTTGAAGGCTTCCGCGCGGAATTCAAAGTACTTGCTCTCGCTGATGGCAAAGTGTTTTAGCAATGCCATGTCAAAATTTGTGCGCCAGGGATTGCGCAGGATGTTTCTGCCGGCCGTACCAAAGGTAAGTCCGGTGGGCAGCACGAACGCGTCGGGGTTGTAGAGAAGCGGACCAAAACCAGAGAGAGGCCCCGCCAAAGGACTGGCCGAAACCCCCGCCTTTGGATTACCCACCAGGTCGGGATAGGAACCAGCGGTTGCCAAGCCGTTGCCAACTCCGGCGTTATCGGCGGTCGCATTAATTCCCTCGTTGTATACGCTGAACGGCGAGCCACTCTGAATCAATGTGATGCCTGACCACTGCCAGCCGCCGAGAAGGGAGTGGGTGAGTCCCTTCTTCTCGAGGAAAGGAAGGTCGTACACATAGGCGAGCGTGATGTTCTGGCGCTGATCAAAGTTGGAGCTGGCCCGGTAGGCGTTGAGATTGTAAGAGTTCACGAACCCGGTATCGTTGTAGTCGGAAGAGTCGTCAATCGAATGGCTGTAGGTGTAAGCCGCGTTCAGTTCCAGGCCACCGATGCTATGGCGCAGCGAGGCTTCGAGCGCGTTGTAATTGGAAGATCCGGTCTGGTCCTTGCGGGTGATGCTGCTGACGCCGTTGAACGGGCGGAAAAGATCAGCGTTGTTGCCGCAGGCAACGAACAAGTTAACTGCCGCGCCCGACGGAGGTCCGCCGTTCGTTCCCGGAGTGTACGGTACCTTCGTCCCATAGGAAGTCACCGCGTTCGTGGGAACCCCGTAAGCATCGACGGCATCAACTCCGTTTCCTATATTGTTGCAGTCCGCGGTGCTAATCACCTGGCCGGGAGCGTAGGGGTTCTGGCTGGCGGCGACGGGAAATATTTGGTTATATTCGTACGATCGCGTCAAGTGCACGCCAGCGCTACCCACGTAGGAAATCGTAGCAATCGTGTTCCTGCCGACGTCGTGCTGCACGTCCAGATGCCATTGCTGCATGTAAGGCCAAATCGCCTTGTTGGGAAGCGACACAAACTGCAACGGGGTTGTGGTTGCGCCCGCAACCCCGAGCAGACTCGAATTCAAGCAGTCATAGCCAGTCACTCCGCCGCACGTGGCTGCCGACACCGGACCAGGAGTGCTGGTAATCGGCGTGCTCTTGCTTTCGTACTCCAGCGATTCGGTGTTGGATTCGTTGCCGTTGGTGTGCTCGAAGAAAATTCCGTAGCCTCCACGAATGGCCCACTTCCCGTCGCCCTTGGGATCGAAGGCAAAGCCGATGCGCGGCGCTGGATTCCACCAATGGTTCTTCAGGCAACCGGAAGGAACACCCGGAGTCACGCCGCAATCGACCCACCCGTTGAAGGGGGTGCCGATCACCAATCCAGTAGAGGGATCGACACTGCTGGCGCCGGGCACATAGAAAGCGGGATCAAAGTTCCAGGCCAGATTATTTTCTTCGCGATAGGTCCCGAAGAAGCTGAAGCGCAAGCCGAGATTCAGCGTCAGTCGATTGGTGACGTGCCAATCGTCCTGCACAAACGTCTCGTAGATCTTGTACGCCTCGTGCATCTTCAGTGCCGCACCCTCCTGCGTGAAGCCGCTGATATTGCCGAGGAGAAGATCGGCAAACGCATTATTGCTAGAAACCGGGCTGGTGTTGGTGAAGGTAAGCAGTCCGTTCACGCCGTACCCGGGTTGGGGAATTTCATTCTTGTGCGCATCCACATAATAAATACCGAACTGAAGGTTGTGCGACCCAACGATCTTGGTGACATTGTCGCGGAAGGTAACCGTGGGGTTTGAATTCAGAGGTCCCTGCGGCACATAACCGGGGTCCTCGGCGAAGCCGCCGCCGTACTCTCCACCCGCAATGCTGACGCCGGGAACTTTACCGCCGTAGCCGTTGTTGTAAAGTCCGACCGCCCCGAATCCGCTGGGACGCTGCCACGGTCCGGTCAGGTTTGTGCTGATGTGGTCGGTCGTATAACTGGCCACAAATTCGTTCAACAAAGTCGGGGAAACGTTGGCGGTGAGGCGAGCCACCATGCTGACGCCAGGATTATTGAAATTCGTCTGAACTGTGGGAAAACTCGTGCCGCTGGTCCACAGGGGAACGGGATATTGCTGATTCCAGGAGTCGTGGATGTAGCGGAAGCTGGCCCGCATTTTGTCGTTGATGTTGTGATCGATCTTGAACAATTCCTGCCGCCAGTGCGTGGGCAGCGTGGGGGTGGCAAACCACGTGTCGAGCACGCCTCCGCCGATCGCTCCGGACGAAATGTTGGGCTCGGGGATGAGGGCTTCGAGTGCGTTCGTGACGGTCGGATTCGCGATCGGAACCTGATTGCCCGGATAGGTATTGTAGAGCTGAATATTCGAGCCCAGAGTCGGGTCAAATACCGTGCCCCCAAGACTGGCGGCGGGACAATTCGGATTGTAAGCGCTGGCGGTGAAGGTGGAGTCGGCCGTCTGGAACGGAGTTCCGCTCGCGGGACACACATCGCTGAAGTTCCCGGCGCGCTCGGTCATCGTGGGGACCAGGGTTGAGTTAAAAAAACCCGACGCCGGCGTGAGCTCCCGGCGCCATTCTTCCGAATAGAAAAAAAACGTCTTCTGCTTATTTTTATTGTAGAAACCGGGAATATAGACCGGCCCGCCAATGGTGAAGCCGAAGTCGTTCTTCTTGTACGCAGGCACTGAGGTTTCGAACTCCGGCGTCGCATTGAAGTCATCGTTGCGCAGGAATTCGTAGAGGTCGCCGTGAAACGCGTTGGTGCCGGACTTTGTTTCCACCTCAACCGTTCCGGAGCCGTTGCGGCCGTACTGCGCGCCGAAATTCGAAGTGAGGACCTTCACTTCGGCGATGGCGTCGATACTCGGGTAAACGTTCAGCGTCTGGTTGCTGCCGTTGTCGAGAGCGTCGCCGCCGTCGATTTCGAAATTGTTGTATTCGGTACGCCCACCGTTGATGCTGAAGGCCACAGTCGATGCGCCCGGTTCGCCTTCATCCGCGCCCGATTGGTCGGTCACGCCCGGGGAAAGGGCGACGAGTTGGGTGAAGTCGCGGCCGTTGAGTTCGAGTTGGCTGATTTCCTTTCCCGTAACCGTGCCCCCCAGGTCGGAAGATTGCGTTTGCACCTGCGCCACCTCCGAGCCTTGAACGATGACTTCCGTGCTGATCGTTCCCACCTCCAGCGCCACGTTCACGCGGGCCTTGTCTGCGACGCGCAGGATGACCCCTTTGGCCTGGTATTTCTTGAATCCCGGGGCGGTGACGCTTAAGTCGTAGGAACCGATCGGAAGCGAGGCGAAGAGAAAATCGCCGCTGCTGTTGCTGACGCTGGCGCGACTGATGCCGTGCTCCGTGTTCTTCAGTTCGACCTGGGCGTTGGGAATGGCGGCTCCGCTCGGGTCGGTGACCGAGCCGGTGATGGAAGCGGTGTCCTGGGCGCGAACTGCCGCACAGAAAGTCACCAGCACGAGCGCCGTGATCAGTCGCGTACGATTCGACTTCATGGTGTTTCCCCTGTGCATCAGAAATCAGGCACGTATCTCGATCCGCCGAACCGTTTCCGCCTCGCCCGGTGACGTTGCTGCTCGCAGATCCCAGAGTGTGGCGTGCGGCCCGGAAACCGTGCGAAGTTTTATTAAAACGTATGAATAGTGCTTTTATTGACTATCTGATGTCAAGAAAAAAACGCGCCGACGGTTCGGCAAAGCGGTTTTTGCGGATTTGTTTGCCTTCTGCGGGCGCGGAACCGCTTCGCAAAGTGATCCGGGAAGAGCCGCCTACACAATGCTGCGAGTCGATTCCCGGGTCACCAGTTCGGGCGCGACTTTGCGATGGTTCGCGGCGACCTCGCGTTTTTCGAGCACGGAATGGATACCCTCGAGCACGATTCCGACTGCGTCGGCGCCCATCGCCTCCATCGGCTGGCGAATGGTGGTGAGAGGAGGAGTGCAGAGCGCCGAGGCCGCGACATCGTCGAAGCCGATCACCGAGCATTGCTCGGGCACACGCAGGCCGGCTCTGGTCAAAGCCCGGATGGCGCCGAACGCGGTAATGTCATCGAAGGCGAGCAAAGCTGTGAATGGGCGCTTCTGGCTGAGCAGTTGCTCCGTGAGTTTCTGTCCCGCTTCAAAACTGGAAAGCGGATGCCGGGTCTCGGGCAGGTCGACGATGAGACGGGAGTCGATTTCGAGGCCGCAACCCTTGGCATATTTGCGGATTCCGCGCCAGCGCGGAGAACTGTCCGCCAAAGTCTTGGGGCCACGGATGAAGGCGATCTTACGATGACCGAGCGAGTGCAGATGCTCAAGCGCCAAGTAGCCTCCGACTTCGTTGTCGACCACGACGGAACTCATCGCGTCGCCCTTCAGTTCGCAGGCGATGAGAGCGGTGGGGATGCTGCTTTTTTCCAAATCGGCGAGTAGATTGATGTCGAGGAAAAGCCAGTTCGCCAGAACCACCAGGCCTTCGATGCGGCGGTCAAGCAGCATCTCGAGATAGCGTTCGAAACGGCCGCGTTCGTTGTGCACATCGGTGAGAATGGGCAGGTACGAGGCCTGGTAGAGCGCGTTTTCGATGCCGCGCAACACCAGCGTGCAGTAAGGGTCGGTCATGTCGAACACCATGACGCCGACCGTGTGACTGCGTTTGCTGCGCAGCGAGCGCGCAAACTGGTTGGGCCGGTAGCCGAGTTTTTCAGCGGCTCGCTCGATGCGCTTTTTCGTGACCGGCGGGATGTAGCGCGCCAGCGGTGCGTCGTTCAGAACAATCGACACGGTGGTGGAAGAAAATCCGCTTTCCTTCGCCACATCACGAATCGTGACCATCGAAATGCTGCCTTTAAGCGAGGAAGACTGCCGCGAATGTTTCGACCTGGTGGTCGTGCATCGGCCTCAAAATCCGTCGCAGATCAAAGTGTCCATGCCGCCCGCCCGCCGCTTGCCTTCCGAGCGGAGGCTGGCGGACACTACAGCAGGAAGTGAGAATGGTGTCAAGCGCAGGCATGAGACGCATCCTCGGGGGTTGTTTATTGTCGATCGCCGCAGGTGCGGCCATGAGCGGACAAAATTCATCGCCGGAAGCGACAACCCAGGCGCGAAGTGCAGCGTCGATGGCTTCCTCCCAATCGGGAACCGATCCCGCGCAGCTGTTTCGGGCGGGACAGGAAGCGCTGAACCAGGGACGGCTGGACGCAGCGGAGCGAAACTTCCGCCAAGTGCTGGCGGCGGATCCGCAGGCCGGCGGAGCCTACGCAAATCTTGGCGTCGTTTACATGCGGCGCAGGCAGTGGACAAAGGCATTGGAGATGCTGGGCCAGGCGGAGCGGTTGATGCCGCAGGAGCCCGGGGTACGGCTCAACATCGGGCTGGCCTACTACCGGCAAAATGCATTTCTTAAAGCTATTCCTGCTTTTGAATCCGTGGTGCGCGACCGGCCCGATGCGTTGCAGCCGCGGCATTTGCTGGGTCTCTGTTATTTCTTCGTCGAACGTTGGGCGGACGCGGCCAACACGCTTGCCCCGCTCTGGGCACAGGAATCGGGGCAGCTGAGTTACCTTTACGTATTGTCGATCGCTGCTCACCGGGCCGGTCAGAAGGAGTTGGACGAAAAGGCCACCGCGCAACTGGTCAAAGCCGGCGAGGGTTCACCCGAGTTCCATTTGTTCATGGGCAAAGCTCACCTGAATCTCGAGCAGTACGACCTGGCGCTGGCTGACTTCCAGGCCGCGGCGCAGGCCAATCCCAAGCTCACGTTCGTTCATTTCAACATGGGGCTGGCTTACTTGAAAAAGCAGAACTACGACCAGGCGCGCGACGAGTTCCTCAAGGATGCCGCCGTCGAACCCGATCTGGCTCTTAACTACGACGAACTCGGAGACGTCTATACCCATATGGAGCGGGACGCCGACGCGGAGACGAGTTATCGCGAAGCACTGCGGCGCGACCCGCGCCTGGTGAACTCATACTTGGGCCTGGCCAAGATTTATCTGCGCGAAGAAAAATATCAGCAAGCATTGCGCGCGATTGATCGAGCGAGCAAGCTTGATGCCCGGCGCACCGATATTCACTATGTGAGGGGACAGGTGCTGCTCCACATGGGGCGAAAAGAAGAGGGCCGGAAGGAACTGGAGACCTCGGTGCGGATCGATAACGAGCGTCGGGCCGAACGCGAAAAACAGATGGAAACCGGCACCGTTCCGTCGCCTGAACTCCTGCAAGACGAACGTTGAGTTGCTGTTACGATTGGCCCGACTACGATGACTCCGAGCCAGGATTCGTAAGCAGGGGATGCGTTGGCAGTTGCGCTTGGCGGTATCAAAGTTGCTATCTTGAGTTCGTTGACAACCCCAAAAATCCAGACCATACTCGCGGGTACGCTGCAGAAAGACGCAGACTTGCGAGGTTGTCGAGCGCGCGCAAAATTTCTCGCCTTAATCTATGGGGTGGTTGAGTACTTCTCTCCCGAGTTGGGTTTCACCGTGTGATCACGGTGTCATCATGGTGCACGTCACGGTGCACGTCACGGTGCAAGTCACGGTGCAAGTCACGGT
>Ga0302177_10001890_pt1 | contig 14885 bp, 11 predicted proteins | sample I_Palsa_E1_2_FD_198780 | JGI IMG/M metagenome (GOLD analysis project Ga0302177, IMG submission 198780) | Peat permafrost microbial communities from Stordalen Mire near Abisko, Sweden - I_Palsa_E1_2 | ecosystem: Environmental > Terrestrial > Soil > Palsa > Peat permafrost | place: Sweden... | reverse complement strand
GCCAGAGCCAGGCCTGTCGCTGCCAACAGACTGAGCAAGCGCAGCGACCCCCGCGGTATGCCGCGGTGCGATCCGCTCATCCCCATTACCTCCTGCGTAAGTACCAGCCGAATTCAGCCAGAATGTCGCAAGATTTTGATCTTGACGACACAACTTTGTTCATATAACCGTAGCCTGCGTCGCTCGATCAGGCATATCGATGCCGGGTTTCCCGGTCCCGCCGGAGGTTAATCCACCGGCATATTGCCAAGCGGTAGCTTCATAGCCTCGGCTGAACGCCAACTCGACAGCAAAGGTGTCTTTCGCATGGGCGTGCTTGATTCATTCCGGCTCGACGACAAAGTCGTGATCGTGACCGGCGCTTCGTCCGGGCTGGGTGTGTCGTTCGCCCAGGCATTCGCCGAGGCCGGTGCCGATGTCGTGTTAGGCGCCCGCCGCGTCGACAGGTTGGCCGAGACGGCGTCTCTCGTCGAGGCCGGCGGCCGCAAGGCACTGACCATCGCGACCGACGTCAGCGAGCCCGAGCAGTGTCAGGCGCTGGTCGATGCCGCGATGCAAACCTTCGGCCGGGTCGACGTATTGATCAACAACGCCGGCGTCGGGACCGCGCACCCCGCGACCCGCGAGACACCCGATCAGTTCCGCTCGGTGATCGACGTCAACCTCAACGGTGCGTACTGGGTGGCGCAGGCCTGCGGGCGGGTCATGCAGCCCGGAAGCTCGGTGATCAACATCGCCAGCATTCTGGGGATCACCACCGCCGGACTGCCGCAGGCGGCCTACAGCGCAAGCAAGGCCGCGATCATCGGACTCACCCGGGATCTGGCGCAGCAGTGGGGCGCGCGCAAGGGCATTCGGGTCAACGCCCTCGCTCCGGGATTCTTCAAGACCGAGATGACCGACGAGTACCAACCCGGCTACCTGGAGAGCCAGTCGCATCGACTGATCCTGGGCCGGTTGGGCGATGGACGCGAACTCGCGGCCACCGCGGTATGGCTGGCATCGGCGGCCGGCGGATACGTCACCGGACAGACGATCGTCGTCGACGGCGGCCTCAGCATTACGTAAATCAACTCCGGCACCTAGGCTCGGCGACGTGGTCGAATTCGACCCCCAGGCCCGCTTCGCGCACACACCGGTAGCCCGGTTGGCCACCGCCGCCCCCGACGGCCGGCCGCATCTGGTGCCGGTGGTCTTTGCGCTGCACGACGACGTCATCTACACGGCCATCGACGCCAAACCCAAGACGACCCAACGGCTACGCCGGCTCGCCAACATCGAGCGCAACCCGCAGGTGAGCCTGCTGGTCGATCACTACGCCGATGACTGGACGCAATTGTGGTGGGTCCGCGCCGACGGTGTTGCCGCAATCCATCACGACGGCGATACCCTGCACCTCGGCCGCGATCTTCTGCGTGCGAAATATGCTCAATACCAATCGGTTTCGCTGGACGGTCCGGTGATCGCCGTCGCCGTCCAGCGCTGGAGCGGCTGGCACGCCTGAGCCGGCCGCCTCTCCTGATTCCCGTCACCGCCCGTTCACCCTTGTTTTGCGCGGACGCTAGGAGAAAAGTGACGTGCATCACGATGACGCGGGACGCGAGGGAGCAACGTCATGGCAGACAAATCCCACGGTTCGAACGGCGCAGGAGCCGCTCCCGCCGTAGACGATCCGGCCGCCGTCCGGAACGTGGTGCTGGTAGGCCCGTCCGGCGGCGGCAAAACCACCTTGGTCGACGCGCTTCTTGTCGCGTCCGGCGTGTTGTCCAGACCCGGCTGTATCGCTGACGGCACCACGGTCTGCGATCACGACGAGGCCGAGATCCGCCAGCAGCGTTCGGTCAGTCTCGCATTGGCGTCGCTGTCGCACGACGGCATCAAGGTCAACCTCGTCGACACCCCCGGCTACGCCGACTTCGTCGGCGAACTGCGGGCCGGGCTGCGCGCCGCGGACTGCGCGCTGTTCGTGATCGCGGCCAACGAGGACGTCGACGAGCCGACGAAGTCGCTGTGGCAGGAGTGCAGCCAGGTCGGCATGCCCCGAGCCGTGGTGATCACCAAACTCGACCACGCCAGGGCCAACTACCAGAACGCGCTCGCAGCAGCGCAGAATGCGTTCGGCGACAAGGTTTTACCGCTCTATCTACCTACCGGCGACGGCGTGATCGGTCTGCTGTCGCAGACGCACTACGAATACGCGAAAGGCAAGCGGACCACGCATGCGCCGGACGCCTCCTACGCCGATCAGATCGAGGAAGCCCGCGGCACATTGATCGAGGGAATCATCGAGGAGTCCGAAGACGAATCGTTGATGGAGCGCTACCTGGGCGGCGAGAAGATCGACGAAGCGGTGCTGATCGACGATTTGGAGAAAGCAGTCGCCCGCGGCTCGTTCTTCCCGGTGATTCCGGTCTGTAGCGGCACCGGCGTGGGCACCCTGGAATTGCTCGAGATCGCCACCCGCGGCTTCCCGTCACCGCGCGAACATCCACTGCCGGAAGTCTTTACGGCGCAAGGCGCTACGTTCACGAAGGTGACCTGCGGCTCCGACTCGCCACTGCTGGCCGAGGTGGTGAAGACGACGTCGGACCCCTATGTCGGCCGGCTCAGCCTGGTCCGGGTGTTCTCCGGGACCATCAGGCCCGACACGACTGTTCATGTGTCGGGCCATTTCTCGTCGTTCTTCGGCTCGCCAGACGGCGCCGGCCCCGATTCGTTGGCCGGCCACGTGGACCACGACGAGGATGAACGCATTGGTGCGCTGTCGTTCCCACTGGGCAAGCAGCAGCGGCCGGCATCGATGGTGCTGCCCGGCGACATGTGCGCCATCGGACGTCTGAGCCGGGCCGAAACCGGAGACACACTCTCCGACAAGGCGCAGCCGCTGGTGCTCAAGCCGTGGATGATGCCGGAATCGTTGCTGCCGGTCGCGATTCAGGCACATGCCAAGACCGACGAGGACAAGCTGTCGGTCGGGCTGGGACGATTGGCCGCCGAGGACCCGACGCTGCGGATCGAGCAGAACCCGGAGACGCATCAGATCGTGCTCTGGTGCATGGGCGAAGCGCATGTCGGTGTAGTGCTGGATGCACTGGCCAACCGATACGGCGTCACGGTGGATACCGTCGAGCTACGGGTGCCGCTGCGAGAAACCTTTGGCAGCAAGGCGAAAGGCCACGGCCGGCATGTCAAACAGTCCGGCGGACACGGTCAGTACGCGGTGTGCGACATCGAGGTCGAACCGCTACCCGAAGGCTCCGGGTTCGAGTTCCGCGACAAGGTGGTCGGCGGCGCGGTCCCACGCCAGTTCATCCCGAGTATCGAGAAGGGCGTCCGCGCTCAGATGGAAAGGGGTGTGCACGCCGGTTATCCCGTCGTCGATATCCGGGTCACCCTGCTCGACGGCAAGGCGCACAGCGTGGACTCCTCAGATTTCGCCTTCCAGATGGCCGGCGCGCTGGCGCTGAAAGAAGCCGCGGCGGCGGCGAAGGCGGCGCTGCTCGAACCGATCGACGAAGTCTCGGTGCTGATACCCGACGACCTCGTCGGCGCCGTGATGAGCGACTTGTCCGGCCGTCGCGGGCGGGTGTTGGGGACCGACACGGCCGGCAACGACCGCACATTGGTGAGATCCGAAGTCCCACAGGTTGAGTTGACCCGTTACGCAATCGATTTGCGCTCGCTCTCACACGGCGCGGCCTCGTTCACCCGCACCTTCGCCCGGTATGAACCGATGCCCGAATCCGCTGCGGCGCGGGTGAAGTCCGCGGGCTGACGCCGCGCGGCGCACACGGCCAACGCGTAGCCGGTGCAATTTCCGCTTGCCACACCGTGCCCAGCGTAAGACTTCGATATCACTCTCTAGGGCGAATTTGGTGTGTGAGCAGCGACGATACCCGAAAAGTGCGTGACCCGATCGTGACTTGCGCAATTTATAATCTGTTTGCTGAGCGCCAGATAGGGCATATTAGAGCTACGGAATGCGAGCGCTTCGGGCTTGCATCGTCTCGGAGGGGTGGACACCGTGGTGAGAGCGATGCGAATGGTATGGCTTGCGGCCCTGACCGCAATGCTGGCCGTGGCGGGATCGGTGGCCACGGGCACGGCGGCGATCGCACCGCCAAACCAGGCCGCGGGCGTGGCATCGATCCAGCCGGCCAACGGCGCCGTGGTCGGCGTGGCCCACCCGGTGATCGTCACGTTCACCGCTCCGGTCACCAACCGTGCCGCCGCCGAACGGGCAATCAAGATCACCGCACCGAATCACATGACCGGGCGGTTCGATTGGGTCGACACCAACACCGTCCAGTGGAAGCCGGACGGTTACTGGCCGGCCCACAGCCACGTCGGCGTCGAAGTGCACGCGCTGTCAACCGGTTTCGACACCGGTGACCAGGTGGTTGGCGTTGCCAGCATCTCCGCGCACACGTTCACGGTCAGCCAGAATGGTGAGGTGCTGCGCACGATGCCGGCGTCGATGGGTAAGCCCACTCGTCCAACACCGATGGGGAATTTCTCTGCGCTGTCCAAAGAGCGCACGGTCGTGATGGACTCGCGGACCATCGGCATCCCACTCGATTCTTCGGAGGGATACAAGATCACCGCGCAGTACGCCGTCCGGGTCACATGGAGCGGTGTCTACGTGCACTCGGCCCCATGGTCGGTGGACTCTCAGGGCTACTCGAACGTCAGCCACGGCTGCATCAACCTGAGCCCGGACAACGCTGCGTGGTACTTCGACACCGTCCACCTGGGGGACCCCATCAACGTGGTGGCCTGACCCCGATATCTCCAGCGGACACGTCGCTGTGACGGCGGTCACACCGCTACGTCGGAAGACATCGCCGGGCTGCCTCTGTTGCGCCTACAGGAGGCTGTAACACATGAGCGATCGACTCGGTACGCCTAATCATGGTCGGTTGTTCAAAGTCGCTGCAGCCGAGAGATTTACGCAACGACGAGCAGGGAGACCACGATGGTAGCCGCACAAGCGCGAGCAGTCCGCTTCGACCGTTACGGCGGGCGCGAGGAGTTGTACGTGGCCGATATCGATCGGCCGTCGCCCAGTGCCGGCGAGGTGTTGGTCGAGGTTCGCGCAGCCGGCATCAATCCCGGTGAGATCGGCATTCGCAGCGGGGCACTGCACGAACGATTCCCGGCCACCTTCCCGTCCGGCGAGGGCAGCGACTTGGCCGGCGTCGTCCTCGAGGTCGGAGACGGCGTCAGCGATTTCGCCGTCGGCGACGAGGTGCTGGGTTTCAGTTTCCAGCGGTCGAGCCACGCCACCCACACCGTCGTCCCGGTCGACCAGCTGATCCACAAACCTGCCGAGCTGAGTTGGGAGGTCGCGGGTTCGCTGTACGTCGTCGGCGTCACGGCCTACGCGGCCGTTCGCGCTGTCGCGCCGCAACCGGGTGAGATCGTCGCGGTCTCCGCCGCGGCCGGAGGCGTTGGCAGCCTGGTGGTTCAGCTGTTGGCACTGCGCGACGTGCGGGTGTTGGGTATCGCATCGTCGGGCAACGCGGAGTGGCTCCGCGCGCACGGCGTCGAGCCGGTCGAATACGGCGACGGGTTGGCGCACCGACTGCAGGATGCCGCACCGGACGGCATCGATGCCTTCATCGACCTGTTCGGACCGGACTATGTGCAGTTGGCGGTCGACCTCGGCGTATCACCCGAGCGGATCAACACCATCATCTCCTTCGAGAAGGCCGCCGAGGTCGGCGCGAAAAGTGAAGGCAGCGCTGAGGCCTCGACGCCGGCGGTGCTCACCGAGATCGCCGATCTGGTCGCTTCCGGCGCGCTCGACTTCGATGTCGCCGCGACCTACCCGCTCGACCGGGTCGTCGACGCGTTCGCACAACTCGAGCAACGACACACGCACGGCAAGATCGTTCTGCTGCCTCAGGTTTCGTGATCCTGGTTAGGACGCGGTGGCCTGGCCGGCCAGGCCACTGTCATCGTCGGCGGCGCTGACCAGTCTCGCTTTCTGGGCCATCCGGCTCCGGTAGTACGACCATGGCTGACGCTCCTCTACCGGAACGCCGACCATCTGGTCGAGCAGGTTGGTGGCTTGCAGCGCATCGGCGAGATGGCGCTGCAGCCTACCCAAATCGCTGAGTGCTTTGAACGTGTCGTCGCTGGCGGTGGTGGGAATGCTGCCGTCCGCGAGGAGTTCCAATGCACTGAACAGGGCCGCGCGAACGTCGCCGCAGGCTCGATGAATCTGACGCTCGGGGTTGGGACGCATGATCGTCTCCTCAGGGCAAGCCCGACCCATCGCTATGAGCGAGTCCAGCCACCGCCAATTTCACGTCGGCACAACCAGAACCGACTTCCGGGGAGGCTCAGGCGGCGGCGGGAAGGCCGCTACCGGATCGGGACGAAATGGATTTCCAATAAGGATGCGGACTATCACTGGAACTCATATCGCCCTCACCTCCTCACGGCCAGGACACACGGGGGTGTCACCACGGTGCACGCATGATGGGGGTCGGCGCCTGACGGCGACGCACCCCCATCGTCGGAGCTTCGGCACTGCACGGCGTATCCGGTGTTTCAGCCGGAAGCCACTTGGGCTCAACCCTTAGGTCGGGAAGAACTGTCCTGACCCGGGGCGTCTCTCGACGTTCGGGGTCAGTGGCCTGTATCCGTGCAGACGCCTCACCTACCGAGGTGCTTGCCGGTCCATCCTCGCACCACTATCAATGCTCGTCAAACATGGTAGAGACCAATTCTCACGGCCGCGTGGCTAGGCTCGACGGCATGGCCACCACACTGCAAGATCCTCGAGTCACCGAAACGCTTGAACGGATGTATACCGACTCGCGCGAACAGATGTCGTTGCTGCGCGAGAGGCGCCCCAACATGTCCGCGGCCAGAACCGTCCAGGAACGCGCCGACGCGATGAGCGAGTTCTACATTCCCGTGACGCCCGAGTCCGGCCAGCTGTTGTACTCACTGGTGCGGGCAACCCGTCCGGCGACCGTCGTGGAATTCGGTATGTCGTTTGGTATTTCGGCGCTGCACCTGGCGTCGGCGGTGCGCGACAACGGCACTGGCCGCGTGGTAACGACCGAGATCAGCGACACCAAGATCGCTGCCGCCAAGAAGACGTTCGCCGAAACCGGGTTGGATGACCTGATCACCGTGCTGGAAGGCGACGCACTGAGCACGCTTGCGGATCTGGACGGACCGGTCGACTTCGTCCTGCTCGACGGCTGGAAAGATCTGTACCTGCCGGTGATCAAGCTGCTCGAGCCGAAACTGTCCCCCGGAACCCTTGTCATCGCCGACAACACCGAGAGCGCGGACGCACGGTCTTACCTCGACTACGTTCAAAACAGCGAGAACGGCTACGTGAGTTTCAATTTCGCGGTGCGGGAGAGCGACAGCATGGAACTCAGCTGCCACGCCGGCGTGTAGTCACCGCGGGCGTAGCGATTGCTCGAGCCAGGGAGTCAGCCACTGCACGCCTTCCTCGGTCAAGTGCACGCCGTCGCTGCGGACCTGGATGCCGTCGACTTTGGCGGTGTACGTGCCTTCAGGACACAGCTTCTTTTTGAAGTCCAGTATCCGCACGTCCGGACGATTGCCAATGGTCTTGCCCAGCATGGAGTTCCATTCGTCCACCCGCTCAGGCTGATCCTCGGGATACAGGCTGCCGTCCGGCCGTTCACCGCGCCTGCTGTACGGCAGGTTCGCGACGGTCAGCGGCGCACCGCTGAAGCTGAGGATGTCCACCGCACGCCGCAGCTCGGCGCTGATGTAGGAGTCGAAGGCCGGATCCCCGATGTGAGTCCACCGTCCCTCATTGACCCGGTTCACGGTCTCCCAGCGGCCGATCACCAGCAGGACGGCATCGGGCTGGTCGACGGCGATCTGCGATGTCCACCGGCCCGGCCATGATTCGCATTCGCTTTTCTGGTCCAGGGTCTGGCCGAGGTAGCTGTACGGGCCGCCGCGCACCAGGCTGCAGCCGATCACGGTGTGGTCGATGAATTGGAACCCGGGGGTTTGCGGCAGGAAGTGCATCATCGTCCAGCCGATCGAGTCGCCGAACACCGAAACGGTGAACGGCCGCCGCGGGTCTCGCTTCGCGGCGGCTCGTGCGGGCCGGACTCCCTGTGGAGGCGACGGCGACACGACCGCGACCGGCGACACACCGGGAGGAAGGCTGGCGTCGAGTGCGCTGATGCCGGGCTTGTGCACGACCGGAACCACCAGCAGCGTCACCGCCGCGGCGGTTGCCGCCGTCGCTCCGGCAAGCGGCAGCAGCGGCACCTGCACCGGTCGCCACTTTCGCACCGGCTGCTCGATCGCCCACCACGACACCACCGAGACCGCCAGCGTGGCGGTGCACCGGACAGCGAACAATGACAGTCCGTGCCACCCGGTTCGCTGACCGTTGAGCACCAGAAAGATCGGCCAATGCCACAGGTAGATGCCGTAGGAGATGGCGCCCAGCCAGGCCAGCGGACCCCAGGCCAGCACGGTGGCGACGGGCCCGCGCTGATCCAGCGCCACTGGGGCGATCACCAGCACCGCCGCGACGGCGACCACGATCAGCAAGCCGCTGCGGAACTCGCGGGCGCTGCCGGTGGCGTAGTGAACGGCCACCCCTAACAGCACCAGGCCGACCACCGGAAGCACCCTGGCGATCCACCTGCCCCACCGCGAACGGATCAGCGACCACCCGCGATTGAGCGACTCCCAATCGCCGACCAGCAACGCCGACGCCGCGGCGCCCACCAGCAGCGCCTGGGCCCGGGTGTCGGTGCCGAAGTAGACCCGATCCCGCGTTGCATCGGATGCGAGCAGGATGGCGGCCGCGGCAGAGCCCAGGGCTCCCAGCGTGGCCAGTAGGAACACCGTCAAGCGGACGCCGCCGAGGGTGGCCCGTTTGTCCTGACGACGCGCTCGCGCCGCCAAAACCACGGCCACTGCAACAAGCACCAGCGGCCAGACGATGTAGTACTGCTCCTCCACCCCGAGCGACCAGGCGTGTTGCAGCGGCGACGGCGGCGCACCCTGGGCGAAATAACCCGTCTTGTCGGCGACGAACATCCAGTTCGCCATCCAGAAGAACGCCGCCACGGCGTCGTCGCGCAAACCCACGATGGCTTCGGGTGAGAAGAACTGACGCCCGACTGCCACGGCCAGCACCATCAACACCAGCGCCGGCAGCAACCGGCGGGCCCGCCGAATCCAGAAGTTTGCCAGGTCGATACGACCGCTGCGGCCCAGTTCGTCGAGCAGCAGCGAGGTGATCAGGAAACCACTCAGCACGAAAAACACGTCGACGCCGAGGAATCCACCCGCCATGCCGGGGATTCCGCCGTGATCGGCCAGCACCAGCACGACGGCCACCGCGCGCAGGCCATCCAGAGCGCGAATACCCGGACGGCGTTCTGGACGGTCACTGTCGTCGCGCGCCCTGCGGGTGGGCAACCGGCTCGCCGGCGGCGCGGCGACCCATCGAGGCTTCCCAGCAGAATGAACCGGCACGGGGAACGCCCCGGCCGGTTCCATGTTCACCTCTCCAGCGCGCCGACCGGTTTCCTGGTCGGTGGCCTTGTTGCCGCCGATACTCGGGTGCCCCTCCCTGCTGATGCAGGCGTCAGTTTAGGTGCGGGCAGACCGCATCAGCGGCAGACACGGCGCGGCGGCAACCGAATATGCTGCCGCGCGGCAACTCCGCGTGCGGCAAGAGAATTGGCTCTAGGCCAAGCCTTGAGCGGCGTCGGCGCCGAGATCGCTTGCCCACGGGGGTTACACGGCGTTGACGAAAGCCGACCAGTGCCTCTCGTTGTAGATCAACACGGCGATGTAGCCGTCACTGGTCCGGTAGGGCCTGCGATTCGGTGCAACTGTCCGCGGGTAGATCGCGGGCCCCAGCGGGGGTCGAACATGGCGCCGTTGGCATGCTCGACCAACATGAACGATGCCACGGTTTCGAGCATGGCGACCTCAACTTCTTGACCTTGGGTTTCCTGATGCCTTTTCGGCTCTAGAGGCCGGCGAAATCAATGACGCCGCGAATGTTGCGGCCTTCGCGCAGGTCCGCCATCGCCTCGTTGATCTCGTCGAGCTGGTAGTGGCGGGTAACCAGCTCGTCTAGTTTGAGTGCGCCGGCCTGATACAACGACAACAGCAGCGGCACGCTGGTGCGTGGGTTCATGCCGCCGTAGAGCGCGCCCCTAAGTTGTTTGGCCGACAGCACCATCTCCTGTAGGACCAATGGAACCGGCGGCTCGGTGTACGGGGTGATACCGGTGAGCACGCATACCCCGCCTTTGCGAAGCAGCGTCATTGCCAAGGGGATCAAGTCGACGTGCACAACGCCGGGAGTGACGATGACGCGGTCGGCCATCAGGCCAGCGGTGATCTCTCTGACTAACGGGATCGCTTCCTGCGCGGACGCGACGGTGTGTGTGGCCCCGAAGATCTTGGCCCAATCCCGCTTGGATTCAACCGGATCCACCCCGACGACATAAGTTGCGCCGACAGCGCGCGCGCCTTGTAAGGCGTTCATCCCGACGCCGCCGGTGCCGATGACTACCACGGTGTCGCCGGGCTCTGTGCCTGCCGACACCGTCGCTGAGCCCCAGCCGGTGCTGACACCGCACGACACGAGCGACGCTGCATGGAAAGGAATCGCGTCGTCGATCTTTATGACGGACTTCTCGGACAGCACCGCATACTCGGCGAAAGTGCCGAGTTGACCATAGGCTAAAAGGTTTTCGTCACCGAGATGCCGACGGCACGTTCCGTCAGTGGGCATCTCCCGCCTGAACAGGCTGGCGCCGATATCGCAGATGTAGCTCTGCCCATTCACACAAAACCGGCAACTGCCGCACGCGGGGATGAATGAGAGCGCCACGTGGTCCCCGGGCCGCACCGTCGTGACACCCGGCCCGACTTCTTCGACGACACCGGCACCCTCGTGACCACCGAGCAGCGGGAACCAGTCCGGCGCGAGCTGACCGCTCGCCGCCAGCACCTCGGGGGTCGGCACCACGTCGCCGGTGAACAGATGGTCGTCGGAGTGACAGATTCCGGCAACCGCCATCCGCACCATGACTTCACCGCTGCGGGGCGGGTCGAGCTCAATCTCACGGATCTCCCAAGCCCGGCCGACCCCGCGTATCACAGCGGCACGACACTTCATTGCAACGTCCCTTCGCGGTCGACTAAAGCTATTGCGCGGCCTTTTCGGGCGCGTAGCCCAAGGTGCTCTTGACCTCTAGATACTCGTGGAAGCCGAACTCGCTCCACTCTCGACCGTTGCCGCTGTGCTTGTAGCCGCCGAACGCCGCGTTCATATCGAAGGCGTGATTGATCGTCACCCACCCGGCCCGGATCTTGCGAGCCACGTCTCGTGCCTTGTCGAGGTCTGCTCCCGAGACGAACCCGGCCAGCCCGTAGTCGGTGTCGTTGGCGATCTCGACAGCGTGGTCGATGTCGTTATAGCCGAGGATGCAGAGCACCGGCCCGAAGATCTCCTGACGTGCGACCGTCATGTCGTTGGTGACGTTCGCGAAGACGGTCGGCCGGACGTAGTAACCCTTGTCCAGACCCGCCGGCCGGCCCGTGCCGCCCGCGATGACGGTCGCACCCTCGTCGATGCCCTGCTGGATCAGGTGCTGGATCTTGTCAAACTGCGTCTTCGACACCACCGGCCCGATCGCGCTCTCGTCGTCGGGATCGCCGACCTTCACCCCCTCGGCGACCGCGCGCGCAATCGTGATGGCTTCGTCCATCCGGGAATTCGGGACCAGCATGCGCGACGGCGCGTTACAGCTCTGCCCCGCGTTCGGCATCATGTTGGCCACGCCGGCGCGAACGCCATCCGCGAAGCCCGCATCGTCGAGGACGATGTTGGGGCTCTTGCCGCCCAGCTCCTGGGTCACCCGCTTCACCGTCGGGGCGGCAAGTCTGGCCACCTCGACGCCGGCGCGGGTGGATCCGGTGAACGACACCATGTCGATGTCGGGATGGCTGGCCAGGGCGACGCCCACGCCCGGGCCGTCGCCGTTGACCAGGTTGTACACTCCGGCTGGAACACCGGCGGCGTCCAGGATCTCGGTGAAGATGTAGGCCGAAAACGGCGCGATCTCAGACGGTTTCAGGATCATCGTGCAACCCGTTGCCAACGCCGGGTATACCTTGACCGCGATCTGGTTCAGCGGCCAGTTCCACGGTGTGATCAGCCCGCAGACGCCGATCGGTTCCTTGGCGACCAGCGTTGCCCCGTGCTGTTCTTCGAACGGGAAGTTCTTCAGCACGTCGATCGCCGTCACCAGATGACCGAGTCCGAGTTGCATCTGCGGGCCCGCGGCCAGCGATGGCGGCGCGCCGATCTCCTCTGTGACCGCGTCGGCCAGATCGGCTGCCCGCTTCTGGTATTCGGCGAGAATGGACTCCATCAGGTCCAGGCGCTGTTCGCGGCTGCTCTGTGACCAGCTCGCAAAGGCGCGCCGGGCCGCCTTGACCGCCGCGTCGACGTCGTCGGCCGACCCCAGCGAGATCTTTCCAGCGACCTGCTCGGTCGCCGGGTTCTCGACGTCAGAAGTGTTGGGCCGCAGCGGCTCGACCCACTTGCCGTCGATATAGAAGTTCAGGTACTCGCGCATCACATCATCCTTTTCTTACTGAGTGCCTTCGGCATACCAGGTGCGGAATTCGTCGTACTTGGGCATCTCCTCGGAATTGGCCTTCGGATCGATGCAGACGTGGACGACGGCGGTCTTCCCGCTCGCGTAGGACCGCGTGATCGCCGGACCGATCTCGTCCTCTTTTTCGACGTATTCGCCGTGGCAGCCGAAGCCCTCGGCGATCTTGTCGAAGCGCACGTCCTTGCTCCAGTGCACGCCGGGCTGCGGCGACGGCTGCTCGAAGGTGCGCTTGTAGACGCCCACCTCGAGGCCCCACTGGTGGTCGACACCGACCACGCACACCAGCGGAAGCTTCTGGCGTGCGGCGGTTTCCAGCTCGGCGATGTGGAAGAGGAACGCCGAATCGCTGGTCAGCAACATCACCGGACGCTTACCGCCCTCGGCGACCGATGCTCCGACCGCGTACGGCAAGCCGGTGCCGAGGTGGCCGAAGTTCTGGTTCCAGATGACGTCGCGCGGTTTGGCCTGCGAGTAGGTCCACTGGAAGATGACGGTCGCGCCGCCGTCGCGGACCATGATGCCGTCCTTCGGGAACGCTTTGGTGGCCTCGACGACGAACCGCGCCGGGTGCACCGGCGTCCGGCCGGTCGGCGCGTTCTCGGCGAGCTGCGCAAGCTCCGCCGCGTCCTCCTTGATCCAGCGGTCGAGATCAACCGATGCCTTTCTCGGATTGTCTCGCAGGGCTGCTACCAGTTGAGGCACCACACCGCGAAGGTCACCGACCAGCGGGACGTCAATGGGACGATTGACGCCAATGGCCACCGGATCCTGTTCAACCAGAACCCATTTGCGCTTTGCATCGTTGTCCGCCCAGTGGCGGGTCCTGCCGTAGTGGCTCGGTTCGCCGAGCTCGGTTCCGAGCGCGACGCACAGATCGGACTTCACCACCGCCTCGACGGCCGCCGGCGAAAATCCGTAGGCGAAGGTGCGGTCCTCGAGACCGTCGATGAACGACGTGCCGCCGGAGGTCTGGATCACCGGGCACTGCATAAGGTCGGCCAGCTCCCTGACCGCCGCGCCAGTGCGCGAGGTGTGGACCCCGTGTCCGACCAACAGGATCGGGCTCGCCGCAGCACGGATCAACTTCACCGCTTCGGCCACCTCACGCTCACCCGCGTTCTGGTTGACAAGCCGGTACCGATTGGGCGGCAGCGGATCCGGCACGTCGAGCTCCTCGAGGATGACGTGCGACGGGTACTCGATGTACGCCGGGCCGGGTGTGCCGGACATGGCCCGGCGGATCGCCTCGCGGATGATCTCATCGGTCTGGTCGGCGTACTCGATCGAGCTGCTGTACTTGACCGACGGCGTGAAAAGGCCTTCCTGCTGGACGAACTGGATGCGTCCGCGCCGGACCCGACGCTCGGTGATGCGGGCGCGCTGACCGCCGAGGAAGATGACCGGTGAGTTCTCCACGAGCGCACACATCATCGCGCCGGAGATATTGGCCACGCCGGGGCCGAGCGTGCCGATGCACAGACCGGGCTTACCCGTCATACGCGACGCCGCCTCGGCCATGAATCCCGCGCTCAGCTCGTGATGCGGCGCGACCACCGACCACCCGCGAGCGTCGGCCTCGGCGAACATGTGCACGAAGTTCGGGTCAGGGATACCGAACAGCGTATTCACGCCCTCGGCCTCGAACAGGTCGAGTATGCGTTTGTAAACGGGCACAGCCATATTCAGAACTCCTTTACTTCGCGAGCTGGGGGTACCGCCCGCTTGCGGGGGAACGCAAAACCATCCTCTGGCGGGCTATTCCGGGCGATTTTGCTGGGGGTACCGCCCGCTAGCGGGGGACTGCTCGTGCCAATTTCGGCGAGCACTTCTGCGGTGTCGGCACCCAGCTCTGGCGCCGGTCCCGCAACGCGACCCGGTGTCCGAGAGAACCAGGTGGGTACGCCTGGAAAGCGCACCGGTCCGTGCGGGGTGTCCACGGTTTCAAACATCCCGACGGCGTTGAGATGCGGATCGTCGAACAAGTCACCGGGCGTATTGAGGCGCGCTGCCGGTATCTCGAGTTCACCGAACAGCGCTAGCCACTCCTGCGTCGTGCGTTGTTTCATCGTCTCGGCCACGAATCCGTACACCGTGTCGATCTGGTGTGCACGCTGCTCCAGCGTCGAATACAGCTCACTGGCCCACGGCGGCTGCACCGCGTTCATGAAAGCGTTCCAGTGCTTGTCGTTGTAAATCAGTGCGGCGATG
>Ga0302177_10001885_pt1 | contig 14901 bp, 12 predicted proteins | sample I_Palsa_E1_2_FD_198780 | JGI IMG/M metagenome (GOLD analysis project Ga0302177, IMG submission 198780) | Peat permafrost microbial communities from Stordalen Mire near Abisko, Sweden - I_Palsa_E1_2 | ecosystem: Environmental > Terrestrial > Soil > Palsa > Peat permafrost | place: Sweden... | reverse complement strand
CTGACGTAAAAAGTGCTCCTGAGCTGGGACAGTGAGGGTGTTCGAAGTCCTTATGTCCTGAGTTCGAGGAGCACTTTCTGCATGCATGCTACCGGGTGGTCCAGGGGCCTGGAGGTATCCGGGGGCGGTCAGGGTGTCGTGTCGCATGCCGGGCTGGTGCTGCTGCGGCACCTGGCTGATAAGACGGGCCTGGCCGGCGGGCTGTCGCGGGCGCTGGCCACGCCGCGGTTCCTGGTGCATGACCGGGGCCGGGTGATGGCGGATCTGGCGTGCGCGGTCGCGGACGGCGCCCGGGTGATCTCCGATTTCCGGGTGATGGGCGATCAGCGGGAGCTGTTCGGGCTGGTGGCGTCGGTGCCGACGGCGTGGCGGACGCTGGCCGAGATCGCCCGGGGCGGGGCGCGGGCGGACCGGCGGATCACGGCGGCGGTGAACACGGCGCGGCGGCACGCATGGGCGCAGGCCGCGGCCTGGCACGGCGCGCTGCCCGGGGTGCGGCTGGCGGACCGGATGCTGGCCGGGGTGACCTGCATCCGGCTCGATGCCACCGTGACGTTCGCGCACTCGGACAAGGAACTCGCGGAAGCGAATTTCAAGGGTTTCGGTCATCATCCGCTGCTGGCGGTGTGCGATAACACCGGCGGGGAGCCGCTGGCCTGGATGCTGCGCCGCGGGTCGGCCGGGTCGAATACCGCCGCGGATCACCTGGAGCTGCTGGACGCGGCGATCGCCGCGGTCCCGCCGCGGTTCCGGCGGAAGCTGATGGTGACCTGCGACGGCGCCGGGGCCAGTCACGCCCTGGTCAAGCGCCTGGACGCGCTGGCGGCCCGCCGCGGCTATGAGCTGACGTACTCGGTCGGGTGGGCGCTGTCCGAGCGGGAGAGGACAGCGCTGCGGCTGGTCCCGGAGCAGGCCTGGCAAGCCGCGATCGATGGCCGCGGACAGGTCCGCGAGCGCCGCGCCGATGATGCCTGCGCGGGCCTGTCCTGCGCGCACCGGGCGTGCTGGATTGAAGAAGCGCACGTCACCGAGCTGACCGGGCTGCTGCGCCACAGCGCGGGCGGGGACCAGCTGCGGGCCTGGCCCGCGGCGATGCGGGTCTTCGCGCGCCGCGAGCGGCCCCATCCCGGCGCGCAGCTGACCTTGTTCGAGGCCGGCGACGGCTGGCGGTACTCCCTGTGGGCCACGAACCGGCCCGCGGACACCACAGGCTGGCTCGGCCAAGCCGCCTATATCGACGTCGCGCACCGGGTCCAGGCCCGGGTCGAAGACGCGATCCGGACCGGGAAAGACTGCGGAATCGGCCATTTCCCCTCCTTTGACTTCGGGATCAACGGCGCATGGCTGACCGCGGCGATGACCGGGCAGATCCTGCTCGCCTGGCTCAAGCTGCTCGCCCTGGACGGCGACCTGGCCACAGCCGAGCCCAAGACGCTGCGCTACCGGGTCCTTCACTCCGCGGCCCGCCTGGTCCGCGGCGGCCGGAAACGGCGCCTGAAAATCCAGGCGACCTGGCCGTGGGCCGAAGCGATCACGGCCGCGTGGCAACGCATCGACGCGCTCCCGCAAGCCCCCTGACCAGCGCAAACCATCACTGCGATCCAGGAAGGAGAACCCCCGGGGCCTGTGGAACCCCCGGCCACCGGCCCGGCAGCCGGGCCACTGTCATATCCCGACGCTAAAATCGTGACCGCAAACGGGACCAGCCGACCCTCAGCGCCAGCCATCAACCCGGATGAAAGATCAGGGCTAATGATGGCCCGCTCGGCTGCCGCCACGAACGACCGTTCCTGCGGATATCTGCGCAGCTCGGAGGTATGGCTCAAGAACACCCGCAGCGGCCCCTCCACGACGCTCACGCTACCGTACTGCATCGCGACGATAGGCGATTAGCAGCCCACCTGCAGTGTTCCTGAATGTAAACCAGGCCAATTCCTGGTAGCACGCGCTATCGAAATATGGAAACCCTTGTCCGCGACAAACCCCTGACCCGCACAGCGCCCGCATAACGGTCATACACACCTGCGACAGGACGCGCCCGCCCGTGCGGGCGCTGTCACCCCGCGTACCCTGCGCGGCTCCGTTACGTCTCCAAGGTTCCCAGCGTGTCGGTAAAGGCATGCTCGGCGATGGCTAGGCGGTGAAGTCGATCGACACCCGCTCCCGCTAGGCATCCTCCGCTCGACGGCCAGCAGGCCGGTCCCCGGTGCCCTCATGCGACGTTGACTCGCTCCCGTTCCGGGAGCGCGCACGCGGCCGGTGAAGGTGACGGCTATCAATGTGACCCGAATCACGATGCATTATTCAAGCAAGCGCATGCGCCGCCTGGTCACCTCCGGGCTGCTCCCGGAACGGGGCCGGGGCTGGGCCGACCGGGTATTCGCTGCGTACCCTCCGATCCGTAATGGCCGGATTCTTGAAGAACCCTGCGTAAACCGCGCGGGGTTTTTTAGTTGGCAAGCAGCCGCGATGGCGAGTCAAGATTCTTGGCCGCACCCGTACTGCAACCTGCCGGACCCTCGCAACGCTACCGGCAAGCGCGACTCTGGAGGCAACAATTAAGGGGACACCATGAAGACCACCGGGACCATCTTCGCCGGAATAGGCACTCTTGCCCTGATCGGCGGCTTGGCCGCGTGCGGCACCGCTAGCGCACCGGCCGCAGCTCCCAGGCCTGCCGTCACCGTGACCGCGCCGGCCCGGGCACCCGCAACGCCGACGCCTACGGTTACGAAGACCGTTGCGCCTGCCGCTTCTCCTTCGGGGCAGACAATCATCATCAACAACAACCCGGCTCCGGTTTCGGTTAACGATCCGCCGGCCCCGGTCTACTACCCGAGCGGCGCGTTTCTCGATACCCAGACGCTTGTTGATTCGCTGGCAGACGAGCAGGCTGACGAGCTGAATGCCGCGCCGTCTTACGATTACGATTCGGCCGACAACGCGACCATATCCCTGAATTGCGATCCCGACGGATACCTTACCTACGCCTGCACCGGCAGCGACACCGACGGCGACTCCGGGTATGGCGATATCGTGACCGTGCTCGATAACGGCAACGCCTGGGCAGATACCGGCATGAACTGGGAAGGCCCGGACGTCTACATCAACGGCGGCGTCACGAATTACTGGACGACTCTCGCCCAGGCGGACTGGCAGAGTTAAGAGCGAGCGAACGATGGCCGCGACGGCTAGCGCAATCAAGCCCGGAACAGACGAGGCGCATGGGTGGGCACCGTCAGTAAATGCTCTCAAGGCCAGGCGCATAGCCGGGATCTCCGGCTCGCGTCGGCGTCGCCTGAACTCGTACAGCGAGGACTCCGGGAGCCCCCGACAAAGACGACACCGAACTACCTGGCAGTCAACGTAGTCGCTTACGTGGCAGGCGTTCCGCCTGCCACGTCCAGGTGCGTTGCGCACCGTACGTGGACTGAATAGATACCTTCAGCCCGTGAACGGGCTACCACTATCGCTGAACCAAGTCGACCGACTAGCCTCCGGGATTCAGCATTGACCCGCTGGCCGAGATGTAACCGTTTTTTCGCGGCTCCGAGCTGCGGTTTTGCGTCGGCTAGCCTGCTTCTATCGGGTTGGGCGCGCACCCGTCCCGGCAGCAAGCGTTCTAGTCCGCTCTACCCCTTGCGATTAAATCTCTGCGTACTCTTTTGAACCAACCTGGAACGGTAGGCGTTACATAGCTAGTCAGGACGCTGGCATAGCGCGACCGTGGTCGCCGGAGAAGATGGGGCACGCATGGCCGATCTGAGGGTGGACTATCAGCTGCTTGCCTCGATTCATAGCACCCTAAATGGCCTGACCTGGGAATTTGAGAACATCGAAGATCAGGCCAGTGCCTATGATGCGGCGTTCGGGTCGGGCGACATCACCGCGGCGATGGGCAGCTTCGCCGGCAACTGGAGCGCTCATCGCAAGACGCTGCTCGCCACCATGCAGAACCTGGATCACATGGTCACCGCGACGGGACAGCGGTTCCACCAGGCCGACGACCAGCTCGCCAGCGACCTGACCAAGAAGTAGCAGCGCGGGGAGGACCAGACCAGATGGGACGACCGCCGGGTTACCAGTGGCAGCCACTCGGCCTGGCCGCGGACCCGGTCCCTGGGGATCCGCAGGCGATCGGCGCCGAAGCCGCTCACCTGGCGTCGGTGGCACGCACGATCACCGGGCAGATCGCGGCTCTCCGGAAAATCGCGAACGACAATACCGAGATCGGGCAGCACGCGGACAAGATCCGGTCCTCAGCAAGCAGCCTGGCCGGCTCGCTGCAAGTGGTCGAGGCAAGGTACCGGAATGTGTCGTCGGCACTGAAAGGCTGGGTTCCCGAGCTTGAACAGGCCCAGTCCCTGTCGATCAGGGCACTGAACGAGGCCGAGGCCCCGTATGCCCGGCTCAGCCAGGCCGTGCTGCTGCCGTCTGGGCCGGACCTGACCGCCGCGCAGAAGCAGGAGGTCGCCAGCTACCACACCTCGATGCAGCGGGCGCAGGATCAGCTCGGCACCGCCAAGGTGCTGCTGACCCGCGCGACCACCCTGCGGGACACGCAGGGCGCTTACTACGCCGCGAAGATCAACCAGGCCAGCAACGACAGCCTTACCGACCACGAAAGCCTGTGGGGCGATATCACTAGTGATTTCGATCATCTGGTCGGTGATGTCGGATGGGAACTCAGGGACGTCTGCACTGGTCTGGAGATTCTCGCCACAGCCGCGGCGGTCGTCGCATTCGTGCTGGCCCAGTTCGTCCCCGGGGTGGATCTCATCGTTGACGGGATCGTGTTCGGCGCGTTTTTCGCTACCCTGGCCGCTGGTGTCGGGCGATTCGTGCTGGCGGATACCGGCAATGGCTCATGGTGGGATTTCGCCCTGGACGCTTTCGCGTGCCTTTCCTTCGGCTCAAGCCGGTTCCTGGGTGCGACCGCCAAGATCCTTGCCGACGGTGCTGAGGATGGCGCCAAGTCCGCTATGGTGACCGAACTGGTCGGGGGAACGGGGGCAAAGGCCGCTGAACTGGCACGGTACGCCAACATGATGGGCGATGATGTCGGCGAGCTGGCCGAGAAATTCGCCCCGAAGCTGGCCCAGACCGCAGTGAAGGTCGCCACCGCAGACAACGACTTGACCGGCGGGTGGAAGGTCATGGCCAACCTCGGCAGCCTCTCCGAGGAGAGCAAGCAATTCGCCCGGGCGCTAGCTATCACCGCACGTTTCTCAGACAGCATGAGCGGCGCGAATACGCTGGCGAAACTCGCGCTGACCACATCAGGTATGGGCGCGGGATTGGCCGGCATCACCGGCATAGGGTCCCTGGTCGGCGGAGGTATCGAGTTCGACGGGCCGGACGGGCCGGCCTGGCCCAACTGGCATATTCCCGGGGTTTCCCACTGGTACAAGACCACTTTCGAGATCCCGACGGGAGGAACCTGATACTCGTGGCAGCGCAGACTGGCCAGGACACGGCGCGGCGCGGCGGGACGTCGGCCAGCGCTCCCATGCCGACCACCGGGTACGCGCTGGTGCTACCTGGAGGGTGGAGACGTATACCGATGCTCCACGGCACCAAGCGGGCGATCACCGACATCCTCGACGAAGTGTTCGGGCGGCTGCCACGGAGCCTGCCCCGTGACAAGATCATGCCCTACCGCCTGGAACTGGAACGGCGCCTGCACGGGATGGTTCGGCAGGCCCGCAGTAAGGGAGCTCTGGACCTGTACCTGCCGGTCGAGTACGTTCACGGGGTGGCGGTCCCTGCTTCGTTCATCGTGTCTAGGGGCATGCTCGGCGCAGGCGAGCTCCTGGACGCGAGCCAGATCGTGGCCACTATGGCGGCCGAATCCGCAGCCGCTTCGCCGGTTACGGTGGACGGCGTTACCGGCGTGCGTTTCGCGCGGAACGCCGAGCCTGACCGGACGCGGGAGATGCCAGCTGCCTCCCGGCGGGTCGACTATGTACTGCCGGTCCCGGGCATACCTGGCGACTGGCTGGTCATCGCCTTTTCCACGCTGGGCGACGGTCGTCCGGAAGGACAATTCACCCGGCTCCTTGTTGAGCTGTTCGATGCAATCGTGTCGACCTTCCGCTGGACAACGGACTGATCCAGGTGAGAGGACGAAGGAAGTTGACCGAGCAACTGGCCCCAACGGCCAGCCAAAGGGGCTGGATCAGGGTCGATTTCGATCAGACCGTCTGGATTCCCTGCTTGCCAGTGTTTCCTAGCGGAGCGGACCGCAAGTCATGGTCGGCGCTCTATGCCGGACACTGGTGGGAAGCCTCCGGCCTCGAACACGGCAAGCGCCAGATCGACGCGCTTCGCCGGAGCCTGGAGTACCTGCACGAGTTCGCCTATTCGCAGTTGCGGTGCCACATGGCGGTCATCCACCTTCCCGACCCGCGGCTCGTGCCCCTGCTGGTCGGCTTCGGGGTCTGGCAGGCTGAAGGGGACCGGGTGACGCAGCTGCGGCTGCTGGCCCATGCCGACGAACCGGACGCGATAGAACCGCCGATTGTCGAGGAATGTTTCACCGAGAAGCTCGGCAGCGGACTGAAGTCCTTGTGCTATCTGCGTCAGCCAGACGAGTCCATGATGAGCGGGTCGCTGAACTACGCGTGGCGGTCCGAACAGCTTGAAACCGCGGTGCGCATGTTCACCTCCTGCCCGGACCTGAGCCGCCTACAGCGGGCCACGCCGGACATCGAGGCGCTCACCCAAGTTATTTCGTTCGTCCCGAGATAAGCCGCTTTCGCTGAGTTGCACGTGTGGAGGAGTGAAAGCCCAGCTATGACCCAGCCGGAAATCGCCCGATCTATCGGCACGTCGGTCGTGATGCTGCTCGCGGCCGCTGCGACGCTGATCGCGGCGATCATCGCCTTTACCGTGCATGCGATCGCTGTCGGCGATGTCTTCCTCGCCCTCATGGTCCTGTGCGGCGTGATCAGCTTCGCCGCTTCCGTACGGTCCCGGAATCGTGCTCGCGCCTTCGTGCGCACTCGGCAAGAGCAGCATCGAGCCGACCTGGAGGACAGCTTCCGCAAGCCCCTTCCCTAAGAACCTGGCCCGGCTCGCCGCAGTCAAGACATTTAACCGATCGGCACGGCAATGGTGATGAGGGTACCGTCGCCGGTGTTCAGCAGAGCTTTGCCTGGCTTGACCGGCTGACCGGTGTGGGCGTGGGTCAGGCGGGCGCCGATGAGTTCGCCATCGGGCAGGGTCTGGGGGGCGGTCAGGCAGCCGCGCCGTGCTCGTCGTGCGTCGGCCTGCCATCCGCCGAACCCGCTGGCGAGGCTGTCCGGGTCGCCAGCCAGCACCAGCGCCAGGGATCGTCCGGCGCCGCGGGTGATGATCTTGCTGAGTTCCGCGGCGGCGTCGCAGTCGGTGAGCAGTTCCGCGTCGTCGATCACCACGACGCCCGGCGCGGTCAGTGCTGCGATCGCCACGGTGAGCTCGTCCTCGCCGAGGTCGGGTCCGGCGAACGAGCGGATGACGCCGGGGGTAGAGGTCAGGGACCGCAGCAGGGAGGAACGCGGCGTCACCAGGATCACCTGGGCGCCGCCTGCCAGGAACGACCGGGTCATCGACGTCAGCACCGTGGAGCGGCCGGATCGGGCCGGCCCGGCCACGATGAACGCTGGCATCCCGTCGGACAGGTCAGGTCCGAGTGCGGTCAGCTCATCGCCACCGACCCCGGCCAGCCCCCACAGCGGGCTACTCGCCGCGGTGGGAGGGCGCAGCTTCCACGCCTCGTCGAAGGTGACCCGGGATGGCAGCACGTCGACCCGGAACGGGCGCAGCGAGCGGGGTACCCCGGTGTCGAGTTCAGCTGACCAAACGGCGATGTGCCGCAGAGCGGCGGCCTGGCCCTGCCCCGATGAGTTGGGGGCGAGCAGCGCGACCTGGGTCTCGGTGCCGTTCCCGGCCTGGTACGCCCGACCTGGGGGGATGTCGTCGGGCAGGGTGCGGGGTCGCAGCCCGATCAGCGCGTAGTCGTCTTTCTCGGCCAGCTTGAACGCCAGCTTGTCTTCGCACATCGCCGCGATTCGCCCGGCGAGCAGCGACCGGTCCCCGGTCATGACCAGGTGGATTCCGGCGCTTGCACCCTCGGCAAGGATCTGGGTGATCACGTCGGTCAGGGCGTCGCCGCCGGTCTCGCCGAGCGTGCTGGTGAATCCTTCCCACCGGTCCAGCAGCACGACGATGTGCGGTAGCCGGTCCGGCGGCGGGGCGGCGGCCCGCTGTTCGACCAGGCTGGCGTATCCGCTTTCGGCGAGCAGGTCCTGGCGCCGGCCGAGTTCCGCGCTGAGCCGGGTGATCAGCCGGGTGGCTCGTTCGGCCTGGGTGCGGGTGACCACGGCACCGCAGTGCGGCAGGTCGGCGATGGGCAGCAGCGCGCCGTTGCCGCAGTCGATGCCATAGAGGTGCGCATCGGCGCAGCTGCAGCTGACCGCGACCGAGGCGGCGATGGTGCGCAGCAGCTGGGAACGGCCTGACCGCGGCGCGCCAGCCGCCATCAGGTGGCCGAAGGTGCCCAGGTGCAGCACCGCGGGCCGCTGCCGCTGCTGCCCAGGAAGATCAATAAGGCCGAACGGCAGCTCTGCTTCCACCTGGCCTCGTAGCCCGTTCCTGGGGACTGGCAGCTCGTGCAGCAGCAGTGTCCGAGGGAGCGGTGTGAGCCACGGGCTGTGCTGGGAGCGGATGCCCAGCCCCGCAGCGGCCTGCTGGATCTGCCCGACGAGCACCTTCAGGTCAGTCACCTCGTCGTCGGCCTGCGATGGCGCGGACGGTGGCTGTGGTTCCGGGTGGCCTAGGCCACGCCAATTCAGCGGCCTGACCCGTGGCCGGCTGGCCGCGGCCACCCCTGGCCGGTGGCCGCCGATCCGACCCGCCTGGAACGGCACCAGCGAGGCATGGCCGAGCCGCACGTAGCCGCGTCCTGGAGTGGCCCGGGAAATGTACGCTGCGTCCGGTGCCTCGATCACGTCCCCGCTCTCGGCCGCGTCGGTGACCCGCAGCGCGATCCGCAGGTTGGTATTGGCGCGGATGTCCGCCGATACCACTCCCGACGGCCGCTGGGTGGCCAGGATCAGGTGGATGCCGAGGGATCGCCCGCGCTGCGCGAGGCCCACTAGCCCGGTAACGAAATCCGGCAGATCCCGCACCAGCGAGGCGAACTCGTCGATCACGATCACCAGCCGGGGCATCGGCGCCAGCAGGCCATCTGGCCGCTCGCCGCCGTATGCTTCGCGCTCGAGCTGGACAGTGTAGTCCTCGATGTCCTTGACTCCGGCTGCGGCCAGGATCCGTTCGCGGCGGGTTAGCTCCGCGGACAAGGAGGTCAGCGCGCGCTGGGTCAGGTGCGCGTCCAGGTCGGTGACCATCCCTGTCACGTGGGGGAGCTGGACGCAGTCCTTGAACGCGCTGCCGCCCTTGTAGTCCACCAGCACGAACGTCATCGCGTCGGGCCGGTTCACGCACGCCAGCGACGCGATCAGGGTCTGCAGCAGCTCGGATTTACCCGCCCCGGTCGTGCCGGCGATCAGCGCGTGCGGGCCGTCCTTGCGCAGGTCGATGCCGAACGGCCCGTCGTAGCACGCCCCGATCACCGCGAGCGTGGACCGGCCGCCGGTGTTCCACTGGGCCGCGATGGCTTGGGCGGTGGGCGGTTCCAGGCCGAGGATGTCCAGCAAGCGGCACGCCTCGGGCAGCCCGGCATCGGCATCGTCGCCGCTGACGTCGCGGACCGGTGCGATCGACCGGGCTAGCCGGTCAGACCAGGCGGAGGTGACGTATTCCGGCCGGACCGGCCCGATGGCGGGTGAGTTCATCTGCTGCACCACCAGCATGCCGTCCGGGCTGGCAGCAATTACCGCGTGGCACTCGGCGGGCAGCAGCCGCTCGTCGGCATCCAGGCAGATGCTGTACACGCCCGCCTGGGGTCCCTCGCGCAGGACACCGATGGCGCCGGGCAAGGACCGCAGCTTGCGAGACCCGTCAAAAACCACCACGATGTCGTGAGAGAACCTAACCCGCTCGACATTGCGGTCGGCCAGCGCTTTGCGCCTGGCCGTGATGATGGCCTGCAGTTCGGCGATCCGGGCCGCGACCGTTTCCGCGTCGTTGCCGATCAGCGCGGCGCAGTTCTGTCCCTCGGCCGGGCGGCACTGCGCTGGCCGGCAATGGGGCAGCCACCGCGCCCACTCCCACGCGGCCTGCCCACTGGAGTCGGTGAGAACGCAGATCTGCACGTCGGCGGGGCTGTGCAAGGTGGCGATCTGGGCGACGAGCCATCGTCCGGCGGCTCGGGCCACGTCGGCGGATCCTGCTACTCCCACGACCGTTCGTTCGGCCAGCGGGATCGTGACGGGCGCGTCGGGGATGAGCCAGAACCGGCGGCGGCGATGCTCGTCCTGGGTGGGATCGGTTAGTTCTACAGCCGACGGCAGGTCCGCGGTACCGACCCGCAGCAGCAGGTAATCCGGGTCGGTGCGGCGCCGCTCCCAGAGTCGGCGCCGTGGGCCGGACGCGATCGACAGGACCGTGGCGGGGTCGGGGCAGTCGTGGCGGCGCCGGAGCCGCTCGGCATCGACGGCGTGCCGGGCGTCGCGTTCGACTCTGGCTTTGTGCTCGCGGTAGCCAGCTAGCTGGCGGGTGTGCGACTTGCGGCCCCCCCTGCGGTCGCTGACGTAACTGCCGAGCAGCATCACCGGACTGAACGCGGCCATCGCGAGCAGGTAGACCTGGCGCAGGAAATACGCCATCGCCACGCCGAGCACGATCGGGACAACAGCCATCAGGATCGGGACCGGGCGCCGCTCGGGTTTGCCCGGCGGGCTGGGCAGGGCGAACCTGGCGGCCTGTCTGGGCGGCAGGAGCCGCGGCGGCCGGTTGAACTCCAGGCTGGCGCCGTCTTCGCTTGGGTGCAGCGCGGCGTCCGGGGGCTCATACGGCGCCAGGTCCAGCAGCGTATCGCCGACGCCAATCTGCTGTCCGGGCCGCCAGGATGCGGGGGCATCAAGCGGTCGGCGATCGAGCAGGACCGGCACGCCGTCGAACGGGGTGACCTGACATCCCTGCGGATCAATCTGCACCCGCAGCGCGGCCGGGGGGATCCCCGGGTCAGCGATCACGAGGTCCGCCGCTCCAGCGGCCTGAGCACCGCCATGAACCGGGCCACCGATGTCAGCCGCCCCGAACGTGAGCCGGTGCAGCCTGCCCGCCGCAGGCCCGCTCGTCACGCGGATCTCAGCCACCCCGGTCGGCTCCGGCCGCCGGCACCCGGCCGGGTCGGCGATGCTGACCACGGAACCGTCCATAATCGGCGAATCGGCCAGCCTCATGTCGCCGGGTACCTGGTGGTAGCCGACGAATAGCGCAGGAGCCGCGGCCGGGAAGCCTGCAGCCATCGCCCCAAAGCTGCCGTGACCAGGGATGCCCAGACCACCGTAACTGGCCGCCTGCGGCGGGGGGAAGCGGAGTACCCGCGCCCCGCCAGCCGAGGCGCCCTCGCCGTGCATCAGACCGTCCAGCTCGGCCGCGATCTCCGCAACCGCGGTCTCGGGGTTGGCGTCGATCACGACATCCGCTTGGCGGCCCGTCGCCGGCGACACCACCGTCACCGCCAGCTGCATGACCGTTCCCTTCGCCGCTCCGGCAGTATCCCCAAGTGAAGGAGAAGACCCGCCGCCCCGGGCGGAGCCGCTCCTCCCCGCTACTGCTTAAGCGACGCGGCGAGCTGGGTGTCGGTCTCGGTAAACGCCTTCACTGCCGCATCCAGGTACTGACCCATCCCGTTCAGGCCCTGGACCATCTTGGTGGCCCCGGTATTGAACTGCGTATATGACGCCTCGAACTGCTTGCTCGACGCGTCGGTCACGTAACCACCGGCGACAAGGTTGTCGACCAGCCGCTTCAGCTTGCTCAGGTCACCCTCGATCGTCTGCTCGCCCGCCTGAAGCTGCCTGGCGGCTGACTGCATCTCCGCGTATGTGACGTTGACGTTAGGCATTGCCCGCTTCCTTTCACCGAGTTCCGTGTCCTGCACCCGGTGGAACGGTCCCGGAGCGCAGGCCGTTCGGCACGTAAGGCCGGCGTAATACATTCCACGCAGTCACCATGCCTGAGAGGCGACCAGCCAGTGACCACGGAGGCTGTAGGGTGCCCATGCGGCAGCGGATGCTGACCTGCCCCCCAGCCGGCTGGCCTCGGCAACGGGGGCAGGACCGCGGGCGCTGACGATGGCAGGTAGCTAGTGCTTCCTGGGTGGCTGGCCCGGATGGTGCCCTTGTCGTGTCGGCGAGGCGAGTCTGGGGTGCCCGTTATTGCATGCCTCGGGGTTCTGCACCCATGGCCTCGCCGCGGGCGGCGGTGAGCATCTGGCGGATGCTGCTCATCGCCTGTGCGGCCGCTTCTAGCTGGCCGAGGCTAGCCAGGCGCTGGGCCTGGAGCAGCTGGTCTTCGAGCTGGGCTAGCCGCGCCCGTTGCTCGGTCTCGGCAAGCGCGCGCACGATAACTGAGGGCAGGCGCGCAGGCCGGTCCTTGAGGACGTAATCGGTGGCCCCCTGCTTGATGAGCTCGACCGCTTCGTCGTCTCCGAGCACACCGGACCAGAAGATGAACGGTATGTCCGGGTAGTGTTCCTGAGCGATCTCGAGTGCCTCCCGGCCGGAGAAGCCGGGCAGGTGGTAGTCGGACAGGATCAGGTCTGGCCCGAAGGCGGCCAGCTGCTCGACAAACGACGCCCTGGTGTCGACGACGACGGCGGTGAAGCTAAGGGCCGCCCTGACCAGGAGGCGCTGGGCCAGCTCGGCGTCCAAGGCTTCGTCCTCCAGGATCAGGATGCGCACAGCGCATCCCGCCGAGTCCGCCTCGGCTCCGGTCGTGACATTCTCCTGCCTTGGCACGGTGATTGTCTCTGGCTGGCTCGTCTCAAGCTCGTCGCGCTGATGCTCGCCGCTCATGGATGTCCCACCTCCGATTCCGGTCCGAGGCTCGGTACAGCGCGGCCAGTCGTGTCACGATACGTATTGTAGCAGCTACTTTAAGTCATAACGGGATGCGTCCGGATGGGTCCGCGCGGCATCATGACGGGCGAAACGGTGAGCGAGATCGCGACGGCCGCGCCATCCTGTTCACGTGGCCGCCCTCGAGGCGGTAGTCACGGATCGGATTCGTGCAGTTACCACTGCATAGGGTGCGGCAAACGAACTCGATCCCGGAATTCCTGGAAAATCCTATAGAAATTGAAGAATCAATCGCTAAAGCACTTTACTGCCCTTTATCGCGATAAATCTGACACTCTGCCGACAGGTACGTCGCAACAATTTCGGGCTGTCTCAGCGGACGGGGGATGTTACCACCGACAGGACAATGATCACGGTTGCGAGAAGGACGGTGGTGATCACCACATATTGCCTGACCTGGCGCAGGCTGATCCTCACTTGGCGCTCGGCCGCCACAGCCACGCCTGCCGAGGCCATGGCCGACTGCGCCGCGTGTACCGCGGCCTCGGCGGCGGCTCCGGCCCCGGCCTGCAGTTCGGCGTACGCCCGGAGGGCGACAGCGATATCCGCCTCCACCTTGGCCGCCGCTGCCTCCATCCGGTCCAGCGCGTCGACGCTGATGGCCGCTGCGCGCCAGGCCACCGACCCGGCGGACCCGGCGGACCCGGCGGACCCGGCGGACCCGGCGGCGACACCGCTGGCGGCGGAGATCGCATCCCGGAGCATTGCATCCGCAGCCGGCGCCGGGGCCGGGATCCCAACGGCCTTGCTCGCGCCGTCCCCGGCGGCGTTTCCCGCCGGCGCGGTAACGGCGGCCTCGGCGTCGTTCGCGGCAACGCCAGCTCGTAGGGCTTCCCTGTCCGCCGTGGCCTTCGACGCGTCGTGCAGGAAGCTGATCACGGCCTCCCTCGCCAGCACGCCCACATCGGGAGCGCTGCTCGGGTCGGCCTTGGTTTTTCTCGTCACGGGCATGACATCTCCTGAAGCGAGTCATTCTATGTACCTCACTCATTACTTTACGTGATTAAATGTCGCGGAGCGGAGTCAGCGACCCCTTGTTTTCGGTTAGCGCCGCCATCGGGTCCTCGCTGGCTATGCCGTCCCGCAGCCGCGCCAGTATCTGGCGTGATGCGTACGGGTCGAGCACCGACTGGCCCCGATCGACCGTCCGCGCGGCGCTCACGAGATCGGCTTCGCGTGTCTGGCTCATCAAGCCCGTGCTCGTGACCTGATGCCGCAGCCGGGCTAGACCCCCCCGAACCCGCTGTAACCAGGCCCGATGTACACAAAAAACTGCAGAACGGCCTGAGCGGACCCAAACCACGGCGCGTTACCGCTTTTGTCGTTCAGCCCCCGGAGGGACCGACCGCCGTTATACAATCAATCATCATGCCATCACATGAAGTGACTTGAATTATGTTCCAGAACACCGAGGGAAACACTGATAACCTGACTCCCAGAGCCGTCGCTCGTCATCCCCTGGGCCACCTAAGGCTGGAACACAGACGGTGACGGGACCACGGCTCGTTTCGGAATGATCGAGTTTTTCTTGGGTAGCGGGGGCTATCGAAAGAGCGGTCAAAGGGGAACTATGACGCCGGTTATTGGCATAACCACATATGAGGATCAGGCCTCCTGGCGTAATTGGTCAGCCCGGGCGGCCATGCTTCCCTGGGTCTACATAGACGCGGTACGGCGCAGCGGCGGACGGCCGGTCCTGCTGCCACCGGGCGGCGACGACGAAGAAGCCACCGCCACCGTCGCGGGTCTGGACGGCCTGGTCGTTTCGGGCGGGCCGGACATTGACCCGGCTCGGTACGGCGCGTCCCGGCAGCCGGAGACGCAAGTCCCGGTGACGCTGCGGGACGCTTGGGACCTCGCCGTCACCAGC
>Ga0302177_10001881_pt1 | contig 14924 bp, 14 predicted proteins | sample I_Palsa_E1_2_FD_198780 | JGI IMG/M metagenome (GOLD analysis project Ga0302177, IMG submission 198780) | Peat permafrost microbial communities from Stordalen Mire near Abisko, Sweden - I_Palsa_E1_2 | ecosystem: Environmental > Terrestrial > Soil > Palsa > Peat permafrost | place: Sweden... | reverse complement strand
CGGCCTTCGCGCTGGTCGTGATGAGCAGCGCGGCCGAGCCGTCGCTGATCTGCGAGCTGTTCCCGGCCGTGATCACGCCGTCCGGCTTGAACGCCGGCTTGAGCTTGCCCATGGTCTCCAGCGTGCCACCGCGGCGGATGCCCTCGTCCTGGGTGATCACCGTGCCGTCGGGCGTGGTGACCGGCACGATCTGATCGTCGTACCCGCCCTCGTCGTGCGCGGCGGCGGCCTTCTCGTGCGAGGCGAGGCTGTATTCATCCAGCTGGGTACGGGACAGGTTCCAGCGTTCGGCGACCATCTCCGCGCCGATCCCCTGGTCCGGCACGACCCCCTCGTAACGAGCACGGAAGGCTTCACCGAACGGCCACGCCTGGCCGATGGAGGAGCCCATCGGCACCCGGCTCATCGACTCCACGCCACCAGCCACGGCCACGTCGTACTGCCCGGAGACCACGCCGGCCGCGGCGAAGTGCACCGCCTGCTGGGAGGAGCCGCACTGCCGGTCGACGGTCACGCCCGGCACGGATTCGGGCCAGCCCGCCCCGAGGACCGCGTTCCGGGCGATGTCGAAGGTCTGCTCGCCGACCTGACTCACGCAGCCCCAGACCACGTCGTCCACCACCGCGGGGTCGATCCCGGTGCGCTCGGCGAGCGCCTTGAGCACATTCGCCGACAGGTCGACCGGATGCACCCCGGACAGCCCCCCGTTGCGCTTGCCGACCGGTGTCCGCACCGCCGCCACGATTACCGCGTCACGCACTGAGGTGCCCTCCAGATCGCTGGGACCGGCGCGCGGTCCCAGGGAGATGTCCGCTATCGCGCCAGGATAACACTCGCCCATCAATGAATATATAGAAACTATCTGATTGCGTGCTGACGCCCCGGGCCTCGTTCGGGTGGTCCCGGGCTCGCGGTGACTGCCTGACCAACCCAGGGACGTCATCCGAATTATAGGAATTTAGATTCTTGCTCAGCTAACATGGAGTGACGAAGCTTGACCCGGACGGGGATGGTCCTGTGACGAGACCGGTGGGCGCGCGACCGTTCAGCACGAACGGCTACCGCGTCCGGCCGCAGAAGATGGCCGACATGGTCGCGGGCCGGATCCGCCAGATGATCGCCCGCGGCGAGATCACCGACGGTGAGTGGCTGCCCACCGAGCCGGAGTTGATGGAGCAGTTCGGGGTGTCCCGGCCGACGCTGCGGGAGGCGTTCCGGCTGCTGGAGTCGGACTCGCTGGTGACCATCCGGCGCGGCCCGCCCGGCGGAGCGCGGGTCACCGTGCCCGGGCCGGAAGCCGCGGCGGCCCAGTTCGGCATGCTGCTCACCCTGACCGGGACCACCCTGAAGGACGTCTACGACGCGCGGGCGGTCATCGAGCCCGCCGCCGCGCGCCAGGCCGCCGAGCGGGCCAGCGCCGCGGACCGCAAGCAGCTTGCCGCCGCCGTGGACCAGTTGCGGGACAGCATCGACAGCCCGCTCGCGTTCGGCCGGCTGACCACCGTGTTCTACCAGACCGTCGTGGAGCTGTCCGGCAACAAGACCCTGACCGCGGTGGTCGGGATGCTGACCGAGATCATCAACCGGCACATCGAGCGCGCCTACACCGAGACGACCCGGTCGCCGGAGGAGATCGTCGCGGACCACCGCAGGGCGCTTCGCGCGTACGAGAAGCTGGTGGAGCTCATCAACGCCCGGGACGGCGACGGCGCCGAGAAGCTGTGGGCCCGGCACATGCATGCCGTTGGCCAGTACCTGCTGCCCGGCGCGGACACCCGGGTCGTCGACCTGCTCTACTGACCCCCGGGTCCAATAAAGATCTGTTAACCGCGAGGTCGCCGAGGAGGAAGCCGTGGAGATACGGGACAACGTGGCCCTGGTCACCGGCGGTGCTTCCGGGCTGGGCCAGGCCACGGTGAAGGAACTGCACGCGAACGGCGCCCGCATCGTCATCCTCGATCTTCCGTCCTCCCGCGGCCAGGAGGTCGCGGCAGAACTCGGTGACCGGGCCGTGTTCTCGCCCGGCGACGTGACCTCGCCGGACAGCGTCACCGCCGCCCTGGACGCCGCCGCCGGGCTGGGCACGCTGCGCATCACGGTGAACTGCGCCGGGATCGGCAACGGCATCCGCACGGTCAGCAAGAAGGGGCCGTTCCCGCTGGACGCCTTCACCAAGGTGATCAACGTCAACCTGATCGGCACCTTCAACGTCATCCGGCTGGCCGCCGAACGGATCAGCCAAGCTCCCGAAGCCGGCGAGGAGCGCGGCGTGATCATCAACACCGCCTCGGTCGCCGCGTTCGAGGGCCAGATCGGGCAGGCCGCCTACTCCGCGTCCAAGGGGGGCATCGTCGGCATGACCCTGCCCATCGCCCGCGATCTCGCCAGCCTCAAGATCCGCGTGGTCACCATCGCGCCCGGCCTGTTCCACACACCACTGCTCGCCGGGCTGCCCGACGACGCCATCGCGTCACTGGGCGCACAGGTACCGCACCCGTCCCGGCTCGGCAACCCCGCCGAGTACGCCGCGCTGGCCCGGCACATCGTGGAGAACCCCATGCTCAACGGGGAAACCATCCGGCTGGACGGCGCCATCCGGATGAGCCCCAGGTGACGTCGGCCGCATCCGGGGTCCTGCGCTGCGTGCTCGCCTCGGAAAAGGCGGGCAACTCACTGGACCGGGACGCCCTGGTCGACGCGACCGCGGCCCTGCAGGCGATCCGAGACGGCGACCCGGACGGGACCAGACAGCCGCAGGCCCGCTACGAGACACGGAGGACCGCCCGATGACCGACGACGTGCTCGTCGAGCAGCGTGACCGCATCCTGCTCGTCACCATCAACCGCCCGGCCGCCCGCAACGCCATCGACGCCGCCGTCACCAAGGGCATCGCCGCGGCCCTGGACGACCTGGACGGGCGCAAAGATCTGTCCATCGGCATCCTGACCGGGGCGGGCGGGACGTTCTGCGCCGGCATGGACCTCAAGGCGTTCCTGCGGGGCGAGAACGTCGTCCTGCCCGGCCGGGGCCTGGCCGGGCTGACCGAAGCACCGCCGAAAAAGCCGCTGATCGCCGCGGTCGAGGGCTACGCGCTGGCGGGCGGCTGCGAGCTGGTGCTGGCCTGCGACCTGGTGGTCGCCGCGGAGAACGCCACGTTCGGCATTCCCGAGGTCAAGCGGGGCCTGGTGGCGGCGGCGGGCGGGCTGATCCGGCTGCCCCGGCGCATCCCGCCACAGATGGCCATGGAGTACGCGCTGACCGGCGACTTCTTCTCCGCCGCGGACGGCCACCGCTACGGCCTGGTCAACCGGGTCACCGAGCCGGGCGGCGCACTGGCCGGCGCACTGGAGCTGGCCGAGCGCATCACCGCGAACGCGCCGCTGGCCATCGCGGCCACCAAGCAGATCATCACCGGCTCGGCCGACTGGACCAGTGGCGACATGTGGCGGCGGCAGGAAGATCTAGTGCGGCCGATTCTGGAGTCGGCCGACGCCCGCGAGGGCGCGTCGGCGTTCGCCGAAAAGCGCGGGCCGGTGTGGCACGGCGAGTGATGACCCCGGACGCGGGCCCAGTTGCGGGCACTGGGCAGGCCCGCGAGCACGCCCGCGGTGGCCTGCCCGAGTTGCTCGGGCTGCTGAACCTGGAAGGGATCGACACCGACCTGTTCCGCAGCCGGGCCGCCGGGGTGCCCGGTCACCGGCTGTTCGGCGGGCAGGTGGCCGCGCAGGCGCTGGTCGCCGCCGAGCGCACCGCCGCCGGCGGCGCGCGGGCACATTCCCTGCACGCCTACTTCCTGCGGCCGGGCGACACCGGCAAGCCGGTGGTCTACCAGGTGGACCGGCTTCATGATGGGCGCACCTTCCGCCGCCGGCGGGTGACCGCCGTCCAGGAGGGCCGGCCGATCCTCTGCCTGGAAGCGTCGTTCACGATCGAGGAGGCCGCCGCCGAGCACCAGGTCACCGCGCCGACGGTCCCGAATCCGGACTCGTGCCCGCCGATGGTGTGGCGGCACCGTGCGACGGGGTTCCGGCCGGACAGGGGGTTCGACCTGCGCGCCGCCATCCCGGCCGGCGGGAAGGCACCGCATTTCTCCGACGACTTGTGGTTCCGGACCCGCGGCCCATGGGACGGCGGCCCGGTCAGCGCGGCGGCGGTGCTCACCTACGTCAGCGACCTGACCTTCATCTCGGTCATCCTGCGGCCCGGCGGCGGCCGCCCGGATGTGAGCCGGCTGACCTCACTGGACCACGTGGTGTGGATCCACAACGAGGTCCGGCTGGACGACTGGCTGCTGTTCGCCAAGGCCACGCCCGCCGCCGGTCCCGTGCGCGGGCTGGGCCTAGGCAGCATCTTCCACCGCGACGGGACCCTGATCGCGACCGTGGCCCAGGAAGGCATCGCGCACACCAGTCAGCCCAGGCCGTAGCGAGGAGGAAATTTCATGCCCGGTCCGCTGCACGGTCTGCGGGTGGTCGAACTGGCCTCGATCGGCCCGGCGCCGCACGCGGCGATGGTCCTCGGCGACCTGGGCGCCGACGTGGTGCGGGTGGACCGGCCGGTCGCGGGGTTCGACCTGACCGGCGGCAAGCCCGACTACCTGCTCCGCAACCGCCGCTCAGTGACGGCCGACCTCAAGGCCGAATCGGGCCGGGAACTGGTGCTGCGGCTGGCGGCGCGGGCCGACGTGCTGCTGGAGGGGTTCCGGCCCGGGGTGGCCGAGCGGCTGGGGGTCGGCCCGCAGCAGTGCCACGGCGTCAATCCCAGGCTGGTCTACGGCCGGATGACCGGCTGGGGCCAGGACGGCCCGATGGCCGCCCGAGCCGGGCACGACCTCAACTACATCTCGCTGACCGGGGCCCTGCATGCCCTCGGCTCCGCGGACCGCCCGCCGACGGTACCGCTGAACCTGGTCGGTGACTTCGGCGGCGGCTCCATGTTCCTGGTCCTCGGCGTGCTGGCCGCGCTCTGGGAGCGGCAGCAGTCGGGCCAGGGCCAGGTGGTGGACGCGGCCATGGTGGACGGCGCGAGCGTGCTGACCCAGATGATGTGGGCGTTCCGCGCCACCGGCAGCTGGAGTGATGACCGGGAGGCGAACCTGCTCGACGGCGGCGCCCCGTTCTACCGCACCTACGCCTGCGCGGACGGCCGGTGGATCGCGGTGGCCGCCCTGGAACCGCAGTTCTACGCGCAGTTGCTGGCCGGCCTGGGCCTAGACGGCGAGGAACTGCCGGACCAGCTGGACCGGTCCGGCTGGCCCCGGCTGCGGGCGCGGTTCACGGAGGTGATCGCCAGCCGGCCGCGGGACGAATGGATGGAGGTCTTCGCCGGGACCGACGCCTGCGTGACCCCGGTGCTGGCGTTCGGCGAGGTGAGCTCCCACCCGCACATGGCCGCACGGCGCTCGGTCATCCCGGTCGACGGCATCGAGCAGGCGGCGCCGGCTCCCCGGTTCTCCCGGACCCCGGCGGGCCGTCCGGCCGCTCCCCCCGTCCCCGGCACGGACACCGAGGCGGTGCTGGCTGAGTGGGACGTCTGAGCACCGGCCGGGCCTTGCCAGGTAACACTGTCCGGGTAGCATTCGGATCTAGTTCATCTTAACGAACTAGCGATGACACGGACGGCGGTAAAGGGTGCGGGGACCTGACGGCCTGGACGCCGGAAGCGATCACGAGGACGAAGGCCGCCTGGCCCAGTCCGGCATCCCGCACCTCGATGGCGGGGGCCCGGATTTTGACCGGATGATCGAGGCGCTCCGGCTGGTCCAGGAACGCATCACCGCGGCCAGCCCGCCGGACGAGGTGGTGGCCGAGACCTCCGGCCTGCTGGAGAAGCTCGCCGCGACGCTGGGGCCGTATGAGGTCGACGAGTCCCGGCAGATCGCCGGACGCCGCATGGACCTGCCCGGCCGCGGCCAGGCCCTGGTGCCCGTGCTGGATATCGACGACTGGGACGAGCAGCTCGTCCGGGCCCGGGTGACGCTGGGCCGCTTCAACCTGGGCGCCGGCGGCGCCGCGCACGGCGGGGTGCTGGCACTGATCTTCGACGAGATACTCGGCCGCCTGGCCAACACCGGCCGTACCCGGTCCCGCACCGCCTACCTGCACGTCAACTACCGCAACATCACCCCCATCGGCCCCGAGCTGCGGGTGGAGGCGCACGTGGACCGGGTGGCGGGCCGCAAGCGGTACCTAACCGGCGCGATATACCGCGACGGCACGCTGACCGCGGCCGCCGAGGGCCTGTTCGTCGAGCTCAAGCCCGGCCAGCCCTAGCAGGTTAGCCTGCCCTGGCGGCATGCTCACCGGCGGACGCCTGGACGCCGAAACCGCCCTGCGCTGAGGCCTGGCCGATCTGATCGGCTAAGCCGCGACGGCGGTGGCCGGAGGTAGGTAACTAAGACGGTCGGACTGAGCTGAGAACCTTGCTATTCGATCCTTTGTTCGATAGAGTGCTGCTATGTAAAGGCATTTAGAGAATCATCTGGAGGGTGTACCGGGTCATGGCTGAGGACCGGCCTGCTGGGCAGGACCACAGTGGGAGCACACCGCCGGGGGGCGGCGCGCCCCGCGGGCGGTCCCCGCGGCCAGAGCCGCGTGCCGAGGTCTGCCAGCCCCGGCACCCCGGGGAGAGCCAGCCCCAGCACCCCGGTCAGGCCCAGCCCCGGCACCCCGGGGAGAGCCAGCCCCAGCACCCCGGTCAGGCCCAGCCCCGGCACCCCGGTGAGAGCCAGCTCCAGCAGTCGGCTCAGCACCGACCGCAGTCCCTGTCCCAGTCCGGGCGCCGTGCCCACACCGGGGACCTGCCGCATCAGTCGCTGCCGCACGCGCAGGCCCAGCTGAGCCCCCACCCTCGGCCCACGCCGCAAACAGGCACGGACGTAGCCGTAGGCGCGTGCCCGGCCGGTGCGGGGGATGACTGGGATCAGGAGGCGTCGCTGGCCGCGATGGTGACCAGAATAGAAGCCGACCGGGCTGCTGGTCTGATCGACCCTGATGAGCTGGACGAAGACGACGGTTTCCTGCCGTTCGGCGATGACTGGCCGGACGAGGGTTTCGTGCGGCTCGGCGATGACTGGCCCGGCGGGGGCCCGGCGATCACGGCCGGCGAGGCCGACGTCAGCGCACCCGAGCATGCGCCGGTACCGGAGGGTGGGCCAGTGCCGGAGCATGCGCCCGTGGCGCCGCGCGCACCGTCGCCGGAGGATCGACCGGTACCGGAGGTCCTGGCTGCTGGGTTCCTTCCCCGCGGCCGGGCCGCTGGCCGGTCCGGGACTTCACCGGCTCCGGATTGGCCGCCCGGGCCCAGGTGGTTGCCGACCGGTACCCCGCCTGTTCAGACCAGCGCGCCCGGGCCGGGGCCGTCCGATACCAGGCCTGGTGCGGGGTTCGCGTCCGGGGAGGTGCTGGACAGTGCCCGGCCGGGCCCGGTGCTGGCCGCCGCCGTGGATGCGGCCGCCGGGCCGGGCCGCGCCTACACCGGGGTCAGTGATGATCAGCTGGTCGGGGTCCTAACGGCCTGGCAGCGGACCGAATCCTGGGCAGCCGCCGGGCGGCTGTCGGCGGCGGCGGAGCTGATCCGGCGCCGTCCGGCCACCGGGCGTGCCCGTGCGGGGCATGCCGGGGTGCCGCTGCCGTGGAGCAAGTTCTGCGCGGATGAATTGGCCGCCGCGCTGGCGATCTCCCGCTGGGCGGCAGAAAAAATGACCGGCCTGGCCCATGACCTGGCCACCCGGCTGCCGCTGACCCGCCAGGCCCTCCACGACGGGATCATCGACAACTACAAAGCGCAGGTCATCGCGGAGGCCACCCGCTGCTTGGCCGCAGCCGCGGCCGCCGCCGTGGAGGCCGCCATCGTCCCGGACCGAGTAACAGGGAAGACTCCCGGGCAGATCCGCGCCACGATCGCCCGCGCGGTCCTCAAAGCCGACCCCAATGCCGCGCGGCAGCGCCGCGAGCAGGCCCAGAAAGACGCCCGCGTCGAACTGTGGCGCGAGGACGCCGGGACTGCCGCGATCGTCAGCTTCGGCCTCCCCCCGGATAAGGCGCTGGCCGCGGACCAGCAGATCACCAGCCGCGCGATGGACCTCAAAGCGGCCGGGGTCCCCGGCAGCATGGACGCCCTGCGCGTCCGCGCCTACCTGGACGCCCTCCTCGGCCAGGACACCATCAGCCGCTACAAGACCGCCAACGGCACTAACAGCTCAGGAAGTGATGACACCGGCCCTGCTCAAGACGGCCCTGCTCAAGACGGCCGGGCGCGCGACCGTGCGGCCCCCAGCCAATCCAGCGGGAACGAGCAGGCCGCTGCTACGGCCGCACCGATCCGGCCCGCCGCCCGCATCAACCTGACCATCCCCTTGGCCACTCTCCTCGGCCTGGCCGACCACCCCGGTGAAGCCATCGGGTTCGGGCCCATCGACGCCGCCCTCGCCCGCGACCTGGCCGCCCAGGCCGCCGGACACCCCGCAACAAAATGGTGCGTGACCGTTACCAACCCCGACGGGCACCCCCTCGCCCACGGTTGCGCCAAACCCGGCCGACGAAAGCCGGAACGTCCGCGCACCAGACCGCCTGCGCCTGGTAGCCGCCCACACGGCAGCCAACCCAGTGACGCCAGGCCCCGCACGCCTGGTAGCCGCCGCCCACGCAGCAGCCAACCCAGTGACGCCAGGCCGCCCACGCGCGACGGTGCGCCAGATGGCCAGCAATCTGGCGCACCGCCCGGCACGACCACGCCACCCGGGTCCGACGACCCGGCACGAGGCCCTTCTCCTGGCGTCAGCAGCTCTTCCGGCATCAGCATCGCGGCGCCCGGCGGATACGGGACCTGGCGACTACGGCTGGCTGGGCCCAGCCTCCGCGAACCGGGCGGAACAGGCTGGCCGGAGCTGGCCGTCGATCTTGAGCCCATTCCGGTCGACGACTGTGACCACCAGCACCAGACCAGCGCTCACGACCCCAGCGACAAACTCCGCCATCTCGTCGAGATCCGCGACGGGAACTGCAGCTGGCCGCCCTGCCGGCGCGACGCCCGCCGCTGCGACTACGAGCACACCGTGCCCTGGGAACAAGGCGGACTCACCTGTGCGTGCAACGGCGGGCCCCGCTGTCGCCATCACCATCACGCGAAACAAGCTCACGGCTGGAAACTTGAGCAACACCAGCCCGGGTACCACACGTGGACCACACCGGCCGGACGCACCTACACCGCAGGGCCTGTCACATATCCCGTCTGAGCCCGAGCCGGGTCAGGTGAACCTGAGCTGGGATAGGCAATCGGGCAGCACCCGGCTGGCGGGCAACAGCGTGTCCGAATAGCCCACGTCAGACCGAGAAGGTAGCTCCATGACCGTTGACGGTGGCGGCCTCGTCGTCGAACCAGCGGCCGCCCTCGGCCAGGTAGCGGAAGTGGAGTGTGGTCCCCGGCGGGGCTGTCACCACTGTGCTCCGGGTGCCGTTGGAGCGCTTGCGCAGTGGGTGGGTGAAGGGGTTCCAGTCGTTGAAGTTGCCGACCACGGACACCGCCCCCGGTGGCTCGTTGGCGGGCAGGGCGAAGGTGACGCGCACGGAGCCGTCGCGGACTGGCTTAGAAACCTTGATCATCTAACTCTCCATCTAGGCTTGCTCATACTCCGTGATGGGGGATCACACTTTGAAGTTGGTGAGCTTTCCCCTGATGGCCTATCGATACTATGTTCGCATAGGCGCTTTGATAATCGCTAGTGTGTTCATGTGCGGCGCGGCCTGGCCTCGGCCGTGCCACCCTCAGGTGAGACACGGCGGGCAGCTTCGCCAGCCCGAGAATCCGCGGCTCGCGCCACGTCCGCCCCGCACCGTCCAGGCGCGGGACGACAATCCAGGTCTCACCGCCACCACCGCGCTCGCGTCGGGCGGCGAGGGCATAGCCAGAATATCGGCCACGGCGCCCGCTGTCCTGAGGACGAGCGTCAAGGTGGCGCGGCGGTACAGCCCGAGCCGAGCACGCGCGCAGCGTCGTCGGATACTGCGGTGCTCGGCCGCTCGCACTACGGACCATCGGGAATCACCTCGATCGCGGCCATGGTGGCGGGGAAGCAATCGGCGTGGCGGAGGGGGCCGTTCGTCCCGGGCGCCCATACGGCCCTCGTTAGCCGAGGACGGTCAGTCGGGACCAGCGAAGACCGGTGCAGGTCAGCCGGTGGCGTGCAGCCAGCGCACGGGGGCGCCGTCGCCGCCGCAGCGGAAAGCTTCCAGCTCCTCATCCCAGGCTCGGCCGAGCAGTCGGTCCAGCTCGGTGCGCAGCTCGGAGTCAGACTGGGACATCGCCAGGGCGGCGCGCAGGCGCCCCTCGGGGATCAGAATGTCCCCGGTGCCGCTGGTCACCGCGGTGAACGTGCCGAGCGTTGGCGTGTAGCTGTGCCGGACCCCGTCGCAACCTGCGCTGGCGTCTTCGGTGACCTCGAAGCGCAGCCGGTTCCAGCTGGCCAGCGCGGAGGTGACCGCTCCGGCCGTGCCGGGGCGCCCTTCCCAGGTGAGCTCGGCGCGCAAGGAGCCGGGCGTCGCGGGCTGATTGACCCAGGGCAGGTTTACGGGCACACCGAGAACCCCCGCCACGGCCCACTCGATGTGCGGGCACAGCGCCGGGGGCGCCGAATGAATATGCAAAACACCTTGTACAGACACGATTCCTCCTGGCCGACGACGAGGTTCGCCTTCCCCTGCGTCCTCACGCCTACCCGAAGGAACTAGCCCGGTACATGCAACCCGGTACCTGCACCATAGTCTGCCTCATCGCCGCCGACCGCACCACCCTTGCCGCCAGAATGATCGCGGCGGCGCATCCAGCCAGCCAGTGGCGCAAAACCGAACAGCACGGCGATACCCAACGCCGTCCAGGGCACATAGTCACCCAGACGGTCGTAGATAGTCCGCGACGAGGTCACCGGAAGGGTGAGCCGGACCGGGATCACCCCGTGCTGTGAACCGCTCATCCAGGCCAGCACCCGCCCCCGGGCGTCGAAGGCGGCCGAGTCCCCGGTCAGCGCAGCCTGCACGACCGGGCGGCCGCTCTCGGCGGCGCGCAGCGCACCGAGCGACGCATGCTGGGCCAGGGCCCAGGTGCCATGGAAGGTCGAGTCGGCGGTCTGGTAGACGATCACTTGCGCCCCGCGATCGGTGTCCACCCGGGACATGTCCGGGAATGCCGACTCGAAGCAGATCAGCGGGCCGATGGTCAGCGTCCGTCCGCCGGGCTCGGTGACCTGCAAGGGGTGCGCCCCGTAACCCGGCACCATGTTGACCGGCGCCGCCTTACTGATGCTGGTCAGCCAGGACAGCGCCGAGCGGAACGGGATGTACTCGCCGAACGGGACCAGGCGGGTCTTGGTGTAGGTGCCCTTGATCCCGGAGGCCGCGACCAGCACGGCGACCTTGCTGTGCTGGTCCTTGTTGACGTAGAAGTCCTGGTTGACCAGGATCTCCGCGTGGTCGGTGGCCGCCAGCTGCTCGATATCCCGCAGCCGCCCCTGGTTGGCCTGCAGGTGGAACCCGACGCTGCTCTCGCCCCAGACGATCAGGTCTGGCCGCGCCTTACTCAGGGTGCCGTTCCGGCTGAGGGTGGCGGTGAGTATCTGGCTGCCGTCGACCTGGGCCGTACCGTTGCTCACCACACCCGGCTGGACCAGCGCGATCGTGGCCGAACCGGCCGTAGGAGCCGACGGGGTCAGCGCGAACGCGACCGGCCCGGCGGCCACCACGGCCGCGCCCGCCACAGCCGCCACCAGCCGGGGTGCCAGCCGGCCGGAGACGATGACGATCGCGATGGCGGTGTTCGCGGCCACCAGCGCGAAGCTGATCAGCCACACGCCGCCCACCGCGGCCAGGGCGAGCACGGCCGGGTGCTGCCACTGGCTGGCCCCCAGCACCGCCCACGGCCCGCCGAACGCCTGCCAGGACCGGATCCACTCGGTTACCAGCCAGAAGCTCGGCACGACCACCAACGCTGCCAGCGCCCGGTGCACGCTGGCCGGCGGCCGCAGCAGCCGCCACACCACGGCGCCGAACGGTGCCATCAGGACACCGAATACGACCGCGACGATCAGCACGGCGGGCCCGATCTCCGGGGCCAGCCACCACATCGCGGCCACGAAGTAGCCGCAGCCCAGCCACCAGCCCCGTACCGCTGCCTCACGCCCCGACGGCGAGCGGCTGATCAGCAGCAGGCCCGGCACCAGCGCGAACCAGGCGAGCACCGACAGGTTAGGAGCCGGGAAGGCCAGCAGCGGCAGTGCACCGGCCAGCAGGGCCCCCCAGCGGGCAGGCCGACGCAGGGCCTGAGGCGCGGGGGGCAGAGGCATGCCTCAATTCTCCGCCGCGTCGGGCCTTCACGCGAACTCCCAGGTCACCTCCAGCGGCCGTTGACCAGTTGCGCGCGTCAGCCATATCGTTGACTTTGGCAATGGATCGTCAAGCATGACCAGGGAGGCGACGTGACGGTCACCGGCGACGCGGGACCTCAGCCGGTCACCGGCGACGCGGTGGCGGCGATGCGGGCCTTCAACCGGCTCTACACCAACGTGATCGGCGTGCTGCGCGGCGGCTATCTCGGCTCGCCGTACTCGCTGACTGAGGCGCGGCTGATCTTCGAGCTGGGGCAGCGTGAGGTGATCGAGGTCGCACAGCTGCGACGGAGCCTGGACATCGACGCCGGTTACCTGAGCCGGATCCTGGCCAGCTTCGAAGCCGGCCAGCTCATCACCCGGGAACGTTCCGGCGCCGACGCCCGTCGCCAGGTGATCGCGCTCACCGAGGCGGGCCGCACCATCCAGGCCGGGCTGGACACCCAGGCGGCCCGGCAGATCGGCACCCTGCTGGCCGGCCTGAGCGGCCCCGCGCGGCGGCGGCTGCTCGCGGGCATCCGGGAGGTCACCGGGGTGCTTGCGGGCGCGGACCAGCCGCGCTCCTACGTCCTGCGGCCGCCCCGGCCGGGCGAGCTGGGCTGGGTGGTGCAGGCCCAGACCGCGGGATACACGCAGCAGTACGGGTGGGACGGGACGTATGAGGCAATGGTGGCGCGGATCGTCGCCGATTACGCCGAGCACCGCGACCCGAAGCGGGAAGCGGCCTGGATCGCCGAGGTGGATGCCGAGCCGGCTGGGTCGGTGTTCTGCGTTCGCAAAAGCGACGAGGTGGCCCAGCTCCGGTTGCTGTACGTGGACGCGTCGGCTCGCGGGCTCGGGATCGGCGCCCGGCTGGTGGAGGAGTGCCTCCGGTTCGCGCGGGCAGCCGGCTACCGGGAGATCATGTTGTGGACCAACAGCGTGCTGGCCGAGGCCCGGCGGATCTACGAGCGGGCCGACTTCAGGCTGGTGGACGAGGCGCCGCACCGGAGCTTCGGCCAGGACCTGATCGGCCAGAACTGGTCCCGGCCACTCTGACCGCCCACGCCCGATCTCGTTGACGTTGACGTCGGCCGGCTGCGCGATTGCGAACGCGATCGTCCGGGCGACCGCCTCCGGCGGCAGCGCCAGCCGGTCCCGGGTCGCAGCGAGCTCCGCCCGGACCTGCGGGTCAGCCGCGCCCTCGATGAAATCCGCGGCGCCTGCCCAGTGCCCTAAAGGCTGTGGTCCATAGACGCCGTGACGTGCCCCAGTAGGCGGGCGGCCCCCCACTGGATGCCAGTCCCACAGCGGTTCCGGGCCGTTCTGGACCACCAGGCTGAGCTGGTCGACAGTGACCTTACAGGCGGGCACCGCTTTGCCGAGTGCGGCGATGACAGGCCACGAACCTGCGCTGCCACCGGGCGGTCTTGGCCTTGACACTTCACGCGATCGCCTCGTGCACGGCCAGATACGTCGCCGGACCCTGACGGTCACCAGACCCAGATGATGGCCCGCCAGCTCGACGGCCAGGCGCGCTTCGCCATGGCGGGCTCGAACCGGGCCCAGGCGCCGACCACGCGGCCGGCCCGCGGCTGGCCCAGGCGGCCGGCTCACGGCTGGCGCTCGTCCCGGCACCCGCTGCGCCCGTAAGGATTTCGAAAGACGGAACACCGCACGCAAGGGGTGGATCCGGAGAAATATGTCCTTCACTTATGACGGTGCGCGAGCGGCCCAGCGGTCCCGCGAGCACGGGCCCGCGCGGGCTCGGCGACCGGGACATTGACGGCATGCTCTTCATCGCCGAGATGTACGCCGCACAGGTCGACCTGCTGGCCGTCGTGCTCGGCGGCACCGTTCCGCGTGCCCGCGCCGCCGCGACCCGCTGGCGGCGGCTCGGGTATGCGGAGTCCGGCCGGTTCGGGCCCGGGCCCTCCTGGGTCTGGCTGACCCGCGCCGGGCTGGCGGCGTGCGGCCTGCACTACCCGCCCATCTCCCCCGCGCTGTCCCGGCTCGCGCACACCCGCGCGGTCGCCGCGGTGCGGCTGGCCTTAGCGGCCAGGGCGGAATACCAGCAGGCGGGGGCGTTCTGGCGCAGCGAGCGCCGGCTGCGGGTCCGGGCAGGCAGCCGGGCCGGACTGCGGGAGCATCTGCCGGACGGCGAGGTGCACTGGCCGGACGGCACGGCGGTGCCGTGGGCCGGGGAATGCTGGGCCATCGAGGCGGAAGTGACCCGCAAGACGGTCAGCCGGACCACCTCGGTCATGCGGGAGCTACTGTCCCGGACCGGCGACTACGGCTGCGCGGCCGCCGACACCGCGGTACCTGGCCGCCCGGCTCGGCACGCCCGGGTCCTGTACGTCTGCTCGGCCGGAGCCCGGCCCACCGTGCTGCGGGCCTGCGACGCGCTCGGCCCGCTGGCGGCCCGGATCGAGGTCCGGGACCTGCCCCGGCACGCCGCCCTGACCGTTGCTCCGGACGCCGCCGGGGCACCCTGGACCGGGTCGGCCGGGACCGGCGGGGAGCGGGCATGCTGATCCGCCAGTACGTGGCCCTCCTGCTGCTGCGC
>Ga0302177_10001874_pt1 | contig 14943 bp, 13 predicted proteins | sample I_Palsa_E1_2_FD_198780 | JGI IMG/M metagenome (GOLD analysis project Ga0302177, IMG submission 198780) | Peat permafrost microbial communities from Stordalen Mire near Abisko, Sweden - I_Palsa_E1_2 | ecosystem: Environmental > Terrestrial > Soil > Palsa > Peat permafrost | place: Sweden... | reverse complement strand
CCAGCGTCCGGCTGTTGGCCGGGGCCACCACGTTGTAGGCCCGGCCGAGCCGGGTGATGGAATCGAGCAGCACCACCACGTCGCGGCCCAGTTCCACCAGGCGCTTGGCGCGCTCGATGGCCATTTCTGCGACCCTGATGTGATCGGTGGCCGGCTGGTCGAAGGTGGAGTACATGACCTGGCCGCGGACCGTCCGGCGCAGGTCGGTGACCTCTTCAGGCCGCTCCCCGACCAGCACCATCATCAGTTCGACCTCGGGGTGGCTGTTCGCGATCGCGGCCGCGATGACCTCCAGGATCATCGTCTTGCCGGCCTTGGGCGGGGAGACGATGAGGCCGCGCGAACCCTTGCCGATCGGCGCCACCAGATCGATGATGCGCGCCGTTGCCGAGGAGTTGCCGTCCTCGAGGCGCAGACGCTCTTGCGGGTACAGGGGGGTCAGATCGGCAAAGTGCGGCCGGGCCCGCGCTTGATCGGGCGGCATTCCGTTGATGGTGTCCACCCGGATCAGCGGGCTGACCTTGCCGCCGCGCTTGTCGGGCCGGGCGATCCCTTCGACCTGGTCGCTCTTCCTGAGCCCGTACTGCCTGACCTGCCCGGCGGAGACGTAAACATCGGCCGGGCCGCGCCGGTAGCCGGAAGTCCGCACGAAGGCGCCTTCGTCACCTATATCGACGATACCGGACACCGTAATGCCGGCCGGAGCTTCTTGCGTCCGGTTCGGCGGAGCTGATTCTTGCAGGGTTGCTGTCATAATAATATTTCCTTTCGCGGGAAAACGAATTTGGGCCATCCGCGCTGAATTTGGGTGCGCTGAAAATAAGCGCTGGCGCGACGGCGGGGTAAAACCTTTTGCGGGCGCACGATCCAGGCTCGTTAGGAATAACAGAGGTTCCTGCCTGGGCGGATGAGCCATCTAAGATGAGCTGTCAGCGCCGGGAAAAGAATCCGGAAGCGTCGCCATTCGCTCGACGTCAGGTCTGACTGACGGAGCTGAATCCTGCGGATCTTTACGAGTCTGGATCCCGCTACCGCAGGATCGCATTAATCCGACTGTACTCCATAACTGCGCCGGGCGCTAGTTCATTCCCGCCAGGCTAGCTAACGGACACGGCTTACTGCCCGCGACGGCGGCGCTGGGGCACGATGGTGTACTTCGGATCCCGGGCCGATGCCATTCCCGCTTCGAAGATCCCGAACCGGGTCATCGCCGAGGCGGCCAGCAGCGACGCGCCGGACACGGCGGAGACGACGCGGCTCCGGCCGCCGAGCACGGCGCCGGCCAGCGCGCCCGCGGTCAGGAACTCGGCCAGGCGGAGGATCGCGCCGGTCGTACCGGCCTCGTACGGTACGGCGATGCTCTGCCCATTAGCTCCGGCGAGGCGCTTGATGAGCTGGCGTTTGGCGATCAGTTCCACGCTCGCGCCGAGGACGGCCAGGTCACGGGCGGGATGGGCGTCCCGGGGGCGGACCGCCAGCAGTCCCAGGCCGCCGGCCGCGCTGGCGGCGGAGCCCGCGAACACGTACGGCATCTCCCGGTAGCCCTCGTGCCAGCCCGGCACCGCCGTGTCGCAGATCAGGGCGGCGGTGTAGGTCGCGATGCCCGGGCCGAGGAGTCCGGCGCCGAGGGTGGCGGCGAGCCCGGCCTTCGGCAGCAACCCGGTCACCTCGGAAACGGCGGCGGCACCGGCCACCGGGCCGTACGCGGCCAGCAGCCAGGAGCCGACGCTCATCGGCGAACTCGGCTTGAAGACCCTGAGCATGTTCACGAACCGCCCCGGCCGGCCCAGGTCATGCACCAGCGCCACGGCGGACAGGCTGATCGCGCCAAGCGCGCCGACCTTCGCGACCTTGGCCAGCTCCCGGTAGCCGGAGAGTTGGGCGCCGGCTCCCAGCACCGACGACGCGCCGGCCAGCCCGCCCAGGAACAGGTAGCCGGGAACGTCGGGCGTCCTCCACACCGGTTCCTTGATGACCGGACGGCCATAGTAGGAGGTGAACTCCGCGTCGGGCACCATCGGGCGCTCGCCCCGGCGGCGGCGGCCCATGCTCCTACCGGGGCCGTCTCGGCGGGCCGGCGCGTCCACTTTCTCGCCCTCCGGCCGGCTCACCTCCGCCGCCCCAGGCCCAGTGCCACCGCCGTGACGGCGAGCCCGGCCGCGGCGATGCCCACGTGCCGCCACATGCCGGCCAGATCGCGGGTTGTCACCACCGGATCCGGCGGCAGGCCGTAGACCTCGGGCTCGTCGAGCAGCAGGAAGAACGCTCCGCCGCCGCCGATGCCGTCGGCGGGGTCGTTGAGGTACAGCTGCGCCTTGTCCTGTCCGGCTTCGCGCAAGTCCTCGACCCGCAGCCGCGCTCGCTCGCGCAGTTCATCCAGCGGACCGAACTGGATAGAGTCGGTCGGGCACGCCTTCGCGCAGGCGGGTTCCATCCCCTCGCCCAGCCGGTCGTAGCACAGCGTGCACTTGTGCGCCTGGCCGTCCTCCTCGCGCCGGGCGATCACGCCGAACGGGCAGGCCGGTACGCAGTAGCCGCAGCCGTTGCACACGTCGTCCTGGACCACGACCGTACCGAACTCCGTGCGGAACAGCGCCCCGGTCGGGCACACGTCCAGGCAGGCCGCCTCGGTGCAGTGCTTGCACACGTCGCTTGACATCAGCCAGCGCATGGCGTCCGGCCGACCGGAGACGGGCCCGTCCGCGCCCCCGCCGGCCACGCCCCCGGGGCTGGCCGCCGGGGGCGCCGGCTGCTCGATAAACGCCACGTGCCGCCAGGTCGAGGCGCCCAGCCCCACCGTGTTGTCGTAGGACATCCCGGACAGGCTTATCCCGTCCTCGGGCACCGCGTTCCACTCTTTGCAGGCCACCTCGCAGGCCTTGCACCCGATGCAGATCGAGGTATCGGTGAAGAAGCCCATCCGGGGCGGATGGTCAAGGTGGCCGGCGCGAGCGGCGGGATCGGTGCTCATCAGATCTCCGTCCCGGTGTCGTCGGTGATTCCGGCCCGCTGCGCGTACTCGCGCACCAGCTCGCGCAACCCTGGCCCGCGCGGGCGGCGGCCGGGCCGGATGTCGACGGCCAACGCCTTGACCTCCTGGATGTGCACGTTCGGGTCGAGGGACAGGTGAGCCAGGTCGTTCGCGGAATCGCCAGTGCTGATGCCGTTGGCTCCCCAGTGATACGGAAGCCCGATCTGGTGCAGGCGGCGGCCTTGCACCTCGATGGGCCGGATCCGCTCGGTGACCAGGACCCGGGCCTCGATCGCGGTCCTGGCCGTGATGATCGTGGCCCAGCCCGCGTTGGTCAGGCCCCGCTCGGCCGCGAGCTCGGGGGAAACCTCGCAGAAGAACTCCGGCTGCAGCTCCGACAGGTAGGGCAGCATGCGCGACATGCCGCCCGCGGTGTGATGCTCGGTCAGCCGGTAGGTGGTGGCAACGTAGGGGAACACGTCCGCACCTGGCTCATCACCGACCGGCTGGAGCGGGTTCTGCCGGTGCCTGACGATCTCGCGGAGCGGATTGCGCTGCTGGCCGTAGAGCGGGTTGGTGAACGGGGACTCCTGCGGTTCATAGTGGGTCGGCAGCGGGCCGTCCAGCACGCCGGCCGGGGCGAACAGCCAGGCCTTGCCGTCCGCCTGCAAGATGAACGGATCGATACCGGAGATCGCCGCCACACCGGTCGCGTCCTCGGGCGGCCGGTAGGACGGCGGCCGGTCGGCGACGAAGTCCGCTATGTCGTGCCCGGTCCACTTGCCGGCGTCCTCGTCCCACCAGACCAGCGCCTTGCGCTCGCTCCACGGCTTGCCGTCCGGATCGGCCGAGGCGCGGTTGTACAAGATCCGCCGGTTCAGCGGCCAGGCCCAGCCCCATTCCGGCGCCACCCAGCTCTGCTCGGCGCCGGGCTTACGCCGGGCGGCCTGGTTCACTCCGTCGGCGCGCACGCCGCAGTAGATCCAGCATCCGCAGGCCGTGGACCCGTCGTCGGAGAGCTGGAGGTAGGTCGACAGCGGCTTTCGCTCGGCGTCCCAGCCGTTGATCTCGGCGAGGACCGCGTCAGCCGACGGCTCAGCCAGCGGCCCATGCACCGGGTAATCCCAGGTGAGATCCAGTACCGGCCGGTCCATCTCGTCGGTCACGGCGCCTTCTGGGGGGATGCCCCCCAGACCCCCCGGGGCCAGCTTCTCCCGGATCCGGCGGCCGAGGTGGTAAGCGAACCACAGCTCGCTGCGGGCGTCTCCGGTCGGCTCGACCGCCTCGTGATGCCACTGCAGCATCCGCTGGGTGTTGGTGAACGAGCCGTTCTTCTCGGTGTGGGCGGCGGCGGGCATGAAGAACACCTCGGTGCCGATGTCCTGCGTCCGCATCTCCTGCGTCTCGATTTCCGGCCCGTTCTGCCAGAAGGTGGCGCTTTCGATCATGGCCAGGTCCCGCACCACCAGCCAGTCCAGGTTGGCCAGGCCCAGCCGCTGCATCCGGCCGTTGGCCGAACCGACGGCCGGGTTCTCCCCCATCAGGAAGTAGCCCTTGCAGGTGCCCTCCATCTGCGCGACCACGGTCTCGTAGGTGCTGTGGCTGCCGGTCAGCCGCGGCAGGTAGTCGTAGCAGAAGTCGTTGTCTTCGGTAGCGGCCTCCCCCCACCAGGCCTTGAGCAGGCTGACCAGGTACGTGCTCATGTTCGCCCAGAAGCCCTTGTCCATGCTCTCGGCGTCCAGGTAGGTGGCCAGATCCTCGTTCCCGTGCACGTGCGGCATGGGCAGGTAGCCGGGCAGCAGGTCGAAAAGGGTGGGGATGTCGGTGGAACCCTGGATCGAGGCATGCCCGCGCAGCGCGAGAATGCCGCCGCCCGGCCGGCCGATGTTGCCGAGCAGCAGCTGCAAGATGGCGGCGGTCCGGATGTACTGCACGCCCACCGTGTGCTGCGTCCAGCCGACGCTGTAGACGAACGCCGTGGTGCGGTCGGGGCCCGAATTCTCGGTCAGGGCCTCGCAGACCTCGGCGAACGCATCCGGCGGCACGCCGCAGACCTGCTGGACCATCTCCGGGGTGTACCGGGCGAAGTGGCGCTTGAGCACCTGGAATACGCACCGGGGCGAGGTGAGCGTCTCGTCCCGGTCCGGATCGGAGTGGGCCGCGGCCCCGCCGGCGCCGTGCGCCTCGCCACGGGCCGCCTCCCGCACCTCCCGGTGCTTGCGCCGGTCTTCTTGACCGGGCCGGTCACGCCGCCCCGCGGCCGCTGACATATCGCCGCCCTGGTAACGCCAGGCCTCGTTGTCGTAGCTACGGTGCTCGCGGTCCAGGCCGGAGAACACGCCATCCAGGTCCTCGGTGTCCTTGAAGTCCTCGGTCAGGATCGTCGCCGCGTTGGTGTAGCTGACGACGTAGTCGCGGAAGTACTTCTCATTAGCCAGGACGTAGTTGATGATCCCGCCGAGGAACACGATGTCGCTGCCGGCCCGCAGCGGCACGTGCATGTCCGCCACCGCGCTGGTCCGGGTGAACCGCGGGTCGACATGGATCACCTTCGCCCCGCGCGCCTTGGCCTCCATCACCCACTGGAATCCCACCGGGTGGCACTCGGCCATGTTCGAGCCCTCGATCAGGATGCAGTCGGCATTGACCAGGTCCTGCTGGAACCCGGTGGCGCCGCCGCGCCCGAAGCTAGTCCCCAGACCGGGGACGGTGGAGGAGTGTCAAATACGGGCCTGGTTCTCGATCTGGATCGCGCCGAGCGCAGTGAACAGCTTCTTGATCAGGTAATTCTCTTCGTTGTCCAGCGTCGCGCCGCCGAGGCTGGCGAACCCGAGCGTCCGGCGGGTCCGGTTGCCGTCCACGTCCCACTGCCAGCCGTGCCGGCGGGCGGCCAGGACCCGGTCCGCGATCATGTCCATCGCCGTGTCCAGGTCAAGCGATTCCCACTTAGTACCAAACGGGCGCCGGTACAGCACCTGGTACTGCCGGGCGTCGCCGGTGGTGAGCTGCAGGCTGGCCGAACCCTTGGGACACAGCCGCCCGCGGCTCACCGGCGAGTCCGGGTCGCCTTCGATCTGGATGACCTTGGAGTCTTTGACGTACACCTTCTGCCCGCAGCCGACCGCGCAGTACGGGCAGACCGACTTGACCACGGAATCGGCGGTGGCCGTCCTGGCCACGCGGTTGCGGCCGCTCTTGGCCGCGGCGCCGAGGCCGCGCCGGTCGGCTCCGGTCAGCTGCCGGTAGACCGGCCAGGACCCTATCCAGGTAGGGGTGCCCATAGCGTCTGTGCCACCTCCAGCGTCACTGTGATCGGCGTTGGTGGGAATTATCTCCTACGCTACGATCTGACCGGACGCGGGGGGGAGGGAGGAAGGGCAGCCGATGGCAGATGCCAAGGGAATTGACGTCTCGAACTTCGCCGGGGATTTCGATTGGTCAGGCACGTCGGGCCTGTCCTTCGGCATCTGCCGGACCAGCCAGGGCCTCGGCGGCAGCGGCACGAACTCACCGGACCCCTACCTGGCCTGGAACTGGCCCAGGATCAAGGCTAGAGGGCTAGCCCGGGGCGGCTACCACTTCCTCGACCCGGCCCTGAGCGGGGCGGATCAGGCCAGCTACTTCGTGGACACGGTCAGCAAGGCCGGCCTGGAGACGACCGACATGCTCTGGCTGGATAACGAGACCGCGGGAGCGTCCGCGGCCGACGTGGCGGCCTGCGCCCGCGACTTCATGGCCAAGCTGGTGTCTTTGCGCCCGCACAACCCCCGCGGCGTGTACTCGTTCTACGACTTCATCACCTCGGGCAACTGCGCGGGGCTGGAGTCCTACCCGCTGTGGCTGGCCATCTACCAGTCGGCGACGCCGAGCGCGCCGTCGCCGTGGAAATCCTGGAAGTTCTGGCAGTCCGGCGGGGCCAGCAACCATGACGACGACGTGTTCGACGGCAGCGCCGCTGAGCTGACCGCGTGGATCAGCTCATTCCAGCCGAACCTGGAGGAAGAAGTGCAGTCAGGCCAGCTCAACACCGGCGCCGGTGCCGTGACGATCATCACGGTGCCGCGGGGCAGCGCCACCAACATCGCCTTCGGCTGCGATAACGGTGTCCAGGGACTCGCGCCCGCCGTCCTGCGGGTCGCGATCTACGACACCGAGTGGCACGTCACGGCCAGCGTCACGGTGGACTCCACCAAGGGCCAAGCCCAGGTCCGGTTCTCCGACTCGAAGAACACCGAGGTGATCTCGGTGGTGCGGCAGGACGCCGGCCAGGTCATCGTCGGATACGAGGTGTCGTAGCCGCCTCAGGCCTTGCCGAAGACCAGGAGGAACTCGAGCAGGCCGTTATCCTGCGTGGTCACGAAGCCCCCCAGGCTCGGGTTCTGGATGTTGTAGTCGGAGAACAGGACCGGGATGTGCCCGACCACCTCGATCTGCGTGCCCCCGTCCTTGGCGGTGCCGCGCTCGGCGGTCAGGGTGAACGTCACCGCGCGGGTGGTGCCGTGCAGCATCAGCTTCCCGTCCGCGGTGTAGCTCTTGATCACGCCGGAAGCGGGCAACGGCGCCAGGTCGATCGGGTGAGTCAGCGTGAAGGTCCCGGTGGGGTACTGCGCCACGTCCATGATCCGGCTGTCGAACTGCGCGTCCCGCTGGCTCTTGTCGCTGTGCACGGTGTCCATCGGGACGCTGAAGGTGGCGGCCGTGGCGGTGGTGCCGACGATGGTGAGGTGCCCGGTAACCGAGGTGGTGCGGCCGACGGCGGTGGTGTTCTGGCCGAGCAGCACCTCGTTGACGCGGTAGCCGACGACGGAACCTGAGCCGACACTGTACGGGCCGGCCAGCGCCGCGCTAGCCGCGGTGCCCGCCGTCGCGGTGCCGCTGGCGGTGGTGCCGCTGGCGGTGGTGCCGCTGGCGGTGGTGCCGCCGGACGAGGAAGACGCGGAACTGCTGGTCGTCGGCAGCGACAACGCGGCCGGCGTGCTGCCGTTGAAGAAGTGGATGTAGACGAACGGCCCGCCGACCCCCAGGACGACGAGAACGACGATGGCTCCGATGAGCCATCTCAGCCAGTGACGCGGCCTCGTGAATGGCATAGCGTTAGCTTTCTGAAGGTGATGACATCAAGGCCCTTGATTTCAGGCCGCCCGCCGATTGTCTCCCCTGACCTTCTCAGTATGCTCTCAGCAGCCTCAGGATCCGCGGAATCCAGGCCCCATGACGACCCGGCCGCTATGACGACCCGGCCGCTATGACGACCCGGCCGCTATGACGACCCGGCCGCTATGACGACCCGGCCGCTATGACGACCCGGCCGCTATGACTACACTCCGGTCCCAATGATCCTTATCGTGGCCGGCGTGTCCGGCAGCGGCAAGACGACGGTGGGAGCCATGCTCGCCGGGCGGCTGGGCTGGCGGTTCGCCGACGCGGATGAATTCCATCCCGCCGCGAACATCGAGAAGATGCGGGCCGGAACTCCGCTGACCGACGACGATCGCTGGCCATGGCTACGGGCTATCGGGGCCTGGATGGACGAGCGCATCGCCCGGAACGAATCGGTCGTCATCACCTGCTCGGCCCTCAAGCGCTCCTACCGGGACATGCTGCTGCGCGGCCGCCCGCAGGCCCTGATGGTCTTCCTGGCCGCGGACCGCCAGGTGCTCGCCCGGCGGCTCGCCGCCAGGCATGGTCACTTCTTCCCCCAACAGCTCCTCGGGACCCAGTTTGAGGACCTGGAGCCGCCCCGGCCCGGCGAGCACGTGGTCACCATCGTCCCAGCTGGCGACCCAGGCGATACCGTCGCATCGATCATCGCGGTACTGTTTGCTGGGGAGAAGGGGCTGTTTGCTGGGGAGAAGGGGCCGGGCCAGGATGCCGCGGCGGGCGCCTCCACCCCACCTAGCGCCTCCGACGCAGCTGGCGGTGATCATGAAGCTGAAGCTTGACCTGCACGACATTTACAACCGGGGACAGGACATCGACCGGGCGCTGCAGGCGATCATCGACGAGGCCGTGGCGAAGAAGGCACCGCTGGTCGAGATTATTCCGGGCAAGGGTTCCGGCCAGCTCAAGAAGCACGTACTGAAGTTCCTTGAGCAAAAAGAGATCAAAGCGAAGTATCACCGGGTGGAGAAGGACTCGAAGAACTTCGGCCGCGTGTTCATACATTTTCGCTGGTAGACAAGACATCCTCGGGCGGCGCCGCCGTCCGGCCCGCTTTTGCCTGCCCGCTTTCCCTGACGCGCGCGTCGGCCTGCGGCGGGTAACGTGCCGCACCTAGGGAAACATTCGATGCAGACTCTGAAAGAGCAGCCGGATCCCGCAATAATGACAGCCTTCAGCTATACATCCGACCGAGACAAAGGAGGCGTGTCATGCGGTTCAATCTCTTGACTCGCCGGATCATGGCCCTGGCGCTTGGCCCGGCTCTCGCCGTGGCGGTGGCGGCCTGTAGCAGCAGTTCCAGCACGTCCGCGACGACGTCGCCGTCGAGTTCTGCGGCCTCAGCTCCGGTCGGCAGTCCGTCCGCGGTGGCCAGCTCAAGCAGTTCCGGCGCGGTGGCGGAGATCACCGCGAACTGGGAGAAATTCTTCAGCTCGAGCACCACGGCCTCGCAGAAGGCCGCCCTGCTGCAGAACGGGAGCACGTTCGCCTCGGCCATCAGCGACTTCGCCAAACTGCCCCTCGCCAGCGGGATCGGGGCCAAGGTCACCAAGGTGGTGCTGAACTCCTCGACCAAGGCCACCGTGACCTACAACATCACGTCAGGCGGAACGAGCCTGCTGTCCGGCCAGAGCGGCACGTCGGTGTACCAGGACGGCAGCTGGAAGGTCGGCGACGGCAGCCTCTGCGGCCTGTTCAAGCTGATACCAGGTGGTTCGGTGCCATCCGCGTGCGGTTGATCCGGCTGACGAGGGTCGCCAGGATTGGCTAGCCAGGCGGAGGCGGTCTCCGGTGACCGGCCCGGCGTCGTACCGCGAGGCGGCCAGGGGCTCGCGCTCGCGACGCTGTGCACGCTGCTGTTCCTGACGTTTCTGGACAACACGGTGGTCAGCGTCGCGCTCGGCGACCTGCAGACCAGCCTGAAGGCGAACGTTACCGACCTGCAGTGGGTGGTCGGGGCCTACGCGCTCACCTTCGCCAGCATCATGCTGGCCTGCGGGATGATCGGGGACGAGCTCGGCCGCAAGAAGGTCATGCTGGCTGGGGCCGGCGTGTTCTGCGCCGGCTCGGTCCTGTGCGCGCTGGCCCCGAACGTCGGAGTGCTCATCGCCGGACGCGCGGTGATGGGCCTGGGCGCGGCCGCGAGCGAGCCGGGCACCCTATCGATGCTGCGTCAGCTGTACCCGAACGCCAGGGCCAGGAGCCGGGCGATCGGAGTATGGGCCGGGACGTCCGGGTTCGCGCTCGCCGCGGGCCCGGTCATCGGGGGCGTGATCGTGGGCGCCTGGAACTGGCGTGGCATCTTCTGGTTCAACCTGGTGTTCGGGCTAGCGGCCTTGATCGTCGCGGCGATCATCTTGCCGGAGAGCGCGAACGCCGAGCCAGCCCGGGTCGATATCCCGGGTACGCTGCTCGGCGCGGGCGCGCTCGGCGCCCTGGTCTTCGCGATCATCGACGCGGAGTCGGCAGGCTTCGGCGCGGCCGCCGTGATTATCTTGCTGGGTGCGAGCGCGGTGTTGTTCGCGGCGTTCGGCTGGTGGGAGCACCGCGCTCCGTATCCGCTGCTTGACCTGCGCTTCCTGCGCATACCCGAGTTCGCCACCGCCCTCGTCACCGCGTTCGCCACCTACTTCGCCACCTTCGCTATCTTCTTCTTCACCGCGTTGTACCTGGTCGAGGTCGTCGGCGCGTCCGGCTACCGGCTGGCGGCCGTGTTCTTGCCGATGACCATCTTGATGATCGCGGCCTCGGTGCTCGCGGGACGCTGGACGGCCCGGGCCGGGCCGCGCTGGTCGATCACGATCGGCTGCCTGCTCTTCGCCACCGGCCTGTTTCTCGCGGACGGCTTCCTCTCCCCGCACCCGGACTACGGGCCGCTGATGGTGGCCCTGGGACTGGCCGGGATCGGCATCGGCACCACCGTGGTACCCATCACCTCCTCGGTGCTCGCGGCGGTGCCGCCCGAGCGATCGGGTATGGCCGCGTCCGCGACCAACACCAGCCGGGAAATCGGCGCCGTCACCGGCGTAGCGGTCCTCGGCTCGCTCGTCTACTCGCAGCTCCGGTCCAGCCTGGCCGGACAGATGACTCATCTCGGCATCCCGGCCGGCTTCCAGACGCTCGTCGCCAACGCCCTCGAGACCGGCCAGATCCCGAGGAACACCGTCGCCTACGCGGGCTACGGCAAGCTCGTCCAGGAGGTCATCGGCGCCGCGTACACCGCCTTCCACAACGGGTTGCACGCTGCGCTCTACCTGTCGGCCGGGCTGGTGCTCGCCGCCGGGCTGCTCGCCGCGATCACGCTGCGTTCACCACCAGTTGACACAGGGTCTTGACTTTTCTGCTCAATTGAGCGATCCAGGTATAGGACGGCAAAGGCGCACGGCCAACCCTCGACGGAAGAACGCAGCTAAGCGAGGCTGACCATGGTCTGTTATGCCCGGCCCGCGAGCAGGTTCGCAGCCTTCCTGATCGTCGCCTTGCTCGTGTTCGGCCGCCCAGTCAGTCATTTCCTCGACACCGCGGCCATCCTGGTCGCGGCGCTGGCGGCTACCGGCGGCGCGGCCATCGCCGCGGCGCTGGTTTTCGCCGCCTTCGCCTCGACCCGGCACCGGCGGGCCGCCGGCGGCGGCTGCGTGAACTGCCAGTTCCGCTGCCAGCACGCCATGACCTCCTCGCCGCGACGGCTCTGGCTGGTGACCACCGCCGACCGCCAAGAAGCTGGCCCAGCGCATCCTGCCCGCACGCCGTCATCGGGCCGCCCGGGACCTGTGCTGCTGCCCATACCGCCCATCCGGCCCGCCGGGCTCGCCGGGGCCGCGCCACGCTGGCCCGACCGCCCCCTTCTCCGCGCCCCCGGTCAGCAGGAGCGGGTCCGCTCGCCCGCGTAGCGCACTTTGGATGCCGCCTGGCAATCGTTAACCGCGAGGATGTAACGTTGACGTCGGGGTTAGGTCTGCTTTCGCAGGAAGCATCTATCGCAGGAAGCATCACGAGGAGCGCGCATGGCGGTTGACAACGTCCGGCCGGATGAGAATCCGGGCACTGCTGGCCGGGGCAAGAACTACAAGTGGATTGCCCTGTCCAACACCACGCTCGGCATCTTGATGGTCACGATCAACCAGTCCATCTTGCTGATCTCGCTGCCCGCGCTGTTCCGGGGCATCAAGCTCAATCCGCTGATACCCTCCAACACCTCCTATTTTCTGTGGATTTTCATGGGGTTCATCCTGGTCACCGCGGTGCTTGTGGTCAGCCTGGGACGGGTCGGCGATATCTACGGCCGGGTCCGCATGTACAACCTCGGCTTCGCAGTGTTCACGATCTTCTCGATCCTGCTGTCGGTGACCTGGCTCACCGGGCCGGCCGGAGCGCTGTGGATCATCATCATGCGGGTGTTCCAAGGCATCGGCGGGGCGTTCCTGTTCGCCAACTCCACCGCGATCCTGACCGACGCGTTCCCCCAGGACGAGCGGGGCAAGGCGATGGGGATCAACGGCGTCGCCGCGGTCGGCGGCTCCTTCCTCGGGCTGATCCTGGGCGGCGTGCTCGCCCCCATCGAGTGGCGGCTGGTGTTCCTGGTCTCGGTACCGTTCGGCTTGTTCGGCACGGTCTGGGCCTACCTCAAGCTGCGCGACAACGGGATCCGCATCCCGGCCAAGGTCGACTGGCTGGGCAACGTCCTTTTCGCGGTCGGGCTGATCGCGGTGCTCACCGGGATCGTGTATTCGCTGCTCCCCTACGGCGGGCACCCCACCGGGTGGACCAATCCCTACGTGCTGTCCGCCATCTTCGGCGGGATCGTGGTCCTCGTCGTGTTCGGCTGGGTGGAGACCAAGGTGCCTGCGCCGATGTTCCGGCTGGACCTGTTCAAGATCCGCGCGTTCACCGCCGGGAACATCGCCGGCATGCTGGGTGCGCTGGGCCGGGGCGGCATGCAGTTCATGCTGATCATCTGGCTGCAGGGCATCTGGCTGCCGCAGCACGGTTACAGCTTCGCCCGCACCCCGCTGTGGGCCGGCATCTACATGGTCCCGCTCACCATCGGCTTCCTGCTGCTCGGCCCGATCTCCGGGATCCTGTCCGACCGCTACGGAGCCAGGCTCTTCGCCACGGCCGGCCTGATCGTCTCCGGAGCAGCGTTCCTGCTGCTCGAACTGCTCCCGATCAACTTCAGCTACATCTGGTTCGCCCTGCTGATTTTCATGTTCGCGGTCGGCATGGGGCTGTTCTTCTCCCCCAACCAGGCATCGGTCATGAACAGCCTCCCGCCGGACCAGCGGGGCGCGGGTGCGGGGATGCTCAACACCTTCCAGAACTCGGCCACCGTACTGTCGATGGGCCTGTTCTTTACCATCGTCACCCTCGGGCTCGCCTCGCGGCTGCCCAGCCACCTGTACAAGGGGCTGGTCGCCGCGGGGGTCTCTCCCAGCGCCGCCCACCTGGTGGCCAACGAGCCGCCGATCGGCAGCCTGTTCTCGGCCTTCCTCGGAGAAAACCCGATCGCAGAACTCCTCGGCCCCACCGGTGCGCTCAGCAAATTGTCGCCCAGCCAGGCCGCCTACATCACCGGCCGGTCGTTCTTCCCGAAGCTGATCGAGGCGCCGTTCGCGGCCGGCCTGCACCTGGCGTTCACGTTCGCCGCCATCGCCACGGCCATCGCCGTGGTGGCCTCCGCCCTCCGCGGCCGCCGCTACATGCACCGGCCGACCGAACCGCTGGCCGAGGAAATGGCCGAAGGCGCCGCAGAGGCTGCCGGGCTGGTGGGACTGGACGAGACCGCCGCGCTGCCGGGCGGTAACAGGAACGGAAACGGGGCCGTCCGCAGGTCAGGGAACGGCGTGCGCGCCGCCTCGGCGAGTTCCGGCCCGGACACCGAGTTCGGCGCCTCCGCCAAGAACGCCTGATGAGGTCGAGAGCGACTTCCGGTACCGCCGAACCAGCGGCAAGCGAGCCGCCGACCGTGCAGGACGGGGCGGAACACGGGCAGCTTCTCGGCATCGGAGCCGCCGCCGCCCAAGCCGGAGTGTCAGAGCGGGCGCTGCGCTATTACCAGCAGCTCGGCCTGATCACTCCCTGCGCATGCACCCCAGGCGGGATGCGCCGCTACTCCGAGGACGACCTGGCCCGGGTGGCGCGCATCCGTCAGCTGCAGGTCCTGCTCGGCCTCAACCTCGACGAGATCGCCGTCGTCCTGCGCAACGAAGACCGGATGGCCCAGATCAAGCGCACCTACCTGCACGAGCACACCAGCGACGCCGAGCGCCGTGACCTCGTCCGCGAGAGCCTGCAACTGCAGCACGACCTGCGGGCGACAGTGGAAGCCAAGCGGGTCGCGATCGAAGGTTTCCTGGCCGACCTGGACGCCCGCATCGCCCGGTCGAGCGACCTGCTGGCGCAAATGACGACCCCGACCCGGTGACTGTCAACCCACACTGTCCTGGTCTTCGACGAGCTCTGACCCGGCCGAGCTGGCCACGGTCGCGCCGCCAGAAGGACCGGACCTGCCCCCCATCCGGTGCCCGTCGAAGATGCGCCAGCACGCTCCCCCGGCTCGTTTGGCCTCATACATGGCGAGATCGGCGCGGGCCAGCAGGCCCGGGAGATCACCACTGCCGACAGATTCCGCGACACCGACACTGACCGTGAAACTGACCGGCATCCCACCGCTGCTGGTCACCCGGGCCGGCGGTCCGGTCAGCCGGGCCGCGAGCTGAGCCGCTCGCAGGCTGGTGGTCCCCGGAATCATGATGATGAACTCATCGCCGCCGTAGCGGCCGGCGATATCGTCCGGCCGCACCTGCTCGCGGCAG
>Ga0302177_10001872_pt1 | contig 14951 bp, 11 predicted proteins | sample I_Palsa_E1_2_FD_198780 | JGI IMG/M metagenome (GOLD analysis project Ga0302177, IMG submission 198780) | Peat permafrost microbial communities from Stordalen Mire near Abisko, Sweden - I_Palsa_E1_2 | ecosystem: Environmental > Terrestrial > Soil > Palsa > Peat permafrost | place: Sweden... | reverse complement strand
CGACGTGACCGTCAATCTCACACAGGCAGCGCAGACTGTCATGCGCGGCGCGCTCAGCAGCAGCGCCATCTTGAACCCCATCCTGATGGCGACTGACGCCACGCTCTCCGCCCGTTTCAAGGGGCTTACGGATAGCTTCTCGCAACAGCTGCTGGCGATCGCAAAAGTGATTGAAGCGCGCAACGTACTCGGGGCAAGCCGCCAAGTGTTTCTGGCTACCCTCGGCTCATTCGACACGCACACGAACCAACTCTACCAGCAGCAAGCCTTGTTCAGTCAACTGGACGCAAGCCTCACGGCCTTTCACGGTGCCATGTCCGACATAGGCGCCGCCAAGAACGTAACCTCGTTCACTTTGTCGGAATTCTCGCGCAATTTTTTGCCGAACACTGGTGGCGGAACCGACCACGCGTGGGGCAGCCATCCTCTGGTCATAGGGGATGCCGTCAAGGGCGGTCGCATCTACGGTACGATGCCGACGCTGCAACTTTCCGGCCCGGACGATGCGAGCAACCTCGGCCACTGGATTCCGACGATTGCCGTCGATCAATTCGCGGCGACGTTAGCATCGTGGTTCGGTGCTGACGCCGCGGCACTCGCCACCGTGCTTCCTAATTTGTCGGCGTTCAGCCCGAGTACCCTCGGATTCATATGATCGCACCCGCAACCGAATCCGAATAACGACGCCAATATCGATACCGCAGGCAGCAAGCGCGATGTCCGCGAGCGTTGTCAATGTTCCAACCCAGAGATAACCTAGCTGCAAAGCGCTGACTTGCGGGATTACGCTGCCAATTGTGCCGGTTTGGCGCGCGAATCCCGGCCTTATCCGAGGCATTCGATGTCCGCCTGGGGCGCTTGCAAACAGTGTGGTGCCCCGTACCTCTTAGGAGCGCTAGGAGACCCGATAGTCATCCTCGGCTATCGTGGGGCATCGCGCTATGCGCCGTCGTTATTGCTACGACAGCAGCGCAGGCGATCGTGGGGATCATTAGGGAGAGAACGTGGCGATCGAAGTGGCCACCTGCTTACCGCGGTGCCAAACCGAAGCGATGCGGTCGATGTCGGCGATATGTCTCGAAGGATCGCCGTCAACGATCAGCAGATCGGCAAGCTTCCCTGGCTCGATAACACCGCGATCGTCGAGAGCGAGCAGCGCGGCGGCGTTCTTGGTCGCGGCGCCAATAGCCTGTAGCGGCGTCAACCCGGCATCCGTGAGCAGTTGCAGTTCTCTATGTTCAGCGAAACCCGCAATGCGCAGCGGTGTTGCCCCGGAATCCGTGCCAAATCCGATCTTTACTCCTGCTGCATACATCGCTTTGATGTTTTGCATATTCATTGCGAAAGCCGCTTTTTCCTCGGAGATCGTCTTGGTGTCGGCAAGCTTTTTCGCACGCCATGCCGGGTCATCGAATTGCGCCGCCAGTGCCGGCTGCAGCGCGTGCCGAAAAAAGGGCTGCTGCATCCATGGCGGATGTTCGGCAAAAACGAAGAAGGTCTCGTCAAGACCCAGGGTCGGGATGTACCAGACACCGCGTGCCTTCATCGCCTGAATCAAATTGGTATCGACAGGTTTATCGCGGACGCCATGCGCCAGAATATCAATCCCATCGTTGACCAAGCGCTCCGCGTCGTCGAGATAATAGATGTGTGCAGCGACGCGCAGATGGTTTGCGTGTGCTTCGTCGATGACAGCCTTGTAGATGACCGGATTCATCTTGTTAGGCACGGTGCCATGCATATCGTCAACCCATATCTTGATCAGGTCCGGGTGCCGTGGCACAGTCTCACGAACCATTAGCCGGGCCTCTTCGGCCGTAGACGGCCGGTAGACTTGTTTGTTCAGAATGCCCATGGCAGCGGGCGGTGCGCCCATATCGACGCCGAAGCCGCGATCGGCCCCAAAAATATCGGCGCCCGGCAGTGCACCAAAGTGCAATTTTGGTTGCAGATCATAAAAGGGCTGCAGATTTAGCCCGAGCGATGTCACGGTCGTCACTCCAAAGGCTTCGTACTGTCTCAATTGACGCAAGATATTTGCACGCGTGACGTTGTGACCCGCGGCGCTGGCGCCGTCGACAAGGCCAAGATGTGAATGATCTGATATCAAACCGGGTAACGCCGTCTTGCCGCTCAGGTTAACGACAGTCGCGCCGGTCGGTACGGCCATTTGTCCGGAGACATCGACGGCCGTGATCCTGTCGCCGCTGATGAGAATGTCAGCATGCTCGATGGGCGGGCCTCCGTTGCCATCGATGACGCGCACGTTCTGTAACACGATCGACTCGGCGTGAGCCAGCGCGCAACAGGCCAATCCGACTGCCACTAGGCAAACAGCAAGGCTATGCGTGTTCATTTGGCGCCTCCAAGCCGCCCAAGAACTCATGGATACGCGTCGCCTCCGGCGCCGATCCGCCGCCCGGGACTGGGCAAGGCATTGCGTTCCGGGATTGGTCCCGGTTCGAAGGCTGCTGGTCCGCGCACTCACTAGCTTAAGTGGGGAGGGCATTAAGAGTAACGTAGCTCGTTTCCCTACACTTACGGTTGGGCACGAGCAATGTTCCCACCAGAACCCAAGATTCCGCGAACGAATGAAAGGCGGGTGGGCCGCTGAACTGAGCAATACGGTGCAGGGCTTTTCTGACAGCAGGTCCTGCCTGTGGAGGGCGCTGAAGCCTGCTGATTTCCATCCGGACTCGCAGGCAAGCTAAAAAGGCGCCGACGATCGACGCTTGCAGACCGCAGTCTCTACGGCTGCCCGGGGAATAAGACCCTCCCAGTTCCAGAAGAAGTGCCTCGTTAGGCAACCCCACTTTTCAGGAAATACCATCTAACCCGGGCGCCACGGTCGCCTAGACAGGCCATTTCAATTGAAACTTTGCCGACGTTGGGTGAAATTACCGTGCGGATCGTCGGCTGCAATATCAGGTTAAACCATCACGTGGTAGGGGTGTCGCACGTGCGGTAGTCAAGCCGGCAGTCAAAAGCGTCTGTTTCACCTCAGGGAAGCAACCCATGAATTTTGTAGAGCGCATCATCGACGGCTCCGCGTTCGCGGAGTGCGGCCACAAGGAGTATGGAGATGAAGTATAGGAAACTGGGGAATACCGGACTCATCGTGAGCGAAGTGGCGCTTGGCACGATGCAGTTCGGCGGCAAGATGAACATGGGCAACCTCGGCCAGGAGGACACAACGCGAATGGTGAAGCTAGCCCTGGACAGGGGCATCAACTTCATTGATACGGCGGACGTGTACAGCCTCGGAGAGAGCGAAACTCTGGTGGGTATTGCCTTGAAGGGCGTGAGGGCGGAGATCGTCCTGGCCACCAAAGTCCGGCTCCCCATGAGCGAAAACCTCAATCGAAGCGGCGCCACCCGAGTGAACATCATGCGCGAAGTGGAGGGCAGTCTCCAACGGCTGCAGACCGATTACATCGATCTTTACCAGGTGCATGGATGGGACAGCAACACGCCGCTCGAGGAGACACTGCGGACGCTCGACGATGTAGTGCGCCAGGGGAAGGTCCGCTATATCGGGCTCTCCAACTTCATGTCATGGCAGGCGGCCACCGCAGTTATGCTGCAAGAGCGCCTGGGGTTGGAAAAATACGTGACGGCGCAGATGCATTACAGTCTCGTCGGGCGAGGTCTCGAATACGAGTTCCAGTCGTTCGCCGAGTACTACAACATCGGTATCCTCGTTTGGAGCCCGCTTGCCGGCGGCTTCCTCACGGGCAAGTACAGCCGCGACAACCCTGCTCCTGCCGGCACACGATTCGCGGAGGCAGGTTCGTTCGTGCCCTTCGACAAGGAGATGGGCTACCGCGTCGTGGAAGCGCTGAAGGAGGTGGCGGGTCGGCATGACGCAAGCCCGGCCCGTGTGGCGCTGTCGTGGGTATTGGGTCGGCCGGGCGTCAGCAGTGTGATCGTCGCTGCGCGAAAGGCTGAACAACTGGAAGATAACATCTGTGCGGTAGACCTTCGGCTTTCGGACGAAGAAGTCCGGCTTCTGGATGCGGCGTCGGATCCGGGCGTTCCGTATCCGAAGTGGATGGTCCTTCAGCTCGACACCGCGGAAGACCCGCGTTCAAAGGCCCTGTTTCCGGAGCGCTACGTAGATGGCGGTCCCTGGACGGATCTCCGCCGAACCCGGTGGTCCGGCTGAGAGTTCCTTACTGCCCGCGACGAAAATCTCAAACAGGAACAATGAGTAAAGTCACTGGGCGATGGGGAGCCGTGAAAACAAGCGGATGAAACTCGCTCAGCGCTCGCCAAAGGACAATTAAACATGAATGCGATCACATCAGAGAAAAGCAAACTCGGATTTGTGGGAGTCGGCTACATGGGCCGACCGATTGCGCAGAGGTTGCTTGAATCCGGTTTCAAGGTGGCCGCTTATGACCGGCACCGCACCAAAGCGGAGGAGCTAATTCAATATGGCGGTACAGTCGCGGCAAGCGTCGCGGAACTCTCCTCCAGTTGCGACGTCGTGTTGTCGTGCCTTGCGACCGATGAAGCTGTTCTAAACACCTACGAAGGAGCAGACGGCGCGTTTGCCAATGCGAATCGCGGGTCGCTGGTCATCGACTTGAGCACAGTGAATCCGAAGACCTCGCAGAAACTCTCGAGGCTGGGTTCCGAGCGTGGAATTGACGTCCTCGACGTGACCATATCGGGGAGTACACCAGCCGCCGAGCAGGGGGCGCTGACCCTGTTCGGGGGCGGAGATCAGGCACGCTTCACCGCCGCCGAGTCGATCTTTAGAGTGATCGCAAAAAAGTATTTTTATCTGGGGCCGAGCGGTTCCGGAGCAACCATGAAGCTTGTCGTGAACACCCTGTTGGGAATCGGGATGCAGGCAATTGCCGAGGCCGTTGCGCTCGGTGAGAAGGCCGGTCTCGATCGCAATCGATTGCTGGACGTTCTTGCAGAGACCGCGGTCGTCGCTCCTGCACATGTAGGCAAACTGGAAAGAGCGATGAAAAACGACTATAGCCCTCAATTCCCGCTTCGGCTTATGAACAAGGATTTCAGTCTGATTCTCAATCTCGCAGCTGCAATGGGTGCGCAGATGCCTGCCACACGAGCGGCCTTCGAGGTTAATGCAATGCAATCGGAGCAAGGAAAAGAGCAAGACTTCTCCGTCGTGATTTTGCAAATGGAAAAGCAAGCTTCTTTGAGACAGGAGAAATGAAAATGAACATTAACGTCCTCTATACGGCCCATGCTCCGCGCGACACTTCGGGCTCTCAAGCGGGGCGCTTAGGGATTCTATGACGCGCGTCGGCCGCGGCCCCCGGGTGTTATTTAAGTTGTTGGAAGGCCTAGTGTACGGGGCGGGCTCGCTCAGACTGACGGATCGCGGCTCATCGATCGGCCACAGTGGCTCCGCGCCAACCCCACCCAAAGCCTTAAACAGGGCAATCTGATCCTGGATAAGGGCAGCATCTGATGCCGCAACAGCGGCGTGGATGGCGACTAGGGACCCTTCCGCACAAAGGCTTGGTACAGCGCGCTCACGCGCGCCGGTATCGGGAGCTCTCGCCGGCACGATTTGCGCCATACGCGGGCGAGCTCTCATGTGCAAGGCGGTACCCCGCTGTTCGCGTTACAAGAGCTCGCTGGCTGGGAAACCGAGATGATGGTGCGGCGTTATGCGCACTTCGCCGCCGGTCATTTGGCGGTGTGTGCCAAAAACATGAAACGTCCAGTGCGCGGCGGTATACCGAAGTTCACATGATGCAGGATATGATCGCGTTGAACGTTGCCGCACTCACACGTCACACCGACGCCGATTTGTCGCCGCGCAGAAGCAGCGCATGGCGCAGGAGACTTACGAGCCTGGTATGAGCGTGTCTTTGGTCGCGCGATGCAACCAGCTTGTCAGGACCGGGAGGGGTGAACCTTCGAGCAGCGTGCGGCCCTGGGCAGCCATGCTCGAGTCCGCGCCCGAGTGTAGACTGGTGACCAGTTCGGTAGAGATGTTATGCCTATACAGTGTCATCATTTCGACCTTGTGCGAACCAACCGTCCAGGGAGTCGCGGTTGCGGGGAGTGCCTCAAGCTCGGCGATAGCCGGGTGCATGCGACTGTGCCGGACCTGCCGTCACGCCGGCTGCTGCGACGACTCGAATAATCGACACGCTGCGGAGTATTTTCATACGACGCAGCATCCTATAATGACGTCAATAGAACCCAGCGAGCATTGGAGCTGGCGCTACATCGATGAGCTGGTGATGGAGCTCCCTTCGTGACTCGACTCGATCGTTAGGAACTGCGATCGTCGCAGTTTAGAGAATCCGCGCGGCATAATCCAAGAACCGAGTCCGAACTGACGCTCGACACTCGTCCCGACGAGGCACTTTAAATGACCATTCCGGCAAGCGATCCGATTGCAGCTCATTTTGTCGGATCCCCGCCCTCCGCACACCGAGGAGGGCTGCTCCCGCGATCCAGTCAACGCAGCATAGCGCACTCGAAGTCGGAAGATCCTCGAACGCGCAAGTGGAGTGCTCAACCAACCCCACGCCAGCGCGTAACTGACGATCCCGGTCAATCGCCTAGTAGCAAACTACCCGCAAGATAGCCGATCCAAGTCTCCGCCTGGGAAAGCAGGAATACTGAACTATGAGTCGTATCCAAGATGTGGAGTGGAATAAGGTCTTCGAATTCACATGGCGCATTCTGGTGTTCGTTGTGGCCGTCGCTATCATCGTGATCGTATCCACCAACTGGAGCCAGTGGGAAGGCGGGGAAGGTTGGCAACGAACGAATGATGCTTACCTCCAGTCCGATCTAACCCCCATATCCGCAAAAGTATCGGGCTATATTCGCGAGCTTCCCATCCGCGACTATGAAAGAGTGCGCAGAGGTCAGGTCCTCGCGCGCTTGGTCGACGATGACTACCGCGCCGCCGTCGCACAGGCGGACGCGAACATCCTAAGCGCAACGGCACAGCATGGTGCGCTGCAGGCACAGCACGAGTTGCAACAGGCCAATATTGAGGCGGCGCGCGCAGTTGTCGCATCGACCAATGCCTTGCGTGAGCAGAATCGCCGCGATCTCACCCGACAGCAGCACCTACTTCAGACCGGTTCCTCCTCCACCGAGGCAAAGGAAAAGCTTGAAACCACCCACGCGCAACTCGAGGCGCAACTAATGCAGAACCGAGCCCAGGCGGAGGCCGCGCAGCGCGAGCTCGCTGTTCTCGAAGCACAAATCGCACAGAGCGACGCCGCCAGCGCCGCCGCTCGGGCCGCGCTCGTCGTGGCCAGGCTCAACCTGCAATACACGACGATCATCGCACCTGAGGACGGTGTAATCGGACAGCGCCAGGTCAAGCCCGGCCAGCTGGTGGGCGTCGGAAGCCAGATCACGACGCTTACTCCCCTGCCTAACGTGTGGGTGATTGCCAACTATAAGGAGACGCAACTCACCCACATGGCGGTTGGGCAACCGGCACGAATTACCATCGATACGTTTCCCGGACACACGTTACGCGGGCACGTTCAGGCATTCGCGCCGGCCTCGGGTGCAGAATTCGCTCTGCTTCCGCCTGATAACGCAACCGGCAACTTCACCAAAGTCGTGCAGCGCATCTCGGTAAAGATCCTCATCGATGATGCGGACGGACTCGCCGATCGATTGGTTCCGGGCATGTCGGTAGAAGCAAGTGTCAACGCGCGGGATGGGGGCCGAAGATGAACGCGTCCGCGCCGGCGGCGCAGTCAGGGCTGCTCGCCCCAACGCTCCCTTCGCCGCCGACATCGATCCCGTGGCTCGGGCTCGTGGCCGTGCTCATGGGGACTTTCATATCGACCCTGAATGCCCGGCTGTCGACATTCGGACTCGCCGATATACGGGGTGCGGTGGGCGCTGGCTTCGATGAAGGTGCGTGGATCACGACCGCACAAACCGTGGCTCAGATGTTCGTTACGCTCATTGCTGTATGGATGGGCGCCGCCTACGGCCCTCGGCGAGTATTGATCTGGGCCTCGCTCTCGTTTGCGGTGATCTCGCTCATCATCCCGTACTCGGCAAGTTTACCCATGCTGCTGGCGTTGCAGTTCCTGGGCGGCCTGGCAAGCGGATTCTTCATTCCCCTGACCTTGAGCTTTCTCTTGCTCAATATGCCACCGAGATATTGGGCTTTCGGGATCGCAATCTATGCGCTCAATCTCGAGCTCTCGCTCAACATTTCCGCCTCGCTCGAGGGATGGTACGTCGAACACCACTCCTGGCGATGGATCTTTTGGCAAAACGTCCCGCTCGCCTTGCTCATGTCGCTGTGTCTGCGGCGGGGCATCGCCAACAAGCCCATTACAGTCAGGCCACCGTCCGATCTGTTTGGTCTCGTGGCGGGCGGGACCGGGCTCGCGTTGATCTATGCGGCTCTCGACCAGGGCAATCGGCTCGACTGGCTTAACTCGGGATTGGTGTGGGGACTACTCGGCTCCGGCGCTCTCGTCTTGGTGGCCTTCTTCGTGCACGAAGCCCGTACTATCCGCCCGCTGCTCAACCTGAAGGTCGTATTCGGCGCACCTATTCCCGCCCTGTTTCTGTTGATTTCATTCCTTCGCCTGACGATTCTATCCACCAGTTATCTGATCCCCCTGTACCTCGGATCGGTGCGCGGCTATCGCGACCTTGAAGTAGGCGAGACTCTGATCTGGATCGCGATTCCGCAGCTCATTTTCTGTCCCCTCGCGGCCCTCATGCTGCGGCGATCGGATGCGAGGCTCGTTACCTCTATCGGATTCATCTTCATCGGCATTGCCTGCTTAATGGTGGCGTACAACCTCACGCCCGTCTGGGGCTCTTATCAATTCCTGCCCTCACAGCTGTTGCAAGCCCTTGGGCAAAGCTTTGCGCTTTCAGGCGTGATCTTCTTCGGAATCCTGCACCTCAGGCCCCAGGACGCACTGACTTTCGGCGCGGTGCTGCAAACGGCACGGCTGTTCGGCGGAGAGATCGGCTCGGCATTCGTGACGACTCTGGCCCGAGTACGTGAGCAGGTTGCTTCGCACTTAATTGGGCTGCATGTTCAGATCGGTGATGCGCAGGTCATTCAGCGCATCCGCACCTACGGGGCCGTGACCACGCGTGTAACGGATCCGGCCGGTGCAGCCGATCGTGGTGCGCTCGTTCTAGGTAACGCAGTGCGCGCTGCCGCTACCACCCAAGCTGTGATGGATTGCTTCGTTGTGGTCGCGTTTCTTTCTGCTGTAGCGCTGCTCTTCGTGGTGTATCGCAGCGCAGCTCCCGAAGGCCCCGCATCCCCGATGCCGCTCTTTCGCGTGCAGGGACGAAAACCGCAATGATTGGCTTGACGTGCAGCTCGTTGCGCGCCGGTGCCGTAGCGGGAGCGACCATTCTTTTCCTCGTGTCATGTCATGTTGGACCGAATTATCGGCCACCAGCACTGCCCGAAGGCGCGGCGGCACCGCTGGTCGGCGTGAATACTGCGCTTGAGACTCCGACGCCACCACCCGATGCTTGGTGGCACCTGTACAGCGACCCACGCCTCGACGATCTAGTGCAGGAAGCGCTGCAGGCGAACCGTGACCTCGCCGTCGCTGACGCTAATCTAGCCGCGGCGCGCGCTGCGGTGGCCGAAGTGCATGCCCGTCGCTATCCGTCGACCGATATGTCTGCCGGCGCCGTGCGCGGTCGCGATCCGGTTACGGACGAGATTCTCGAACTCACCGCTCGGCCTCCCCAGACCATCTGGTTGTACGAGGATGTGTTTCAGGTGGCTTACGAGGTGGATCTGTTCGGTCGTATCCACCGCGCCATCGAAGCAGCAAATGCCAATGCCGAATCCGTCGCCGCCGCTCGCGACAGTGTGCGCGTAGTGGTCGCGGCGAGCACTGCGCGCTCGTACGCTGCGGTCTGTGCGCTTGGAGAGGAGCTTGACGTTGCACGCCATTCACTCGACGTAGTGAGCCGCGAAGCTGCTATCACTAAGCAGCGCTACGAAGCCGGAGGAGGTTCGCAGTTCGACGTGTCACGCGCACAGGCGCTGGTCGGCCAGGTTCGTTCGAGCATCCCCCAGCTCGAAGGAGAGCGCCGGGCGGCGCTTTTCGAGCTGACCGCGGTCCTGGGGCGAACCCCCACGAATGCGCCCCGAGAGCTCGAAATGTGCATCACGCCGCCACGAGTGGCGTCCCTCATTCCGGTAGGCGACGGACAAGCCTTGCTCAGCCGTCGTCCTGATGTACGCCAGGCAGAACGTCGACTCGCTGCGGCAACTGCGCAAATCGGTGTCGCGACCGCTGATCTCTTCCCCACCATTCACCTCACTGGCTTTTACGGAGGTGCTGCGACCGAGCCCTCACAGTTGACGACAAGTCTCGGACTCGTGTGGGGCCTCGGACCTTCCATCAGCTGGACGTTTCCAAATCAGGCCGGGCCACGCGCCCGCGTACGGCAAGCCAATGCCTCGCAGGCCGCCGCGCTGGCGGCGTTCGATTCGATTGTACTCACAGCCCTCAAGGAAACCGAACAGGCACTAGCTGAATACAGCGCCGCGTTGGACCGGCGGCAAGCACTCGCTGATGCGCAGGGCGAGATCCATCGCTCGTTCGACATCGCGCATGAGGAGTATGCGGCCGGATCCGTCAGCAACCTCGACTTGCTCACCACGGAACAGTCCCTCGTGGCCCTCGACGCGGCGGTCGCCTCATCCGATGCCAGCCTGATCCAGCTTCAAATCGATGTGTTCAAAGCACTCGGGGGCGGATGGTACAACGAGAAGCTGAGAAGTCCGTAAACCCGTGTGCTTGACCGCCGCTCGATTCTTGACGTGCTCTATGGATCAACGTTGGAACTCTCTCCACGCCGATGTGGACGGAGAAGTTTCCTTCCGCCGCGAAGAGCTGCTCGCCTTCATCAAGGGCTGTCCCGGCGAACGCGTGTCCGCCCCGCAGGCTCCCGCTGAAGGTCGGCAGCTGTGTCTTCGCCGCAGCGAGTTGAGTGCTCCTCGCGAAATGCCAGGGTTTTTCAGGTCGTTAAGTGCTGGTGACCCTCATCGCGGAAGTATCTACGCTCTTCACGTCCTTAACCTGCTCGGCGACGTTCCGGACGTGATCGATGGCGTCCTGTGTGACCAGTGTGCCGGTCAGTACGACGACACCCTGCGTCGTGGTCACACCGATGTCGACGTCTTTGCTAATGCTGTCGGCAGCGAACTGGGATTTCACCTCGGTGGTAATTCGGCTGTCCGAGCCGGTGGGCTCGTTGCCCGTTGCGCCTTCCGGGGCAGCGGTGGCCGTGGTGCCGTCGGTCGGCGGGATCGTCAGCTCAACGACGTTCGTCACGCCGGCAACGCTTTTGGCGAGCGTCTCGTCTGCGGGTTTCGCGCGTGAGTCAACGGTAGACTCTGGCGCGACGGTACCGTCGGTAGTGTCAGCGCTCATACGCGCCTTGGCCTGATGCCGGTTACCAGTGACCTTGGGCTCGACGGCAACGGCAGTTTCGGCAATTTTGGCGTCAACGCTATCGTTGGGAGCGGTCGCGGCAGACGCATCCGGGATCGGAGCGACCGCGGCAGGGACGTCCGAGGTCGGAGCGACTGGGGTCGGGACGTCGGGAACCTGGGCGAGGGCGGGAGGGGGTTCAGAGGTCTGAGCGACCGAGGCAGGGTGGTGGGAGCGCAGCGCGACCGTGACGGCGATGATGCCGACAACAACGGCCATGCCGCTGGCAACAATGATCTTTCGAGATAGTTCCGAATTCATGATTGGATACTCAGTTAGTTTAGCGAGGGAGGCTTCTGGCCGGGCCGACGGCGCCGTCTATGCGGCTAACCGTCACACCGAAGAGTCGATGCTACGCATCGAACAACTGGCTTGTCGGTTGCCTAGCGCGCTTACTGGAGTTTTTTCATCTCATTGGCTGCGCAGCGTCGGAAATTCGCGATTAAGGATTCGAATAAGGAACGCCGACTACTCATCAAAGAGGATGATGACGAAATTCAGTTGCGAATCATCGAGCGACCGGAAGAACGAGTGAATGAAGGAGCACCCCGCTACAACGCGGGTGGCCGCTTGGGGTGAAAATCGGAAGTCCGGGTCGGCCACAATTGGGAAAGACCATGATGCTTTGCACAATTGATCAGGCCGTGCTCGCCTCCCAGAAAGCCGGAAACGATTGGCGGACGGTCGTCACAGTCACTACCAGTTCATACGCGTGCTCAGGCGGGCGCGCTGGCGCGCGGCATACTGACACTGGCCTTCTCATATGCAGAGAGCGGCACCTGGGCTGCGACTCTACCCTCAGTGCTCCACCGCACTGACGGCGGGCATCGGCGTGTGGTGTAGTCATGCTCTAGACAATCGCGCCTCCATCTGAACCCAATTATCAAAAATGGCGAGCGCATGTCCTTGCGAGGTGCCTTAGGGCGCCTCGCATCTATAGGCATCTGTAATGCTTCTGGTCTTCTCAAGCTTCTGGGGTAACTACGGAGCCTTACGAGATCGACTGGGGCCGCAAATCGTTTTGCAGCTCGGTTAGGACCGGAAACGAAAGACACAATTCTCCAGTCCCGCTCTTCTTAAGCAGTCCGGTCACACACGTTAACGGGTTCTATTCCCCGGTCGGTGAGCGTCCGGCGGTAACGCTACGCGCTATGCGCGGGCCCCGATTCGCGGTGAGCCAGCGACCATGGTCTCTAGAGCTATCGCTTTCTTGAGCCAGTGCCGTGCCTTCTGCTCTGCAGCTTTCGCCTGCGTCGCCCTGCCGGTCTCGCGCAAGGCAATGGACTTCGTTACCCATTCGTATGCCAGGCGCGTTGCCCGCACATGCGCGGGTATTGCGGGCGGGCGCTTATTCTTTGCGAGCATTGTCGACTCCCGGTGAACCTCAAGCCTACTACGGCGGCCCGTACTCACATAACTGCTTCATGTGTGCGGCGCAGCAAATACGGGGTCGAGAGTGGCCTATACTAGGGCAATCGTTCAGTTTGGCTGGGCTGCGGCGAGGTCCTTCATGTTCGGCCCTCACGATCCACAACATAATCAGCTCCTGGGGGCGCTGTCGCACGCGGCGCGCGCACGAATCTATCCGAAGTTGCGGCTTGTCGAGTTGCCGCTCGGCAAGATCCTCTATGAACCGGGCGACGCCCTGCATCACATTTATTTTCCGTCCGACTGCATAGTTTCGTTGCTGTACGTGCTCGAGGACGGTCATACGGCTGAAATCTGTGTCGTCGGAAATGACGGTATGATTGGCGTTTCGCTGTTCATGGGTGGCGAAACAACGACCGGCCGCGCGATCGTACAAAGCAGCGGTTCGGCGTATCGGCTGAAGGGCACGAGTCTCACGCAGGAATTCGAGCGTCAGGGCGAAACGATGCACATTCTGCTGCGCTATACCCAAGCCTTGATCACGCAGATGGCGCAGACCGCGGTCTGCAACCGGCATCACACTGTGGACCAGCAGCTGTGCCGCTGGTTGCTCCTGTCTCTCGACCGGTTGCCGGACAACAAATTAGCCATGACGCAGGAGCTCATCGCGAACATGCTGGGCGTACGCCGCGAGGGCGTCACCGACGCCGCTGGCAAGTTGCAGAAGCTCGGCGTGATCACGTACAGTCGCGGGATTATTACGGTGCTGGACCGGGATCAGCTCGAACACCTCTCGTGCGAGTGTTATGCCGTAGTCAAGAAAGAAGCCGATCGGCTGCGAGTCAACTAAAGCCTCGCCAAGCCGATTGCGATAGCAAGACCCCGCCTCAACAGGGCTCGACGGCAGCACAATAATAATGTTGCGCGTGGCGCAACTTGGACGTTGGTCCATCCAAGCAGCAGTCGCTCGATCGATTTCAACTGAATAGTTCGAACGCTCATAGGGTTCGCCCATCGAGTACGAAAATGCCCAAAAGTGAATTCTTCAGGTTTTCGGGCAATGGAAGGCTCCTGCCAATTTCAAGATCGAGTTTTTCGTATCCGAGTGGGCGAATGGGGCGGCCACATGCTCATGGAATGCGACGATCTGGTGACCATTCACAAATTCTGTTCGATGCTTCCCGCCTTTGTATTCGAAGTACACCCCGTAATCACTGTCGAGCAAGCGGTCCGCGGCGAGCTTGAAGTGATCGCCTGGCGCGACGGACTGCCAAGCACGTGATACCGGCTATCACTTCAACTCCTGCCACGCCGCAGGCTAACCGCCCGTTGCAGCGGACCGGGGCTGCGGAGTGAGTGGTGTAGTTCGAACGCGGTGGGGCGCAGCCCCAGCCATTGAGCTAATTTTCGGTTAGACGCACGATGGTCATTACCCCTTCGGTTCGAACGGATCAGTTCAAAGCAATCGTTGACCATGGTGGGTTGGGCGAAGCCCGGCCAGTGCCGGGTATTTTTCAGCGCCCGCTCTTGGGGCGCCCCTACTGGGCTGACCCGGCTGCTAACACCCGCCCGGCAGCCTACGCAAAAGCCGAAGGTTTAATTTAGGACGGTGTCCGAGAATACGGGGGAAGCCCATTAGTTCGGCGTAGCTGACGGCCTGTTCTGTGGTGAACGGATCCGGACTTCACCACACCGTTGCCGGTCAGCCATCGTCCATATAGCGCGCTCTAATCGGACTCCCGAGCGGACGCTCATCAACGGCAGAAGAGGATCAACAAGGGCAGTAGAGGCCAATCTGTCCGCCGGCGGCCCACAAGCGGGCGCTCACGACCGGCGCGCAGATCTCCAGAAAGCAGTCAGTCGACCAAGACCCTTCAAGGCCTTTTCGCCTACATGATCGCCTTCTTTGCCCTGCGAAGAAGCAGCATACGCGCGCTAAGGCGTTCGGCGCCGAATGATCCTTGGCGTGCGGCAGCGAACAGACGACCGTACAGCACACTGGTAGATGAATAGAGTCGGGACACGATTTACCTGTGCGCGACCCTGAATTCAGTGCATGGAGCATATATTGAAGATGAACCGCGATCATCCCTAGGAGAAATGCGA
>Ga0302177_10001865_pt1 | contig 14993 bp, 13 predicted proteins | sample I_Palsa_E1_2_FD_198780 | JGI IMG/M metagenome (GOLD analysis project Ga0302177, IMG submission 198780) | Peat permafrost microbial communities from Stordalen Mire near Abisko, Sweden - I_Palsa_E1_2 | ecosystem: Environmental > Terrestrial > Soil > Palsa > Peat permafrost | place: Sweden... | reverse complement strand
CAAGAAGATGCCGCAGGCCTTCCTCGAGGACCCGGTCGAGGCGTTCAAGCGGTGCGTGTACATCACCCCGTTCTGGGAGGACCGGTTCACTGAGATCGTCAACATGGTCGGCACCGACCGGGTGCTATTCGGATCTGACTGGCCGCACCCAGAGGGCCTGAAGGACCCGATCAGCTTCGTCGACGAGCTCAAAGACTTCGGCGAAGAGGACGTCGCCAAGATCATGGGCGGCAACCTGATGAAACTGATGAAGGTCGCCAAGCCGGTCTCGGCCTGATTCGCCGCGCACCGTAATAGGGTCGCCAGATGGAGCGGCGCACCTTGGAAGCGGTTATCTACGAACGTGAACCGCCGATCGCGCGGATCATCCTGAACCGGGCCGACAAGGCCAACACCAAGGATGCGACGTTGGTGCAGGAGGTCGACGCCTGCCTGCACGAAGCCGATCGTGACCGGGACATCAAAGTCGTGATCATCAAGGCCAACGGCAAAGGCTTCTGCGGCGGGCACGTAGCCCGCTGGGGCCCCGACGAGAATCCCTATCCCGATTTCGGGGACACCTTCGAGGATCTCTACAAAGGCACCGCCGACCTGTTTCTGTGGCCGACCTTGTATCTGTGGGAGTTTCCGAAACCGACGATCTCGCAGATTCACGGCTACTGCATGGGTGGTGGGATCTATCTGGGCTTGCTGACCGACTTCTGCGTGGCATCCGAGGACGCCTATTTTCAGATGCCGCTCGCCCAGAGTCTCGGTGAGCCCGGTGGGCACACCATGATCGAGCCGTGGCTGCTGATGAATTGGCATCGCACCATGGACTGGTTGCTGTTGGCGCCGACGCTATCGGCGGCTGAAGCGCTGGACTGGGGGCTGCTCAACAAGGTGGTGCCCCGAGACGATCTCGAGAGCACCGTCGAGGAGATGGCCCGCAAGATCGCCCAGATCCCGTTGACCACGTCGATGGCGGTCAAGAACAGCGTGAAGCGCGCTTACGAGTTGATGGGTATGCGGGTGCACCTGCAAGTCAGCCACATCCTGACCAACATGGTCGGCGCCGCTTCCGACGTCCAGGAACGTCGGGCCCAGCTCATGCAGTCGGGTTTGAAGCCAAGGGATTTCGTCGGCCGCGACGATGCTGAGCCCGGCCCAATGTGACGGCACAGTCACAGTCGGGGCCGAACGTGGCTGTAACGTCACGCTCGGCGAAGAAGGATCAGCGGCTCTTCTCGCCGGCTAACTTGCGCCCCGCCGCGTGCCGCGCGGCGACATAACCGAACACCATTGAGCTGGCGATGCTTGCGCCGGCGCCCGGATAGGTTCGGCCCATCACCGTCGCGGTGGTGTTGCCGGTGGCGTATAGGCCGTCGATCACCTGATCCTTCTCGTCGAGCACCTGTGCGTACTCATTGGTGATCACACCGCCGCACGTCCCGACGTCGGCCGGCAGCACCCTCGTCGCGTAGAACGGCGCCCTCTCCAGCGGACCGACTGCGGCGTTGGGCCGATACCCCGGATCACCAAGGCAGTCGTTGTAGGCCGACTGTCCCCTGCCGAAGTCGGGGTCCAGTCCCTTGGCCGCAAACTGGTTGAAGCGGTGGATCGTACGTGTCAATTCTTCTGCGGGCAGGTCGGTTTGGCGGGCCAGGTCCTCGATGGTGTCGGCACGTTTGACCGCACCGGAATCGATCAGCTGGGACGGCAGCCGTTGGTTACGCTTCAGCGGGTTGACGCTGGTGACGTAGCGGCGAACGTATCCGTCGTCGAAGACCATCCAGCACGGCACCGCCTTGTTCGCGTACATCGCCTTGCCGACCTCCACGTAGGAGTTCGACTCGTTGCAGAATCTCCTGCCGGTCGAGTCCACATAGATGGCGCCGGGCCGCTGACGGCCCGAACCCAGCGACGCGGCGACCGCCCCGCCGTTGGCGATGAAAACCGAAGGCAACCACCATGCTTCGTCGAGCAGATCGGTCTTCGCGCCCAGTCGCATCGCAGTCTGCAGCACTTCGCCGGTGTCGCCGGCGTTGGCGATCGACCACTTGGCGTCGTTCGGTTGATCGCCGCTGTAGCGCCGCCGCATCTCGGCGTTGTGCCCGAATCCTCCGGCGGCCAACAACACTCCCCTGCGCGCCTCGACGTTCAGCGGTGTGCCGTCGTGGACGATGCGCGCACCGACCACTCGGCCATCTTCGACGATGAGGTCGTCCATCGCGGCGTTGATCCACAGCGGTGGCCGGCCGTCGCTGAGATCGATCAGCGCCTTGAGCATCTGAGCGATCAGCGAGGCGCCGTTGGTCAGAATCTGACGCCGGCGTATCCGCGCCGCGGCGGTGCGGATGAACACCCCGGTCGCCACGGCGAAAGCCTTTGGCGCACGGTTGAAATACTGAACCGAGCGGAGCTCGTTGGTCAGCACCACATAGCCGTAGTTCTTGGCCAGCGGCGGCTGCACTTTGCCACTCCAGCTGCCCAACTCGGCGGCGTCGAACGGAACGCCCTCGACTGCGCGGCCGACCGAGTTGCCGCCCTTGTGGTTCGGGTAGTAGTCGCTCCATCCCTCGCAGCGGATCAGCTTCACGCCTTTGCGGATCAAAAAGTTGAGCATCTCGTAGCCGGCGGTCAGAAACATTTCGCGGCGCTCGGGTGACGACGGTGCGCCGATGTCGCCCACGACGTCGGCAAGATAGGCGAGGCCGTCGTCATGCGAATCCGCTATGCCATCGGCCCGCATCAGCGGGTTGTTGGGCAGCCAGACGATGCCGCCGGACAATCCTGTCGAACCGCCCACCAGGGCTTGCTTTTCCACGATCAGCGGCTCGAGGCCGCAGTCGAGCGCGGCCAGCCCCGCCACCATGCCGCCGCCGCCGCTGCCGGCGATCACCAGGTCAACTGAACGATCCCATTGGGTGGTCATCGCGCCTCCGAGGTGAAACCGAGATCGGCGATCGGTACATCGATGGTGGTGTTGGTCTTCTGGATCGCGGGTACCAGCGTGTCGTACGGCAAGCCGGCGAGAAAGCCGTCGACCACGCGTTCGAAGTTCGAGATCAGCCCTTCGATCTGGCCCGATAGCCGCATGTACTCAAAGCCCTTGGAATGCAATCCTTTTTGCTGCCGCGGCAGGTTGGAGAAGTCCTGAGCCGGAATCGGCGGCCAGCGCGGATCGTCCGGCGCCAACGGCTCCGGTGGTGTGGGCTTTCCGGTGGACAGGTCACCCGGCATCCGGGTCAGCGACCAGATCTCGAACAAGGTCTCCTCGGGGCCGAGCGGGCGGATCCGATAGGACGAGGCGCTGCTGTAGGTGGGCAGGATGAAGTGGTGCGGGAAGGCAAAGCCGATCGCGTCGGTAATTCCCCGGTGGACAAGGTCGTTCAGGTCGGGCATGTCGCTTCCCCGCGCCCGATGCCAAGCCACCACCGCATCGTTGAGAGCGCCGCGCCAACCGGCAAGCGCCTCAGCCGGATCGGAGGGCAGCGTGATGGTCTGCATGCCCTCGGCGATGCGGATGTCGTTCTCGTGGGTCATGCCACCCATGCCGTCGCCCAGCGTGCGCATGAAGTAGAGACTGCTTGCGACGACGGGGTGCACCGCTTCCGACGTGGCGGCGGTCTGCGCCGACGGCAGCAACTGCGGGTGCGTCTGCGGGACGTGGTAGCCCTCCATGAACGCGGCCGTCGCCAACTTCCAGTTGACCGGCAGTCGACAGGATTGCCACCATTCGACGCGCAGCGACTCGACTTTCCAGGCGTCGTAGATCGATGCGAAGGGTTCCATCCAGTCGCGTAGCGGCGGGGCATTGTCGTCGAGGTTGATCCACGCGCATCCGCCCCAGAGCTCGCATTTGACCGAGACGAGCTGCAGGTCGTCAGCGGACATGTTCTCCTCCGCGAAGGCCTCCGGTCGCAATACGAATGTGTTGCGACCGTCGATACCCCAGCACCAGCCGTGGAACGGGCAGACGAAGGTCCGCCGATTTCCGTTGCCCTCGACCAGCTTTACGCCGCGGTGGCGACAGGCATTGTGGTAGGCCCGCACGGTGTCGGCATCGAGCCGCACGACGATGATCGACTGATCCAGGATCTCGTATTCGACGAAGTCGCCGGCCTTGGGGATCTCCTCCAGGCGGCACGCCATCTGCCACACCCGCGGCCAGAACAACTCGGCTTCGAGCGCGTAGAAGTCGGGGTCGTAGTAGCGCTGCTTGGGAATCCGGTCCGGGCTCTCAACGGCCAATGGCACCGGCAGCGGTGCCCAGTTCACGTCAGTTCGCGAGTTCATCCGATTATCCTTGTCAGCTCATACGATCCGTGACGCGCGCCCTTGCCAGAAGCGTTCGCGGATCCGTCTCTTGTAGAGCTTCCCGTTCGGGTCCCGCGGCAGCTCGGCATCGAATTCGATTGTGCGCGGGCACTTGTAGCCCGCGAGGTGCGTTCGGCAATACTCGATCAGCTCGGCTTCCAACTCGGGCCCGGGCACGATGCCGTCGACCGGCTGCACGACGGCCTTCACCTCTTCACCGAACTCCTCGTTCGGCACGCCGAACACCGCCGCGTCGACCAGCTTGGGGTGCATCACCAGCAAGTTCTCCGCTTCTTGCGGGTAGATGTTCACCCCGCCGGAGACGACCATGAACGTCGATCGGTCGGTGAGGTAGAGGTAGCCGTCGTCGTCGACGTAACCCATGTCCCCCAGCGAACGCCAGCCGTGCTCGTTGAAGACCGAGGCGGTCTTGGCGGGGTCTTTGAAATATTCGAACTTCGGCCCACCTTCGAAGTAGAGCTCACCGGTCTGCCCGACCGAGAGTTCTTCTCCGTCGTCGCCGACCACATGCACCGGGGACATCGGTATCCCGACCGAGCCCGGGTGGGCCAGCCACTCCTCTGGGCCGATCGTCGTGCCCGCGAATCCCTCGGTACCGCCATAATATTCGTGGATGATCGGGCCGAACCAATCCATCATCTGATGCTTGACGTCCACCGGGCACGGCGCGGCCGCGTGGATGACGCACCGCAGGCTCGACACGTCGTATCGCCGACGAACGGCCTCGGGCAGTTTCAGCATCCGCACAAACATCGTCGGGACGAACTGGGCGTGCGTCACCCGGTGCTTCTCGATCAAGCGCAGCACGTCTTCAGCGTCGAACTTGCGCATGATGATCGCCGCGGCGCCAACACGATTGACCGCCATCGTGTAGTTCACCCCGGCGGCGTGATACATCGGCGCCGGCGAGAGGTACACGTTCTCCGCGCTCATGCCGTATTTGTGGATCAGCGCCATCTCGAGGACTGACTGCGCCCATGACCCGTTGCCGTCGCCGGGAAGTGGCCGCCGAACGGCCTTGGGCCGTCCGGTGGTACCCGACGAGTACAGCATCTCCGACCCGTCCGACACTGGCGGCGCATCCCCCGCCGCCGCCAGGGCGTCGTCGTAGGACTGCCAGCCCGGCAGATCCCCGCCGACCGCGATGTGGACCTCGACGGCGGCGTTCGCGCTGCGCAGATGCGCGGCGAGGTCGCCCATCGACGCGTCGACGAACACCGCCTTCGCGTCCGAGTCGTCGATCACATAGGCCACTTCATCGGGCGTGAAATGGGTGTTCACCGCGGTGTAGTAAAGCCCGGAAAGCTGGCAACCCCAGGCGATTTCGAAGAACTCCGGCCGGTTCGGCAGCACCAGCGCCACGCCATCGCCGGAGCGCAGCCCCGCACCGTGCAGCACCGCGGCGACCCGTTGGCTCCTGACATGCAGGTCGCCAAAGGACATCACCCCACCGTCGGACAGGATCAGCGCCGGCGACTGGCCGGCGCTGATCGCGTGATCGACGATGTTCACGAGCAGACCCCGAGTGTCTAGCCGGCCGTGGCGCCGTCGGTCGATGCGGCGGCGGCGGCCTGGCGTCGGGCTTGCTCGGACGGCAACACCTTGTCCTTGAACACCGTCTGAATCAGTTGCTGCACGTCCTTGCTGACCGACGCGAGCGCGACCAGGTCGTTGGAGGTTTGCCAATGCACCCGCATGCCCATCAGCTCCCAAGCTCGCTTCAGGTTGGCCTTGGTGAGCATCAGCGTGGTCAACGGCGCCTGGGCGATGTGACGGGCGATCGCGTCCACGCGGGCGTCCAGGTCCTCCCGCTTGACCACCTCGTTGACGAGGCCGACCTCCAGCGCCTTCTTGGCGTCGATCACCTCGGCGGTGAACAGATAGTAGGCGGCCCGGCGCCAGTTCATGAATACCCAAGGCTCTATGGAACATTCACCGGATGGCATGCCGAACCCCTGCAGGGGCGGGTAAGAGAAGTAGGCGTCCTCGGAGGCGATGACGATGTCGGTGGTCAGGCCCATGTGCGTACCGCCACCCACACAGTAGCCGTGGACCTGCGCGATGGTGGGCTTGGAGAACTCCCACAAATTCAGGGTCGGCTTGACGAACAGATCCGACTGCGCCTTCCACGGGTTGCCTGTCACCATGGCGTTCTCCACGAACGCCGGATAGTCGGTGGCGTTGTCGCCGATGGCATGTCCGGAGCAGAATCCCTTGCCGTTGGCCCTCAGCACCAAAACCTTGATGTCGTAGTCGCGGTCGGCATCGAGCAATGCGGCGTCGACTTCTTCGGCCAGCTTCTGGTCCTGGGCGTTGGCCTTCTCCGGCCAGTTGAGGGTGATCTTCGCGATCGGCCCGTCTTTTTGGTAGATGATTCTTTCGCGGGTCTCGTTGAGATCCATCTGTTCGTACCCTTTCCCCTATGAAGTGATGACGTGTGAAGTGATGACGCCGATTTCTGCGCCGATGTCGTACGTCGTGCCGACCTGGCCCGTCCATTGCACGGTGCCCGAGGCCCCGGCTTCGATTTCCTGCTCCACTTTCTCGGTGGCGATCACGAAGATCGGTGTCCCTTCGTCGACGTGATCCCCGGCTTCGACGAGCAAGTCGGTGAGTTCAGCCTCAGCGACGGCCACCGATACCCGCGGAATGCGAATGACGAAGTCAGCCATGAGCTCCCGCCTTTTCCAGGGTCCGCTGAGCGGCGGAAATGATCTTGGCCGGCGAAGGGTACACCTGCGCTTCCAGCGCGGCCGCGGCGGGATTCGGCACGAATCTGGCGCCGACCCGCTCGACGGGCGCGACCAGCTCACCGAACAGTTCAGACTGCAGGATCGCGGCGACCTCAGCTCCCGGACCGGCGAATTGGACTGCGTCGTGGATGATTACGGCTCTGCGGGTTCGGCGAACCGACTCGACGACCGTCTCGACGTCGAGTGGAACCAGGGTCCGCAGGTCGACGACCTCTGCGCTGACACCCTGACCGGCCAGCGTCTCCGCGGCCGCCAGCGCGTCGTGCACGGCCCGGCCGTAGCTGATCAAGCTCACGTCGGCGCCCGACCGCTTGATATCGGCCTGACCCAGCGGAATCGCGAAGCCGGGATCGACGGGAACCAGACCTTTCTTGCTTTGCAGCCGAACCGTTTCCACGAACAAGCACGGATCCGGGTCAAAGATCGCCGACGTCAGCAGGCCCTTACCGTCGCGCGGCGTGGAGGGCACGATCACCTTCATGCCCGGAATGTGCATGAACCACGCCTCCAGGCTCTGCGAATGCGTGGCGCCGGTGGCCAATCCCGCGTACACCTGCGTGCGGACCGTAATCGGCGCCGTGGTACGCCCGGCGGTCATGAATCGCAGCTTGGCGGCATTGTTGATCAACTGGTCGGCGGCGATCCCGATGAAATCCATGATCATGATCTCGGCCACCGGCAGCATTCCGTCGATGGCCGCGCCGATCGCGGCACCGACGATCGCCGCCTCCGATATCGGCGTGTCCAGGACCCGGTGGTGGCCGTACTTTGTCGACAACCCCGCGGTCGGACCCGAGGCCCCCGGATCGGCGATGTCCTCGCCGAGTAGGAACACTCTGTCGTCGGTCTGGAGCGCGTGATCCAACGCGAGGTTCAGCGCCTCGCGCATCGTCATCTCTTTGTCGTCCATGCCATTACACCGGGAACTTTATCGGGGTCGCGTACACGTCACGGTCCAGCTCGTCGGCTGCTGGGGAATCCGCGGCCATCACGGTTTGCAGCGCAGCCTCCACCGTCGCCAAGGCGTCGCTGTCGATTCCGCCGAGCTCAGCCTCGTCGCACAGGCCGACCTCAACCAGGTGCGCGCGGAACTTCGGCACCGGGTCGGCCTCCATCGCCGCGGCCAGCTGCTCTTTCGGGATGTACGGCATCCGGTCACCGAAGTAGTGGCCGCGGAAACGGAACGTCACGCACTCGATAAAGGTGGGGCCACCCCCGGCACGCGCCCGTCGCAGCGCTTCGTCGAGAACCGATTTCACCGCCAGCGGGTCGTTGCCGTCGACCCGCACACCCGGCATGCCGTATCCGGCCGCACGGTCTGCGACGTGCTCGAGCTTCATAGTGTCGCTGGTGGGCGTCATCTCGGCGTAGAGATTGTTCTGGCACACGAAGACCATCGGAAGATCCCACAGCGCGGCCATGTTGGCCGCCTCGTGAAACGAGCCGGTATTGGTCGCACCGTCGCCGAAGCTGACCACGGTGATGCGATCAAGGCCTTTGCGTTTGGCGGACATCGCCAGACCCACCGCCACCGGCGGGCCTGCGCCAACGATGCCGGTCGACAGCATCACCCCGTTGTCGGGTTTGGCGATGTGCATGGTGCCGCCCTTGCCGCGGCTGGCGCCCACGGTGCGGCCCATCATCTCGCCGTAGATCTCCTCGAGCGGCACACCTTTGCCGATCAGATCGTGCAGGCCGCGGTAGGTGGTAACGAGCTGATCGTCAGCGCGCAGTGCGACACCCATCGCGGCGGCGATCGCCTCCTGCCCCCGGGACGGCCAGTACACGCACATGAATTCTCCGGTGCCGATTCCCTTGGACAGCCGGTCGTCGGCTGCCTTCATCAACACCATCAACGCGTAGAGACGCTTCTGGACGTCCGCGGACGCCTCGACCGCCGAAGTCACTTTGTGTAGGACCCAATCTGCCGGTACACCTTGGGAATTGGCGGCGTCTCCATGTTGAGCAGCTCCAGTGACGACATCTTGCCGCTGGCGCCGAGTTCGCCCAGCCGTTGGACCACGGAGTCGAGGTCGTCGCAGTCGAGCTCGTAGATGGCGATGAACGGGCCTTTGCCGTCGGTCGGCGCGAAGCGGCGCGCGGAGACGATCCCGTCCACCGAGCAGATCTCCGCCAAATGCGTGTCGTTGTACCACTTGTGGTACTCGGCCTCGCGGTCGGCCGACACCGGCGTGGTCTCCAGGTAGATGATCCCTTTGGGCATCTTCACCTCTCCGTTTCGCTTGCGGTGCAGTGTGATTGACCGCAGGTCACGAGCCCGACCACGGCTTCACCTTCAGGAATCCTCCGCCGTCGACGCGGAGCTGCTGGCCGGTGATGTAGCGGGCGGCGTCGGACGCCAGGAACAGCACGGCCTCGCTGATGTCCTCGGGTTCGACGTAGGGAATGGGCATGGCCTGCACCAGCGGGAAAACCGGTTCGGCGTCCTCGCGGGTCGGGTTCTTCAAATCGGGCCGGAAGGCCCGGTACATCGGTGCGCTGTGCAACATGTCGGTGTTGACGTTGGTCGGGTGCACCGCATTCATCCGGATGGAGAACGGAGCCAGCGAGCGTGCGAAGTCGTTGACATAGTGCGCGGCAGCGATTTTCGCGAACGCGTACCCGGCTCCTCCGGGACCGCCGTCGATCCCGGTGGTGTTCATCGACGACATGAAGGCCGCGTTGGACCCGATCACGATGATCGACGCGCCGGCGTCCAGATGCTTGAGGCTGGCGTGCACCAGGTTGAGCACGCCGCCCAGATCCACGTCGACGGCATCGGCGAAGGCCTGCGCCGGCAGGCCCGCCGTCAGCGGACAGATGCCGGCGTTGGCGACCACGATGTCGAGGTGACCAAGCTCTGCGACGCCGCGGTCGATCGCCGCCGCCAGTGCCGCGCGGTCGCGAACATCGGCGATCTCGGTGACAACGCGCTGGCCCTCTTTCTCGACCAGACGAGCGGTTTCGTCGAGGTCTTCGGGCCGGGCCAGCGGGTACTCGTTTGTTTCGATGTCTTCGCACAAGTCGATCGCGATGATGTCGGCGCCCTCGGCGGCGAGCACCCGCGCGTGCGAGCGCCCCTGTCCGCGCGCGGCTCCACTGATTACCGCGACCTTGTCTGTCACCCTGCCCATAGCCGATCCCTTCTCATGCGCTCAACAATGCGACCTACATTGGGGCTCAAGCCATTCGATATGGGGACCGTCATCTGTAGTCGTCGCTGTGGGCTCGGCAAGGGCGCTGACCCGGCCGTCGATGAGGACCGGACGAGCGTTCGACTCCATTGCTTCTCTTCCACGCGCTGCGTCATTGCAGGACAGGCTGACGAATATCTATAGTATCTATACTACCTAAAATAGAAAAGACACCGAAAAGGGTGAACAGATGACAGGCGTGCTCACTGGCGTCCGGGTCGTCGAGCTGGCTTCGTGGACATACGTTCCGGCTGCCGGTGTCGCGTTGGCGGACTGGGGCGCCGACGTCATCAAGGTGGAGAGCGTCGTGGGCGGTGACCCTGGCCGCGCGCTGGTGGTCGGAGCCTGTAGCCTGCCCTCGAATACTGTCTGGTGGAGGGATATGTCATGACTTCGGGCGTCGAACAGCTGGAGTTTCAGGCCGAGGCGCGGCAACTGCTGGACCTGATGGTCCACTCGGTCTACTCCGACAAGGATTCGTTTCTGCGCGAGTTGATCTCGAACGCCTCCGATGCGCTCGACAAGCTGCGAATCGAAGCATTCCGCAACAAAGACCTGGACGTCGACACGTCTGATCTGCACATCGAGGTCGACGTCGACAAGGACTCTCGGACCCTGACCATCCGCGACAACGGCATCGGCATGACCCGCGCCGAGGTGATCGATCTGATCGGCACGCTGGCCAAATCCGGTACCGCCGAGCTGCGTCAGCAGTTAAGGGACGCGCAGAATGCTAAAAACACAGCCGTCTCCGAGGAGCTGATCGGTCAGTTCGGCATCGGCTTCTACTCCACCTTCATGGTGGCCGACAAGGTCGAGCTGCTCACGCACAAGGCGGGCGACAGCGACGCCACCAGGTGGGAGTCGAGCGGCGATGGCACCTACACCATCGCCACCGTCGAGGGCGCACCGCAAGGGACATCGGTCACCCTGCATCTCAAGCCGGTGGACGCCGAGGATGCAATCCACGACTACACCTCGGAGTGGAAGATCAGGACGCTGGTCAAGAAGTACTCCGACTTCATCGCCTGGCCGATCCGGATGCAGGTCGAGCAACGCACTCCTGCTTCGGAGGACGGCGGCGAAGAGACCGTCACCATGGAGGTCCAGACCCTGAACTCGGGCAAGGCGCTGTGGGCGCGGCCCAAAGACGAGGTGTCGGACGAGGAGTACAAGGAGTTCTACAAGCACATCGCGCATGCCTGGGACGAGCCGCTCGAAGTCATTTCGATGAAGGCCGAGGGCACTTTCGAGTATCAAGCCCTGCTCTTCATCCCGTCGCGGGCCCCGCTCGACTTGTACGAACCGGACGCCTCGATCGGCGTGCAGCTGTATGTCAAACGCGTCTTCATCATGGGCGACTGCGACCAGCTGATGCCCCGATACCTGCGGTTCGTCAAGGGTGTCGTGGACGCACAGGACCTGTCGCTGAACGTTTCCCGCGAGATCCTGCAGCAGGACCGGCAGATCAACGCGATCCGGCGGCGGTTGACCAAGAAGGTCCTGTCGACCATCAAGGATCTGCAGTCTGAGCGGCCGGACGATTACCGCACATTCTGGGGTGAGTTCGGCAAGGTCCTCAAAGAAGGATTGATGCGGGACTTCGACAACCAGGAGGCGCTGCTGGAGATCTCGTCGTTCGGCTCGACGCACAGCGAGGAGCAACTGACCACGCTGGCCGAGTATGTCGGGCGGATGAAAGAAGGCCAGCGGCAGATCTTTTACGCCACCGGCGAATCACCGCAGCAGATCCTGAACACGCCGCACCTCGAGGCGTTCAAAGCGAAAGGTTATGAGGTGCTGCTGCTCTCCGACACGGTCGACGAGATCTGGTTGGGATCGGTGACCGAGTTCGACGGCAAACCCCTGCAATCGGTGGCGATGGGCGACGTGGACCTCGATTCCGAGGAAGAGAAGGCGGCGCACGAGGCCGAACGTAAAGAACAGGAACTGGATTTCGCCGATCTGCTGACCTGGCTGACCGAGACGCTCAGTGAGCACGTCAAGGAAGTGCGGCTGTCCACCCGCCTGACCGACTCGCCGGCCTGCCTGATCACTGACGCCTTCGGCGTGACTCCGTCACTGGCCCGTATCTACCGGGCCACCGGGCAGGATGTCCCGGTCGGCAAGCGGACGTTGGAACTCAACCCGAACCACCCGCTCATCACCGGCCTGCAGCAGGCCCACAAAGACCGCGGCGACGATCCGACGAATGGCGAAACTGCCGAATTGCTCTATGGCGCAGCACTTCTCGCCGAAGGCAACCCGCCCGAAGATCCGGCGCGGTTCGCTGAATTGCTGGCGCATCGGCTAGCGCGGACGGTTTAGCGGCTGTCTTTCCCGTGCTTGACCTGATTGAACGGCACGCCGCGATCGGCGGCGTATTCGCGCGGGAAATTCAACACCCGCTCGCCGATGACGTTGCGGGCCAACTCGCTGGTGCCGCCGCCAATACAAACCGTTTGACGGGACAGATAGCGCAGACCGGTCTCCAGGCCCTCCCCCTCGGCGCCGACGACTCCGGCCGTTCCGGTGATGGCCAATCCGGCATCCATCTCCAAAGTTACTGTCTCGGCGTGGAATAGCCGCAGCAGCGTACCCGCGGCGGGCGGCAGCGTGCCGTCGTTGACGCCGCGGAAGACGTGGGCGCCCAGTTGGTCACTGACCGCCCGGTGCACCAGTGCCCGTCCGGCGATCTGCCGCACTCGTTCGTTGTCGGCTTGTCCGGTCTTCTCGGCGAGCCGCATGTAGTTCACCGGGGTCGATCGGCCGCCCTCGCTTCCGCTGCCGCTAGCGAATTCCGAGCCCATGCCCACCGCGCGGCGCTCGTGATAGAGCTGGCGCGAAGCCACCGACCACCCGTCGTTGACCTCGCCGACGACAGCGTCGTCACCGACGTCGACGTTATCGAGGAACTCCTCGCAGAATTCCGTGGATCCATTCAGCTGAGTGATGCGCCGCAACGTGATTCCGGGATGCTTGATCGGCACCAAAAACATGGTCAGGCCGTCGTGCTTGGGAACATCCCAATTGGTGCGGGCCAGACACAGGCCATAGTCGGCGCCGAATGCGCTGGTGCTCCACGTCTTTGCGCCGTTGAGCACCCATTGGTCGCCGTCGCGCTCCGCGCGGGTGAGCACACCCGCGAGGTCTGAGCCGCCGCTGGGCTCGGACAGCAGCTGGACCAATATCTCGTCACCCCGCAAGGCCGCGGCGATATGTTGACGCTTCTGCTCCTCGCTGCCGGTGTCGAGCAGCGTCGCGCAGCAGATGGTGAACGTCGGCGTGTTGAGGATCAGCGGCATCTCATAGCTGAGGCTTTCCTCGTTGAACACCTTCTGGTACTCGTAGTCCAAACCCAGGCCACCGTACTCGCGGGGAAAGCAAATACCGGCGAATCCGCCTTCATAGAGCCACTTTTGGAGCTCGCGAGCACGCAGCCAACAGCGTTCCTCGTCGCGATGGGCCGCCGGCGGGGCCGCGGGATCGATGGGCGGCATGTGCTCAGCCAGCCATGCTCGCGCCCGCGACCGGAAAGCATCGATCGATTCGGCCTCAGCGACTGCGTCGGCGCGATACGTCTCGGTCATCAGGCGGACCTCGGCGCCTGCTGCCCCGCCTCCTGTAACTGGTACACCCGCAGGTTGTGTTCTTCCGGCGTACCGAACATGGACCGGTACAACGCAGCCCGCCGCAGGTACACATGCAGGTCGTGCTCCCACGTCACACCGATTCCGCCGTGCATCTGCACGCAGGCCTGGATGATCTCGGTGGCCATCTCCCCAATGTAGGACTTGGCAATGCTGGCCGACAAGGCGGCATCCGACGAACGGTCGGCGATGGCAGCCACCGCCGCGGAAGTAGTTGCCCGGCAAGCCTCCAGCCACATCTTCATATCGGCAAAGCGGTGCTTGAGCGCCTGATAGGACGCCAACGGGCGCCCGAAACTGTGCCGATCCAAAGCCCAGGCCACGGTGAAGTCGAAAACGGTCTGCAGAATGCCGACCACTTCGGCGCACTGCAGCACCTGGGCGATCTGGCTTTGCCGGTCGATCAACTCGGCGGTGCCGCCGATCGCCGCGCCCTCGTCGACTTCGACCCCGTCGAAATGCACGCGGGCGTACTGCTTTACCAAATCGATCGACTGCTGCGGCTCTATGCGCACACCCGATGCGTCGGTCGGCACCAGGAATTGGCGCACGCCGTCGTCGGTACGAGCCACCACGAGCAGAAGGCTGCTTTGCGCGCCGGCCTCTACGCGGTCTTTGACGCCGTCGATGCGGTAGCCGGAATCGGTCGGCGTCGCGGTGACCGCCGGCTCATGCGGTGCCCAGCCCTGCCCGGGTTCGTATACCGCCCACGACGCGACGATCTCACCGGCGATCAACGCCTCGATCGTCGCCGCGTGCGATTCTGGGTCGGCGGAATCCGCCAGCCCGCCAAGCACCGTGCTGACTGGATACAACGGGCCGGGAGCCGCCGTCTTGCCGAGTTGTTCGGCGACCATCGCCAGATCAGCCACACCGTCGCCCGAGACGCTGCCGCCGCCGAGTTCCTCGGGGACCAGCAACGCCGTCCACCCCAGCTCGGCGGCTCGCTGCCACCAGGCCGGCTCGAAGGAGACACCTTGAGAGTGCAGCTCCCGCACCCGGCTCAGCGGAACCTCTTTTTGCAGAAATGCTTGGGTGGTGGAGGCGAAGAGTATCTTTTCGGGGGAATCGACGGC